>Ga0208454_1000018_pt1 | contig 153049 bp, 130 predicted proteins | sample EasRivMeERMZT100_FD_187530 | JGI IMG/M metagenome (GOLD analysis project Ga0208454, IMG submission 187530) | Soil microbial communities from meander-bound floodplain in the East River, Colorado, USA - East River MetaG ERMZT100 (SPAdes) (version 2) | ecosystem: Environmental > Terrestrial >...
AGAAAACCGGGAGTGGATTTGAAACGGTGAGACCTGACGCAGAAAACAAATGCAGACTAAAGCAGAAAACTCCGCACGGCATCCCCCACCGCGCAGCGGTTTAGTTCAACTCAACGTTAACCCGCGCTTCGTTTCTCCGACCCGTGGAACCAACCGCCGTATTTCACCAGGCCGCGTAGATATTCGATCTGACACCGGCGTGGCGGGTGTTGCGGTTGATAACGCTGGCGAGACGGACGCTGAGCGTCGGTAGCGGAGAGTATTGCGGTTCGTTGAGGACACGGTTTAGGTCTTCATTGGTCACCGTCTCCAGATAACCCTTGGTTTGGGCAAAGACGGCGTCGTGGTAGTCGAGTAACAACTTTTTGTCTGTGACATTGAACGCGTCCACCTGCTCCCGGCTTTGCCGGTGTCCGGAACCGTAATCCCGCGGATCAGGCGCCATGTTGAAGCGCTCGTGCCAGCGCTCGGCGATCCACAACTGCGGCCGCTCCAGCAAACCCGAAAAGTTAGCGTCCTGGACCCGCGCGATATGCCAGACGAGCCAGGCGATATGCGGTTTGGGCGGCGCAAGCATTTCTTGCGGTCTTAAGTCGCTGATCGCCGCGCGCACCAGCTCGCGCACTCTGCCCAAAGCATCCAACACCAGTCCGGCGCTTTCCATGACTCACCTCGTCCGTTGCGTGTTCTTTTCCGACAGAGTGTGTCTTTCGGCCGGGACGATTTCGTACCGGTATGCCGGGCGCTCCGGATTGGCGCGCAGCAGGTCGACAATCCTTTGCGCTTCGGCCTCCGAATAGAACAGCCCCACCGTGCTGACTTCGCCGTCGGGGCCGACGGCGTTGACGTAGAGTTTTTCCATATCGACGCGTTCCGAACTTAGCGCCTTTGCACCCCTTCGACGTAGCTCAGGACATGCTTTGCGGGAGATAATCTTTTCCGACTCGCTATTCTTGCTAATAGCTCTTCGGCGTCTTGTAGCCCACTTGTTTGCGCTGCTTCATCAGCGCTTTGTAAGTGTCGGGATGGGATTTCACGTTGTACGGGCAAACGTCGACGCACAGGTGGCAGTATTCTTCGCGCAGGCGCGAGTAGGGGTAGCACTTCTCCAAATCGATCAACCAGCGCTTGATGCCGTGGGTCATCACATAGTCCTGCGGGATCGCATCGCCGGGGCAGTTGCGCTGGCAGACGTTGCAGTTCATGCAGAAATCCTGCACGCCGAATTCACGCGGCCGGTCTTCGACCATTGGTAAGTCGGTGGTAACAAATCCGGGGCGAAAGCTCGCGCCGTATGTTTCGTTGATCAAGCTGCCATGGCGCCCCAATTCGCCGAAACCGACCTGATAAAAAATCGGTATCGCCTGCACTTCGCTGCCTCCATTGTGGTGCGCCCGCGCCGGGTAGCCCATGGCACGAATATACTCCGCCAGCTCGGTGGCAAGCTCGGCGCACTTGGCATAGGTTCGCATCGCCTCCTCTTCGACCGCATCGGGACCGCCGAGAACCTTTTCGTAGTCCTCCGCGACGCAGCAGGCGATGACAAATTCATGCTCAACTGCGGAACCAAGGTCGATCATCTGCGGCTGCAAGCGACAGATGCCGATGAGATCGGCGCCCATTTCGACTGCCTTAGCTTTGATCTGCGCCGTCACCGCCGTCGAATCGGTGACCTGCGCACGCGTGGCGTTAACGTGCCCATCGCGCCGCGGCGCGATCTTCACCCAACTGGCACGGTAAGCCTGAATCACCGGCTTCACCGCCGCATAGTGGCGCGACTCCGTCGCACCAGTGGCACGCACCATCTGCGCCAAAACCGGATCGGCCATGCCTTGTTCGCGTCGCGGAGTGATGCCGTGCATTTACGCGTGTGCTCCAGGTTGATTGTCCGTAATCCGTCCACGCGCAATATCGCGATCGAACACCCAGGAGGGATTTTCCGGCGGGTAATGCAGCGCCAACATGAACAACGAGAACTTAATACGCCGTTGCCGCGCACAGTAGTGCGCGCGATGATCTGAAGCCGAAGTCGTCATCGTCCCCACAAGGCGGTGAAAAAGCCCTCCTTCACCAGCTCCTGCACAAGACTATTGTCGTAAAACTGCTCAGGTTTGGCTAGCTTCGCCTTGGGATTTTTCTTGGCGCTCTCGTCTAGAGTCACCTGAAAGGCCTCGCGCTTGACCAGGGGAACTTTTTCGACGAAGTCGTAGGCGTATTGCAGGGTGCCCTCGAGCATGGCCGGGTTCGTGACCTTGGTGTAGCGGGAAACGATGGCCTTCGACTCCTCCTTGCGAGTATGCATGAAATGCACCGCTCTGCCGTAAGCGCGCACGATACCCTTGGTCTGCGCCCTGCGCTCGCGCAGGAATTTTCCGGTTGTCGTCAGCCCTTGATGCAGGAAGGGAATCTCCTCCCTGGCGAGATTCGCCAGCATCTTCATCCCGCTTTGCTGAGCCACTAAACCCATTGGATACGACATCGCCGCCGCGTAGATCGATTTTTTCGACAGCGCCGCGGCCAACTCCGGCAGTCCGCCGATCTGGATGACCGGCACATCCCGCACCGGCTCCAGTCCGTATTTTTTGAGAAACATCTGAATGGCAAAGTCGGTAGTAGCGCCAAAGCGTGTAACCCCCACAGTCTTGCCTCTGAGGTCTTGAACGCTCTTGATCTCCGGTGCGGCGATAATATAAAGGGCGACAAAATTGACGAACGCGCCCACCGCCACCAGATCGCCGCCCTGAAGACCGGTATCGACCACCGCCTGGCTGTTGGCCGTGGAGATCGCTACCTCCCCCGCCAGCATCGCTTGCGCCATGGTCGTGGAGCTGGCGATATAAATCAGATCGGCATCGACGCCTTCTTGCTTGAAGAAGCCGGCGTCCTTCATCACCCACATCGGCGCCTGAATCGCGGTGACCCCGGAATAACCGGCCATCAACTTTTGCGCCGCCGCGGCGGCCGGGAGGCCGAGCAGCAGAGCCAGCGTCAGCAGAATCGCTTTGCCCGTCGTGAGACCGCGCATACGAGTACCCCCATGGGACGTTCAACGTTCCGACTCGGTTCTGACCTTGAACTCTTGAACCTTTGAACCTTGAACCGTGCGTAGCGATCAGCGCTTGATCTGACCGCCAGCCGTGGTCACCGTGATATGCGACATCGGCGAATCGGCCGACGCGCCATGCCAGTGCTTCTCGCCGGCTTTAATATGCACGATATCGCCGACCGTAATATCACGCTCGTCGGCTTCCGTTGCCACCTTGCCTTGTCCCGCCGTCACGACGAGAATCTGGTCGCAGTCATGCACATGCCACCCGGTCGTCGCACCGACGCGAAAGTTGACCACGCTGGAGCGAAAATTATCCGACTGGCCATCGCCGATCACCGTCTGTCGCGTCCGGCTCACCGCCCCACCGGTCCAGCCCGCGATCGGCGTCGCCGTGTCCATTGGCAATTCCTTGAGGTCGTTGATTTTGAGAACCCGCATAAGTGCCTCCTTACGATTCGGAATGATTAAGCCGCGGAGAACGCAGTGGGCGCAAAGTATTCGGCCCTGCCTCCCCTCTACACTGCTCACGCCGCGGCGGTCAAGCCCGTGGCGTGAGCGCGTTTCGTGCGAGCGCACGTGAAAGACGTGAACTGTGCAGTTGACACCGCGACCTACCCGCGGCTATATCACTCGCGTAGACCCATCATGCTATTCGCCCTATCCGTCCTATTCTTGAGCACCCTCATCGCGCCGCCGACTTTCGCGGCTGAGAAGATCCGCATGTCGGTTTCCGGCAGCTACAACATGATTTTTCTCGCCGCCGGCGTAGCGCATCACAAGAGCTTCTTTAAAGACGAAGGATTAGATGCCGACATCGTCGTCATGAGCGCGCCCGCCTCGATCGCCGCGCTGTCGAATGGAGATATCGACTACACGTTACTCACCGGCTCAGTCATCCGCGCCGCCATTCGCGGTCTGCCGGTCCGGATTGTCGCCGGGCTAATGAGTAGTTCCGCGCATGTTTTCCTCGCACGGCCGGAAATCAAAACCATCAAAGAGCTTTCCGGCAAGAGGATTGGCCTAGCCGGCTTCGGCGATGCAACTCACGTCCTCGCGCGAATGATCTTGGCAAAGCAAGGCATCGACCCAGATAAAGACGTTCATTTCATCGGACTTGGCTCCGACTCCGGCCGCTTCACCGCCCTGCAACAAAACCTCGCCGACATGGTCGTGACTTCGCCGCCTTGGGACTTCGAGGGAAAGAAGCTCGGTTACAACATCCTCACCCGCGCCTACGAGCATGTGAACTATCCCCTCGCGGGCGTCGGCGTGAACCAAAAGTCACTGCAAACCAATCGCGCCCAAGTCAAACGTGCCATTAAAGCGCTAGTGAGAGCAAACCGCTTCATGCGCGAGAATCGCGAAGAGTCGGTAAAAATTCTAATTGCCTGGGGCAAAGGAAAACCGGAGCACGCCTACGCCGCCTACGACTCCACGGTAAAAATCATCAGCCCCGACGGCGGAATTCCTGACGATGGACTGAAGATCTTGATCGATCAGGCGAAGCGTGACGTGAAAGTCACCCGCGAAGTGCCGTTGAGTGAAATCGCCGACTTCACGCTGCTAAGAGAAGTGCAGCAGGAGCTGGGGCTGCGCTGATTGGCCCTGAGAATATTTCAAGGTGACGTCGGGCGGTTTTCGTTCACTCGGCTGATTACAGGCCGATGGCGACCCGGGCGCGAATTCGATACAATGAACCCTCTGCGAGAAAACGCGCAAGGCATAAATGAAGCTCAGAGGCATAATTTGGCTTCGGAAGATTGTCGACAAACTCGCCTTCAAGCATCACGTCGAAACGCACGAGGTGGAAGAAGTGCTCGACGGCAACCCAAAAATTCGTTTTGTCGAAAGAGGCGAACGCAAAGGTGAAAATGTGTATCTCGCGTTGGGACGAACCGACGTGGGCAGATATTTGGCGGTTCTTTTTATTTACAAAAGAACTGGCGAGGCGTTGATCCTGAGCGCTCGAGATATGGCTGTCAAGGAAAGAAGACAATATGCGAAAAAATAAATCGAAATCTCTGCCTAAATTTGATTCGCTTAGTGAGCTTGTGAGGTTTTTCGACTCGCACGATATGGGTGACTATTGGGATCAAATGCCCGAAGCTGAATTTGACATAAACATCAAGTCAAAAAAGCATCTCATAGCGGTCGACAAAGAAATCATACCGAAGCTCAATCGAATGGCGAAATCGAAAAAAATCCCAGCGGAAAAACTCGTCAACACTTGGCTGAGAGAGAAACTCGCCATTTCAAAGCGCGCCTAACGAGCGGTTCCCCGAATCATCACGGCCTGGCGCCCCGCCCAGCGAATGCCAGTAGAAACCATCAAACGGAGGAACGTGATGAAACGGCTTAGCACACTCGTAGTGACCACTATGTCGTTGTTGTTTCTTGGAGTTGTTCTGCCCGCGGGCGATGCCATCGCCCAGCAGAAGTCACTCAAAGAGCAGCTCGTCGGAACCTGGAAGCTCGTCTCGTCGCACAACATCCGAAGCGACGGCAGCAAGATCGATCGATCTGGTCCAAATCCGAAAGGCATCCTTATCTACACGAGTGACGGCCACTTTGTTTTTGTAAACACGCGCTCCGACCTTCCCAAGTTGGCGTCTAACAGTTGAGATCGGGGGACTCCGGAGGAATACAAAGCCGTGGTGCAAGGATCGCTCGCCTACTTCGGCACATATTCTGTCAACGAGGCGGATAAGGTCATCGGCGTCCTAGTTGAGGGAAGTACGTTCGCGAACATGATCGGAGAGCCCGATCAGAAACGAATTGTCACCTCCCTCACGGCGGACGAACTGAAATTCATCAATCCTGCGGGGGCGTCCGGTACGACGGAATTGGTCTGGAAGCGAGCCAAGTAGGTGCGCCTTTAGCGCGCTGACCCCTCGGCCGGCGAGGAATCGTTGGGCACGTGGTGTCCTGTCGATGCTTGCGTGCGAGTGAGGGTTGGCGGTCGCATTCGCCCCAATACTCCGGCTCACCGTTTCGCCCTTTCGGAACGGTCGTCAATAACTTTCGTTCTGAGTCGTCCGACAAAAACACGCCATGCTAGCCCGTCCGATCCGCGTCTTGTCGCTCATCCCGCCGATGACGCAGCTCAACACGCCTTATCCGTCAACGGCATACCTCACCGGCTTCCTGCGCTCGCGCGGCGTCGATGCCGTGCAAGAAGACCTTGCGCTGGCCTTGGTGTTAAAACTTTTTTCCACTGACGGACTGTTGTCGATTCGCGAGTGCATTGAGGCAATCCCGAAGCGCAAGCGCTCGGCGATCGTCAACGCGTTTCACCGGCAGTTCGACCGCTATCTCTCGACGATCACGCCCACCATCGCGTTCTTGCAGGGGCGCGACCCGACGATTGCGCATCGCATCTGTGGGCGGCAATTTCTTCCCGAAGGGCCGCGCTTTAAGCCCATCGACTTCGATCTCGAAGCAGACGGCGACGACCCTTTAGCTTGGGCGTTCGGCACCCTTGGAGCGCAAGATCGCGCGCGACACTTGGCGACACTCTACCTCGACGATATCGCCGACGTGCTGCGTGATGCCGTCGATCTACGATTTGAGTTTGTCCGCTACGCCGAATCGTTGGCGCAGAGCCAGCCGACGTTCGAGCCGCTCGCTAAAGCGCTGGCGGCGCCGCTCAACTTGGTCGATCGAAGTTTGCGCGACTTGACGCTGGCGGCTATGGCCCGCCATTCGCCGAACTTCGTCTTACTGTCGGTTCCCTTTCCAGGGTCAGTGTACGGCGCGTTTCGCATCGCTCAGGCGATCAAGGGGCACGACGCGTCCATCGTCACCGTTCTCGGCGGCGGCTTTGTCAACACCGAGCTGCGCGACCTCGCCGAGCCGCGCGTGTTCGACTACTTCGACTACGTGACTTTGGATGACGGCGAGCGTCCGCTGCTCGCGTTGATCGAGCATTTGCAAGGGCCAAGACCTCAAAGCGGCCTTGTTCGCACCTTCGTTCGCGCCACTGACGAGCCAACAGTCCGCTACATCGACAGCGGCGAGCCCGACATACCGCTTGGCGAAGCCGGCACGCCGACCTGGGATGGACTTCCGCTGCAGAGCTATTTGTCAGTATTGGACATGCTCAACCCCATGCACCGGCTTTGGTCCGACGGACGCTGGAACAAGCTCACTGTCGCCCACGGTTGCTACTGGAAGAAGTGCAGTTTCTGCGACGTGAGTCTCGACTATATCTCACGCTTCGATAGCGCCAGCGCCGCCATGCTGGTCGATCGCATCGAAACGATCGTCGCCGAAACCAAGCAGACCGGATTTCATTTCGTCGATGAAGCGGCACCGCCCAAAGCTTTGAAGGCGCTCGCAGCTGAACTCAAGAAGCGCAAGCTGGCGATTTCGTGGTGGGGCAATATTCGCTTTGAGAAGTCCTTCAGTCCCGAACTCTGTCGCGAGCTCGCCGACAGCGGCTGCATCGCGGTCTCCGGCGGGCTTGAGGTCGCTTCCGACCGCCTACTTAAACTGATGAAAAAGGGCGTGACGGTCGAGCAAGTCGCCAGAGTGGCGCGCGCGTTTTCCGATGCCGGCATCCTGGTCCACGCCTATTTGATGTACGGCTTTCCGACGCAAACCGAGCAAGAATCCGTTGACGCGCTCGAATATGTCCGGCAACTGTTCGAAGCGGGCTGCATTCAGTCAGGCTTTTTTCACCGTTTTACCTGCACGGTGCATTCGCCGGTTGGAAAGAATCCAGAACAGTACGGCGTCACACTTCTCCCCTTGCCAAAGATCTCATTCGCGACAAATGACGTCGGCTTCATCGATCCCACCGGCGTCGACCACGAGGCTCTCGGCATCGCGCTCAACAAAGCACTGTATAACTACATGCATGGCATCGGCCTCGACGCCGATGTGCGCAGCTGGTTTTCCAGCCGAGTCCCACGCACCAAAGTGCCGCGTGGCTATATCGCACGGGCACTTGTCGCTTCAGGTGCGAAGACTTGAATCCATGTATTAGCTGCCGCTCGCTAGAGGAGAAAAGCATGAAAAACGGCTTCACAAGAAACTTATCCACGAAGGACAGTACGTCGCGGAGGTTGATGTCGAACTAATCGACACAGATGAGGGTTGGTCACCATGCTTGTCGCTGGAGGATGCCTACAAACGTGACCGTGTACGAGCTGCTCTGCGTCGCGGCGATCTTAAGAGCGCGATGCGCTTACACCGCGTGTGTAGCCTCGCAACCTTGGCTGCTTAAAAAAACAAGGGCGGGTTACAAACCCGCCCCTACAAGAAATGACTCTCGAATCAACGGCCTAAATTAATTCGCCCACCCGCTCTCCGACACCACGACCCTATTCCCTTCCGGATCGTTAAACTGAATCTGTCCCAATGCTGGTTCGGAAATCGCCACGCCGCCGTCCTGCAAGCGTTTCCTGAGTCCTGCCAGATCACCGACCTGAATACCAAAGTACTGCACACCGCTCTTTGGCCGCACTTGAGACTTGGTCAGTAGCAGCGTCACCGTGCCGTCGCTGAGGCGGATCGTTCCATCATCGCTCCACCCCGCGATCTTGAGATCGAACTGCTGTTGGTAAAATTCACAAGCTGCGGCTAAGTCGGGAACCTGCACTGCGAGCAACCGCACGCCGGGAAGTTTTGTTTCTTCTCTGCCGAGATAACCGCGAGAGGAGAGATCGACGTTGTTGCCCCAGGGATCGACGAAGCGGACCTCTGCCGGCCGCGCGCCCTCCGGACCACCAACTCCCGCCGACACCTGGGGGCTGGCGCCGCGGTTGAGTGAGACGGGCAGCTTCGAGACGGCTTGATTCAAGTCGTCGACCAAAAAACCGTAGTGATGAATTCCCGGCTCACGCTGAAGCTCCGCGCCGTCAGCACGGTGGGTGCCGACAACCGCCCCTGCCTCGTCGCCTCGGCTCTTCAGAAAAGCGAGGTTGAAGCGCGGATCGATCACCATGCGAGAGCCACTGGGAAAAACCTTGCATTCCTCGAAGCCGAAATATTTCTGATAGAATTCGCTTAGCTTTTTCGGCTCTGCCGAAATAAACGCGATATGTCTCAATTGTCCCATGGCTCACCTCCGCGAATGCTAAGTCGGTTATAGTTCTCGAATGATCGCCTGTCAACGTGAGTCCTGTTAGTTAATGACGCAACCTCGCATAGTCAACTGACATCAAACGCGAATAGGCTCACCCTCCGTCATACCGGCGCAGATTATCCAGGTATTATCGTCACCCCGGTGAAAACCGGGGTCCATCCCGAAAGCCTGGATGCCGGTTTTCACCGGCATGACGGACATTGACAGCCCCTGTTCGAAGACGAATACATTCCGTTCACCGAACGTTCGGCGCCACATGCTCCATGAACCGCCGCATCGACGCGCGGGTTTGCGCGTCGGTCAAACCGCCCAACGTGAAGTTTCCCGCCAAGTCCGTTAGGAATAGCCGCTCGCGCACATATGCCACTTTGTCGCGCAATTCTTCAGCGCTGCCGACCAGCACCCGATTCTGATCCACCAACTCATCGAACGTCAGCCGTTTCATCGCCGCCCGATGTTTGTCATGACTGCGGTACGACTCGGGATCGGCCATTCCGGGCGTCAAGCTATGCGCCACCTGCGCCGCCGAGTGATATTCGTGCAGACCATGTACCGCCGCCTCACGCGCCTCGGCAGAACTTTCGCCGACGTAGGCATGATAGACGCCGAGCACACGTGCCGTCGCTGGATCATATCCCGCCACTTGCCGGGCCTTGAAGTAAACCTGCATCTTCTCACGCAACTCTTCCACTTCGTTCAAAAACGGGATCAACATCATGTGGAAACCCTGCGCGCCCGAATATTCAAAAGACTCTACGGATGTCGTCGCCGCCATCCAGACTGTCGGATGCGGCTCTTGCACCGGTCGTGGCAAAACTTCGACGCCGTGATATTCGTGAAAGCGCCCTTTATGCTCAAGCTTCGGCTCGCGCCATGCCTTGAGAACTACGTCAAGATTTTCCTTGAAGCGATCGCGCAAGTCGTCGAGGGGAATTCCAAAGGTCAGCGCTTCCCACTTCACAAAGCCGTGTCCGACGCCAAATTCCACTCGGCCGTTGCTCAAGCAATCGAGAGTAGCGTAATCCTCGGCGACCCGCAGCGGATTGTGATACGGCAAGAGCAGCACCGCAGTGCCGATGCGCATCCTGTTGGTCCGCTGCGCGATCGCCGCGCCGATCACCGGTGGCGCGGAGAAAATGCCGGCGAAGGGATGGAAGTGGTGCTCAGCGAGCCAAACCGATTCGAAACCAATCCCTTCGCCATATGCGCACTGATCGACCACAGTGCGAAAGCGCTCCGCGCCTTCCGCACGCGTGGCGGGCAGCGACGACGGTAGATAGAAAAGTCCGTAACCCATGGCTGAAACATATGTCAGGGGATTTGGATTGACAAGCAATTGCCAGGGCCGGTCTTGAACGGATCGACTTTGCCGGAGGCTCGCGGAATGTGATATGCAAGGTAGATATCAGTTCGGCAACGAGACACGATTCACATGGAGGTCCACGATGGCCTATCCGAAAATAAAAATGGAGAAACCGAGCGTGTACAACGGCCTAGATTGGCTCGTCGCGCTAAACGAAGGCTTGTTTGCCAAAGAGGGCCTTGAGGTCGAACTGGTGGCCCACGGTGGCGAACGCGCCACAAACCTCGACATCACCGACTGGAACAAAGTGCGCTCCAACGCCGGCCATGCCGAGGCCGTGGAACGCGGCAGCGCGAATATTTTCAACGCCTGCGAATGGGGCAACTACCGCCGCTCCCAGGACACCGGCGTCGGCTGCCGCCAACTCGGCCGGCGCGCATCGATCGTCGCCGGCGCCGTTGCCGTGCCGCCGGATTCCGAAATTTACACACCGCAGCAACTCGCCAACAAAACCATCGCCGTCCCGTTTCATGCCGGGACGCATTACTTGACGCTGCAATTGCTCGAAGGCTTCGTGCCGCGCGACATGATCAAACTGGTCAGCAGCGGCCGGCCTTCGGAGCGTTACCGCGCTATGATGATCGGCAAAGTCGATGCGTGCAGCGTGCGTGAGCCGTGGATTACCGTGGCGGAGAAGAGCGGCTGCCGGCTGATTCTCCAAGGGTTTTATCACGGCACAGACAGCGCGACGCCGGAGATCAGCGCGGATGCCTACGCCGCGCTCAATCGCGCCCTCAGCGAAGCGGTGCGCCGGATCAACGCCAACAAGCGCGGCTATTTGCACTACTTCATCGAAAACGAAAAGGGCGCGGAGGTGAAAGCGCTAAGCTTCGACGACTTCAATCTTAACCGCATCGTCTTCGTCGAGCCAGGAAAACCGATCCCTCAAGAGCAACTCATGCACACTTACGACTGGATGGTGAGCTGGAACCTGATCGACGCCGGCCATGAAGTTCAGGACCTGGTCAATACCCAGGTGATGGCGCCAGCGTAGATTGTGAAAATCTCTGCGTGCTCTGTGTCTGTGCGGTGATAGAATCCGGAAGACTCACTGCGGAGGTACAGAGGACGCGTCCTTCGACTAAGCCCAGGATGCGCGGCTTTCCTCCGCTCATGGTGAGCCTGTCGAACCATGCGAACTCCGCGCCTCTGCGGTGAATCCGTCTTGTCCGAGAACTCAATCACTTTATTCGACAATCCCTACAGCGTGCAGCTGTATCTGGTTCGTTCCCGGCAAACCGAGAGCCATCATGTGAACCGCCGGGCGCTTGTCTATGTCGGGGAAGGTTTCCAGAAGATTCTTCATGACCACGCTATGAGCGCGATAGTCCCGTAGCATGATGCTCAAATGCGCGACGGCATCCAAGCCGCTCCCCACCTGAGTCATCAAAGCACGCAGATTTTGAAACGCCAGCGCTGCCTGGCGCTCAAGCGTCTCGGCCTGCTTGCCGGTCGTTGGATCGTAGCCGCCGATGCCGGAAGAAAAAAAACTTTTTCCCAGCGTCGCGCCCAGCGGAATCGGATCGTGATGGCCGACCCCCGAGACTTCATAATTCTTGCGTTTCCCGCCCAACGCCGCGGCGAACTGAAGTTGCACCAGCGTCTCGCGTCCCTTCAATTCGTCGTACATGATGGTTTTCCGCGCCGGCCGGTCGCCGTCGTGGGGAAACATTTTCAACCACGCATCGATCAGCGCCGGCTGATCGGCTTTATCGCGCAGAAAAACCCATACCAGACCGATGTCATCCGTCGTGCCGCCGGCCAGCTCGACCAATGCGCGCATGTTTTGAAACGCTTGCTCCATCTGCTCGACCGTGCCGGCCACCTGCTTGTTGGTCTTCGGGTCTTGCCCGCCGAGCACCGACGAATAGACGATGTTGCCGGTCTTGGTTCCCATCGGCAGCGGGTCGCGGTGCGACAAACCGGGGATTTCCAACGGTCGGCGCTTGGCACCCGCTACGCCGAACGCTTGAAGCTGGACAAAGACTTTGTCGGGCAGCGGATGGGTTGTCGTCTTTCGCGCCGGACGGTTGTGTTCATCAGGAAAGGTTTGCAACCACGGCTGGTTGATCAGTTGCCGTCCGCTCGCATCGCCGATGAAAACGGTCACGTGGGCGATGTCATCGGTCGTCAGTCCAGCTTGCTCGACCAGTCGTTTCAGGTTGGCGAAGGCGATCTCAAACTGTTTCTCCGCGCCGTCGCCCAGCACTCCGGTTGACGGGTCGCGTCCTTCGATGGATGAAGAAAAAAAACCATCGCCGAGGCGCACGGCCATCGGGATCGTCGGTTCGGAACCTATTTGCGCTAGGTAAATCGCTTGCTTATCCATCCCATGCTCCTTGCCAAGTCGTTGACGCTCAAAGTCCCATCGCGTCCAGACCGATCTTTGCCATCTCAACGTCACGCTGGCGCGGACTGCCGCCCGAGGCGATGGCGCCGACCACTTGTTTGTCCACTCGCACCACTAGGCCGCCCTGCAATGTCGTGAGGGAAGAGTCGCCGTAATCGCTGAGCGTGCGTCCCGCGTCTTGCATATCTTTTTTGAATGCCACCGTATCTCGGCCCATGGTCGCCGCCGTGTAAGCTTTGCGAATCGCATGGCGCAGCACTCGCGCGTGTGCCCCATTCATGCGCGCGCAAGCGATCAGCTCGCCGTGATTGTCGACCACCGCGACGGCGACGGCCCGCTCGTCTTTCTTAGCCTGCTCGAACACCGCAGTGATCGCCCGTTGCGCTTCTTCAAGTCCGATTGAAAGTTGTGGCAGCATTTTTTCCTCCAACTTGCGCCGAGATAGTCGGCCGCAACTTTAAGCCTCGAATATGTCACTTCCGACTCTGTTGATCACCCACTCCGTCATGCATGGCCGGACATATACTTCAGGGCACCGGAAATGACAAGTTTTTCTCGCTGGCGCCAACCGGTGCACAATAATTGCGCCACGGCGTGTGCCTCTTCGCGCGTTAGTCGTCCAATGGCGCTAGCGGCCTTCCTTGAGTCCGTCTGTCGAAATATCTTCGATAGTAGGGACTCAGCAAGCTGACCAGTCCGAAGCAAGTCGACCCGGCCGCGATCGCCACGGGAACTCCCGCGATGCTGCCGATCGAGCCGAGAAACAATGCGCCCAAAGAACGAAATCCTAGCTCCATGTTGTATAGTCCCATGGCCCGGCCGCGATATTCGTTGGGCACGTTGAGATGGATCACGGAGAGTCCGGTAGAACGGAAAATCATCGTCGTGATGCCGGTTAAAACCAGCGCGAAGATCGAGAGCGGCAGCCAGTTCGAATAAGCGAACACAATCAAACACAAGGCCAGGGCCAACGATGCGGCGCGCAGTAACCCCAGCTGATTTTTCACCGCGCCGAACATTATCAATCCCACCCCGCCCAGAACATTCCCAGCGGCGAAGCTGCCCCTGAGCAGGCCCAGACCGGTGGGACCGATGTTGAGGATGTCCTTGGCAAAAACCGGAAAGAAACGATTGAATGGCAGCGCCAAGAAAAACGAGAAAAGCTGTATCGACATCACTTCCAGAATCAGCGGCTGATGCCAAATGAAGCGAGCGCCCTCGAAGATGTCTTTGCGAATATTGAGACTCCTGCGTTCGCCGCTTCTCTGCGGTAACTTAATCGATAGCAGGCTGAAGATGATGGCGCAAAAACCAACCGCGTTTATAAAAAACACCGCTTCGATGCCCAACCAAACGATCAGCATGCCACCGAGCACCGGACCTATCACCTGACAGGCATTGTTGCCGACGCTGTTGAGGGAAATTGCGCTGACGAGACTTTCTTCCGGAACCAGTTCGGGGATGACCGTTTGCCGGGTGACCCGGCTGAGCGGTGCGACTAGGCCATCGAGTATCGCGAGGATAACGATTTGCCAGAAGGCTATGTGCTTGGTCGCCACCAAAGAGCCATAGACAGCCGCCAACACCATCTGAAATATGTATACACCGATCAAAATCTTTCGTCGGTCAACACGGTCCACCACCGCGCCAAAGATCGGCGCCAGCAGCACCCGCGATGGTCCTTTGCAGAAAGCCACCAAGCCCAAGAGAAACGGCGACCCAGTCATGACAAAAACGAGCCAGTCCTCGGCGACTTCCTGCATGTCCTCACCGATCCGGGTGATCATGGAACCAGAGAAAAAGACCCGGTAGTCTCGATGTCTAAGCGCGTTGGCCATTGTCGACTAAGTAGTCATCCCAATGGCCCAAATGCAATCGCAATCCAACGCACGCACCGAGAAAGTTGTTGACTGGCAGAAATAGCCGGAGGACGAAGTTGATCCAAGGTGCTCTTGTAGCTATATTTGACTATGCGGTTTGTTTGGGACGAACGGAAACGTCGGACAAACCTCAAAGATCATAGACTGGACTTTTTAGATGCACCGCAAGTTTTTGCCGGACCGACCGTCACCTACGAAGACGACCGATTTGCCTACGGTGAGCGCCGCTTTGTAACTTTGGGTTTTCTTAATGGAATAGCGGTCTCTATCGCTCACACCGAAACGACAGAGATGATCCGCGTCATTTCATTCCGAAAGGCGACACGAAATGAAGAAACATTCCTCTTCAAGAACCTCTAAAAGCGACTTCCAGCGCGTCCGCGCGATGAAAGACCGGGATGTCAAACTCTCGCCTGAGCACCCCGAGCTCGATGTGAAGCACATGGGCCGGGTAACCGTACGCAGAGGGTTAGCCCCAATGCCTCCGAAATCATTTATCTCACTTCGCATCGATGCCGATGTGTTGGAATGGTTCAAGGCGCAGGGGCCTGGCTACTTAAAACGCATGAATGCGGTCCTGCGTGCCTTCAGGGAGGCATCTCTCTAAAATATCGCGATACGCGTGATCTCCTCTAGACAAAAAAGGGCAACCGCTCATCACGGTCGCCCTTTTGACTACAGCCATCGAATTGAGATTAGCCTTCGATAATCTTCTTATATTTGTTGAAGATCTTCGCGCGCAGTTCGGGCGAAGACTCGGCCACCGGCGGGAAATCTTTCAGCCACTCGAATGGGCGGCAGGCGTCGATTACGGCGCGGGAGTTAAAACCCTTCTTACCCGGTTGAATGCGTGGATCGAGCGGACCGCTCCAGCAGCGGCGCAGGATCTCGATCGACTCGACTGGGTCTGAGCGAGTGGACAAGGCCCAGAGGACATCGAAAGTGTTGGTCGGGTCGATGTCTTCATCGACTACGATCACATAGCGGCCGAGATAGGCGCCGGCGTGGACTTGCGACGCCACTAGCATCGCTTGGCGGGCGTGGCCCGGATAGCGCTGCTTGATGGAAATGATATTGAGCAAACGGCCTCCGCCAGCCTCGTGACACCACACACCCCTCACATCAGGAACACCGGCTTTCTCGACCTGCTCCCAAATCAGTGACGCCTTCACCATGCATTTGGCGATGGAATAATCTGACGGCGGCCGGCCTGGACGGGCGCAGCAAAGAATCGGATCGTTGCGATAGTAAATGTTCTCGACGCGGATCACCGGCTCTGGACGACTGGAACTCGCGTAATATCCAGTCCACTCGCCGAACGGGCCTTCGGTCTTTCGATCGGTCGGGTCCATCCAACCTTCGATGACGATTTCCGCATTGGCGGCGAAGGGCAGTCCGGTCGACTTGCCTTCGATGACTTCGATCGGCGCGCCTTTGAGACCGCCGGCGTAGTCGAACTCGGAAACGCCGTAATCGATCTCGTTACCCGAAACCATGAAGAGGACTGGATCCTGGCCGACCGAAACGATGACCGGGCATGGCTTGCCGCGCTCGAAATATTTGTTGCGCTGAATGCTGCCATGCTTGCCGGGCGAGATGTAGAGGCCCATGCTCTTCGCGTCATGAACCATGCCACGGTAAGCGCCGAAGTTGACCCAGCCTTCGTCGGGGTCGCGCGTCGTCACCAAGCAGGCGGTGCCGATGAAGCGGCCGCCGTCGAGCTCATGCATGAACGGGACCGGGAATTTGAGCAAATCGACTTTGTCACCCGAGTCGACGTTTTCGAGAATCGGCCCTTTGTTGACGACCTTATGCTTGATCGGCTCATGGTTGACGAGCTTCTGACGGAAGGCGCGCACCAAATCGAGGTTGGACAAATTCATGTCCAGGCCCAAGTTAAGCGCCATTCTTTTGAATGAGGCGTTCTGCGCGAACAGTGTGCGGAAACCTTTCGGATAACCAGGAACGTTGTCGAATAGAACCGCAGGCGTGCCGGTTTTGGATTCACGGGCGAAAATCTCAGCCAATGTGCCCATTTCGAGATTCCAATCGACGCCGTCCACCTTCTTGAGTTCGCCGATGCTATCGACGATTTCGAGCCAGTCGCGCAGATCGGTATACTTGGGCGTCTTGCCCGCTTTCATATCGTCTTCGGCTAGCTTCCTAGCCTCTAGTGCTGTCATTTAGTTAATGCTCCTTTCAAATTCTGCGTTGGGCGCCTTCTAGGCCCCCAACATCGATTCATCAATACCTTCCTTATCATCCGCCGGCAGGCCGTTGCAGCTTGACGGGTCCAAGTGCAAATAAACCTTATCACCGGGGCTGACGGAATTAAACGGGTGGGTATGGACGGCTAGCAGATCGTCACCTACCGCAACCTTACATTGATAGGCGTCGCCCATGAACACCGCCTCTTTGACGATGCCTTCGAGAACGTTTTCCGAAATATTTGGCTTCTCTTTATAGAGCGGAATATTTTCCGGCCGGATCGAAACCACCGCCGCCTGGTCCTTCTTCAGGCCAGGCGCCGGGAGGAAAGAGAGCAGGCCTTTTTTGGTTTGGATTTTTCCCGGCCGCCCATCGCCGCCAAGCTCGACAATTTTGCCATCGATCAAGTTGGTTAGACCCAGAAAGGTCGCGGTGAAACGGCGCGTCGGACGAGAATATAGCTGATGCGGCGCGCCAACTTCTAGCAGCAGACCGCCGTGCATCACGGCGATCTGGTCGGAGATGGCTAAGGCTTCGGCTTGATCGTGGGTGACGAAGATGGTCGTGATGTTGGTCCTGCGCTGCAGCGCTTTGATCTCCGAGCGCATCTGCACTCGCAACTTAGCGTCGAGGTTGCTCAATGGCTCGTCGAGAAGCATGACCTTGGGCTCGTTGATCAAGGCTCTGGCAAAGGCGACGCGCTGCTGCTGGCCGCCGGAGAGCTTCGGCGCCGGGCGGTCTTCCAAGCCATCAAGACCGACGATTTTGAGCACGTCGCCGACTCTTTTCTTGATCTCATCCTTCGATTTGCGCTGTATGGTCAATGGATAGGCGACGTTTTCCGCCACGGTCATGTGCGGCCAAATTGCGTAGGACTGAAAGACCATGCCGATGGGCCGCTTGTTGGTCGGCACATAGACGCGTTCACCGGAGGCATAGACGGTTTGACCGCCGATAGTGATCTTGCCGCCGTCGGGCCGCTCCAAACCCGCCACGCAACGCAGCGTCGTTGTCTTGCCGCAACCGCTGGGGCCCAGGAACGTATAAAGTGAACCTTCCGGAATGTTGAGCGACACGCCCTTCAAAACATGCACCCGCTCCTTGTCCTCGCCAAAGTATTTTTCCAGCGAGATGATTTGGACCATGTCCCTTTTCTCTGCCATCTTTCTTCCCCCTCCGAAACTGGCGCCCGCGATTAGCGCTTAGCCCGTCCAAACAATTGTTGCATGACTATTCGGCGATGCCGATCTTGGCGCCGAGTTTGCGCGCCACCGCGGCCATGCCGACGAGCAACAAGACCATTAAAACACCTAAGGCGCAGACGTAAGTGTACTGACCGCCTTCCCACAGGTCGAAGGCCATGATCGACAGCACGGTACTATTATAGGAATAGAGCAAAATCGACGTCGACAACTCGCGCAGGGCGATGATGCTAATGTAAATCCAGCCGGCGGTGAAGCCAGGCATCAGTAGCGGCAAGATAATTTTACGGAAGGTCTGAAACCACGTGCCGCCAGCGGTCAGCGAGGCTTCTTCCAATTCCTTGTTGATTTGAATCATCGAAGCCGACGCGGCGCGGATGCCGTAAGGAATATATTTGGTCATGTACGCCAGCAACAAAACCCAAATCGTTCCGTAGATCGGAATCGGCAAGGTTAGATAAACCCAAATCAGACTCACGCCTAAAACGATTCCCGGCATGGCGATGGGGATGAACGCCATGCTGTCGAGAAACGCCCGTCCCGGCAATTTTGTCTTGACCGTGATCCAGGCAATCACCGAAGTCAGCAGCATGACCAAAGTCGCCGAGCCCACCGACAGATAGAAGCTATTTTTGAACGCGGTGGCGGCGAGCGGATAATTGATGATGTAAATGTAGTTGGCCCAGGTCATCTTGGCGACCAATTCCCATGAAGGAACGCCGTAATAAGGAATGAACGAAGACCAGAGCAGGACGAAGATCGGTAAAATCACCGCCAAGAAGAAAATTAAAAAAGAAATTCCCAGGGTGAGCCATTTCCAGTTACCTAGATCGATGACCCGCGGGCGATAACCTTTGCCGGTCACCGTGGCGTAGCGCTCTTCTCTGCGGGTGATCTTACCGTAGATCAGCACCCCCGTGGTGCTGATCGCCAGCAGCGTCACAGCGTAGGCCCCAGCAAGTCCAAAATCAGAGGGAAACTGGTGAATCGCCAGAAAAATCTTGGTGGTAAACACTGAAATTTTCGCTGGCACGCCGATCAGCGCCGGCACTTCGAAGGCCTCGATGCCGCGGATGAAGTTAATCAACAACACGCTGACCATTGCCGGCCGCATCAGCGGCAAGGTGACCTTGCAGAAAGTCTGAAAGGTACTCGACCCGGCCGTCAGCGCTGCCTCCTCCAACGAGGTGTCCATGTTGCGGAACGCCGCCGACATCAGCAGAAAAACCAACGGGTAAAGATGGATCGACTCGGCCCAGATCATGCCCCACATGGAGTAAACGTTAAACGGCGCCGACTCGAGGCCCAATGCCGCTTTGACGACGATGTTGATCAGACCGATTTTGGGGCTAAGAAGAAGAATCCAAGAAATCGTGCTGAGGATGCCGGGGATGATGAACGGGATCAGGGACATGACCACGAACAGCTTCTTAAACGGCGTGTTCGTCCGTTCGCTGACCCAAGCGAGAAAGGTCCCGATGATAAAGGTCAGCGTACAGGTACCGATGGCATAGTAGACGGAATTCAGCAGCAGTAGATAGAATTCCTTGTCGACGTAGGCCTTGACGTAATTCTGGAAGGTAAAGGTCGCGCCGGGCTCCCCTATCGGTGCGCTACGGATACTGCCGTAGAGCAGCATCACCAGCGGCACACCCGCCAGGTAGAGCACGAGTAGAATCGCGCCAATCAGAATTAGGGCTTCGGCGTTGAGCCTGCGCACCCGTATCCTCCGGGAAAGAACTAGTTTCTTGGCGCTTCGTTGATGTTATGAACGACCTGGTCCTGAATCATGGTCTTTTTGACTTCTTCCTCAATCAGGTTCCAGACTTCATCTTCGTACTTCAAAAAGCGCGGATCGCGTTTGATCGACAGGTCGCGGGGTCGCGGAATGTCGATTTTGATCGTTGCCTTGACTCTGCCCGGCCGCGCGGCAAAGACGATGACCCGGTCGGCCAAATAAATCGCTTCATTGATTTGATGGGTGATGAAAAGAACGGTTTTCCCGGATTCGCGCCAGATCCGCAGTAATTCCGCCTGCATGATTTCACGGGTCTGGGCATCGAGCGCGGCGAACGGTTCGTCCATGATGAGAATCTTCGGATCCACCGTCAGCGCGCGAGCGAGATTGCAGCGCTGCTGCATACCGCCGGAAAGCTCGTGCGGAAAATGCTCTTCGAATCCCTGTAAGCCGACCAATTTGATGAACTTACTGGCGCGCTCCTGGCCTTCCGCGTTATCGAGGTTTTGGCACTCCAGACCAAACAGGACGTTTTTCATCACCGTGCGCCATGGCATCAAGCAAGAATCCTGGAATACCATGCCGCGGTCCGTGCCCGGCCCCGTCACTTGCTTGCCATCGATATCGATCCGGCCGGCCGTAGGTTTGAGCAATCCGTCGCAAAGGTTGATAAAAGTGGTCTTGCCGCAGCCGCTGGGTCCGACGATGGTGACAAATTCCCCCTCCTCCACCTTTAAATTAATATTCTCCAACGCCAGCAACCTGCCGCCTGTGCGCGGTTGATAGTACTCATGCCGTAATCCGGTCGCCTGTAATTTGGTCTGTGCCACAATGCCTCCTTAGAATTGTTTACCTTAACTCGCCAATTGATTTAACCGTTGGAAATCTCATCGCCGGCCATCGCCGCGACGCTCGGTCGCAAGCTTCCATATCATCTTCCAATGTTTTTTCAAGCGTAATTTTCGCTTTAATGATTGTTGATCACGCTGCAAGCAGCGTGGAGCCATTAAATGGGGTTTCGAAAGACGGCGAGTATCCCTTTGGTCAAGCGCGGGCTCATTACCCCTGCGCGAAGTGGCTGCGTTTATTGACATCCCCGAACGGATCGGATAGTTTCCGCGACGTTGCATAAATTTATTTATGCAAGATTCGACGATGTCACTTTCCCTCAATACCAGCAAAACTAAAACGCGCGTCAACGAAAACTTGTCAGCCCGCGTTTACGGCCAAATTAAGCGTCTGATTCTGTGCAACGAAATCATGCCGGGACAAAAACTACATCACCAACAGCTGAGCGAACGGCTCGGCGTCAGCCGCACGCCCGTGCGTGAAGCGCTGACTCGGCTCGTGCAGGAAGGATATGTCTCCTTTCTGCCGAATCGCGGTTTTACCTGCAAAGAAATTAGATTGCAAGAGGCCGAAGAGCTTTATGAGCTGCGCGAATCCCTCGAAGCATTCGCCGTCGAAAAAGCCGTCGAAAAACTGACCGATGAAGCCCTCGCAGCGCTGCGCAAGAAGATGGATTTCTACGGCCAGGACGTGCAAAACCTCTTCACCAGGGAGCGTTTGGTGTATGACCAAGACGTTCATCTGACAATCGCCCAAATCGCCGGCAACGAAACCTTGCAAAGCAGCTTGAGCCACGTCTTCGAGCGCATCGTGCTCAAGCGCCGCACCGACGGCATTTACGATCCGGCCCGCGGTCTCACCGCCCATCAAGAGCATGTCGAACTGCTCGACGCCATGGCGCGGCGCGACGCCCAGGCCGCCGTGGCAATTGTCCGCGGCCATATCCAAGCCGGCAAGAAAAACGTGCTCGCCGACTTGCGCCAGCGTCAAGCGATTCGCGAGCTCCGACCAGTGGAATTTATCTAGGACCAGAAAAACACAAAAGAAAACACAAAAGAAAGGGAGATTTATGGCAGCAGATCTAGTTATCAAAGGCGGTTGGGTGGTGACACCCGAGGCAACATTTAAAGGCGGCGTGGCGATCAGCAACGAAGTGATCGTCGCCATCGGCTCTGACGAGTCGTTACCCGAAGGTAAAGAGGTCATCGACGTCAAAGGCAAACATATTTTGCCAGGGCTTTTCGACGGCCATGTCCACTTCAGAGAACCTGGCATGACCCACAAAGAGGATTTCAACACCGGCTCCACCGCAGCCGTATGCGGCGGCATCACCACGGTGGTCGACATGCCGAACACAGTTCCGCCCACCGCGGACGCCGAGCAAGTCAAAGTGAAGAAAGAATTGGGCGAAGCGAAATCATTAGTTGACTTCGGCATCACCGGCGTGGTCGTGCAAACCAACACCAAAGATATTCTACCCATGGCCGCTGCCGGCGCCATCGGTTATAAAATCTTCTTCGGTGAGACCATCGGCAACCTGCCCTTCCCCGATGACGGCATGTGCATGGAAGCTTTCGATTACATCGCCCAGTCGAAACTGCCACTGGGCATCCACGCCGAAAACCGCCAGATCATGGCCTATTGCACCAACAAGCTAAAAACCGAAGGCAAAAACGACGCGCGCTACTGGGAAGCATCTCGCCCGGACATCTGCGAGGCGGAGTCGGTGCACCACGCGCTGTTCTTCGCGGAAACCTACGGCACCAAGTTGCATGTGTTTCATATGAGCTCGAAACAAGCCGCTTATATGGTTCGCGACGCCAAGGCACGCGGACTGCGCGTCACCGCAGAAACCGGCCCGCATTATTTACTGCGCGAACCCAACGACATGGACAACGTCGGATCGTTGATGAAAATGAACCCGCCGGTCCGCACCAAGGATCACGCCGAGGTGCTTTGGCAAGGTCTGCGCGAGGGCTTTGTCGACACCTTAGCCACCGACCATTCACCACACACCTTGGAGGAGAAAGGCTCGGACATTTACGGCAAGCTCACCAAGCCGGCGATTTGGGACTGCATTTCGGGTTTCTGCGGCGTCGAGACCGGCGTGCCGCTGATCCTGACCGAAGTGAACAAGGGCCGCTTGACCTTGAATCAGTATGTCAAAGTCGCGTCCGAGAACCCGGCCAAAGTTTGGCAGGTCTATCCGAAGAAAGGCACCATCCGCTTAGGCTCCGACGGAGACATCACGGTCGTCGACATGGACAAGGAAGGCACCATCGACGTCAACAAGCTGCACAGCAAGAACAAACCATCGCCCTGGCATGGCTGGAAGGTCAAAGGCATGCCGGTGCTGACCGTCGTGCGCGGTCATGTCCAAATGAGAGACGGCGAGCCCTGCGGCAAAGCGATCGGCAAAGCGCTCAAGCCGATCATCTAATAAAGTAAAAAATACTGAGTGCTGAGTCCTGAGTGAAATTCCGCTCGGAGCTCAGCACTCATTATTCAGCACTCAGCACTATTCTTATGAAACGCACCGAAGCATTTGATTTCTACCAGCCGACAACACTCCAGGAAGCCAGCCGGTTGCTCAAAGACAACGGCCCGGGCGGCCGCTTTCTCGCCGGCGGTACGGACTTGGTCATCGCCATGAAAGAAAAAGGGCTGCTGCCCAAGTATATCGTCGACTTGAAGCGCCTGCCCGGCCTCGCCGGCATCCGCGAGAATAGCGACGGCAGTATCACCCTGGGCGCGCTGACAACCATGTATGCCATCGAAACCTCGGCGCTGATCAAGAAACGCTATCCTTTTTTGGCGCAAAGCGCCGCCGAAGTCGGCTCCATCCAGATTCGCAATCGCGCGACCATCGGCGGCAATATGGCCAATGCCACGCCATCGGCCGATACTGCGCCGGCGTTGATCGCACTCAATGCCACGGCCAAGATCGCCAGCGCGGGCGGCGAGAGAACAATCAAATTAGAAGATTTTTTCAAAGGGCCCGGCCAGAACGCGATGAGTGCGGATGAAATCTTGACTGAAGTCACGATCCCGAAGACCGCCGCGAACCTAGTCGGCGAGTACATTAAATTTTCACCGCGCGAAATGATGGATCTGGCCTATGTCGGCGTCGCTGTCGCTTATAATCTTGGCACCAACGATAAAAAATGCGACGGCGTGCGCATCGTCCTCGGCGCCGTAGCGCCGACTCCAATTAGAGCCAAGCGCGCCGAAGCCGCGCTTGAAGGGCAAGTTTTAACTGAAGCCTTGGCCGAGAAGGTCGGACAGATTTCCGCCGAAGAAGCCAAACCGATCAGCGACGTGCGCTCGTCGGCCGACTATCGCCGCGCCATGGTCGGCACGATGACCAAGCGCGCCCTGCTCAACGCCGCCGTCGGCCCGGCCAAATCGTGGTACGACCGGCGCGAGCGCAGATATTAGAATGGTGGCTCATTCATCGTGTTCGTCGGAGCCCGAGCCACGAACACGAACACGAGGTCCCCTTGAACAAGAACATTCATTTTAACTTAAACGGCAAACCGGTCAGCCGCGAAGTTCAGACCCATCGTCTGCTGCTCGATCTTTTGCGCGATGAGATCGGCATTACCGGCACCAAGGAAGGCTGCGGCACCGGTGACTGCGGCGCTTGTACGGTAATGTTGAACGGCAAGCCAGTGAATTCTTGCTTGATACTCTCCGGCGAACTGGACGGCGCCGATATTGTCACCATCGAAGGATTGAAGATCGGCCCCGAACTTCATCCGGTGCAGAAAGCCTTCGTGCAAGATGGCGGCGCCCAGTGCGGCTACTGCACGCCGGGAATGTTGATGATGTCCAAAGCGCTGCTCGATGAAAACCCGAATCCGACCGAAGAAGAGATTCGCTACGCGCTCTCCGGCAATCTATGCCGCTGCACCGGCTACGCGAAGATCGTCCAGGCCGTGCAAGACGCCGCGGCGATGCTGCGCGCAAAGTAAACGCGTTCAAAAAGTTCAAGCCGTTCAAAACGTTGAGTTTACCAAACGGTTTCGACAAATGAACCTCCGAATCTTATTAACGGCTGGAACGTTTTGAACTACTTGAACGAATTGAACGTTTAGTTTTGAGGAGCGAACCATGGCGGAACTCACAGTCATCGGCAAACCCGTTACGCGGGTCGATGCCAACGAAAAAGTCACCGGGGAAATAGTTTATGGCTATGATCTGGTGTTACCAAACATGCTTTACGGCAAGACTCTGTTCAGCCCCAAGGCCCACGCCAAGATAAAAAAGATCGATACCTCGAAAGCCAAAGCGCTGCCCGGTGTTATCGCCGTGGTGACCGGCGAGGATGCGCCGTGGACCCACGGTGAATCGATCAAAGACAAGCCGTTTCTCGCTCAAGGCAAAGTGCGCTACATCGGCGAACCGGTGGCGGCGGTGGCGGCGGAAGACGAGGACATCGCCCAAGCCGCGGTAAAGCTCATCGAAGTCGAATACGAAGATCTGCCGGTCTACACCGATCCGGAGCTGGCCGCGAATTTGGACGCCGTGGCGATCCACGAGGATTTTCCCAAATACCGTAAAGTTAATTTCATCGTTCCTGGCCCAGGGCCCAATGTCGCGGAGCATTTCAAACTACGCACTGGCGACGTCGCCAAAGGTTTTGCCGAATCCGATCTCGTGCTCGAAGAAAGATATTTCGTGCCGATGATCCAGCATGCGGCGATGGAGCCGCATTCCTCCCATGCGCAGTTCGAGAAGGAGAGCGGCCGCTTGACCATCTGGGTCGCAAATGACGCGCCGTTTCGCGCTTTGCACGAGATCACCGAAGCCCTCGGTATGCCCAAAGAAAATATTCGCTTCATCAACCCGGCCCAAGGCGGCGGCTTCGGCTCCAAGGGCGGTTTGAAAGTCGAACCGATCGCCGTGGCGCTCGCCTTTCACACCAACGGCCGGCCGGTGCGCGTGAAGTTCAACCGCGAAGAAACTTTCATCTCAACACTGACACGCCACGAAGCGGTGGTGTACTCCAAGACCGGCGTAAAAAAAGACGGCACCTTGATGGCGCGCGAGATGACGATCTACTGGGGCGCCGGTGCTTACGCCGAGAAGAGCCCGACGGTCTGCATCCGCGGCAGCTTACCCGCGCCCGGTCCCTATCGAATTCCCCACGTCAAAGTCGACGGCTACGCGGTTTACACGAACAAGCCGGTGGCCGGTTCCTATCGCGGCTACGGCATTCCCCAGGGCGCTTGGGCCGGCGAACAACAGATGGACGAGCTTGCCAAGCGGCTCGGCATGAGCGCCCTCGACATCCGCTTGAAAAACATTTTCGTCGAAGGCGACACATCATACTGGGGCGAGAAACTGCACGCCGTCGGTTTGAAAGAAACCTTGGTCAAAGCCACAGAAGCGATCGACTACGGCAAGAAGTCGGCGATTGCGAAACCCGGCGTCAAGATCGGCAAAGGCTTCGCCTGCATCCAAAAGCCAACCCGTTCGCCGACGACTTCCAACGCCGGCGTCGCCGTCAACGCCCAAGGCGAAGTGACGGTGCTGGCGGGAACCGTCGAGATCGGCCAAGGCTGTAACACCATTCTCTCCCAGGTCGCCGCCGAAGAACTAAAAGTCCCCATGGACAAGGTTCACATGCATCAACTCGACACCGACGTCATCCCCTACGACGCGTCGACGACATCGAGCCGCAGCACCTATCACATGGGTAACGCCGTGCGCAGCGCGGCGATTCATGCGCGCGAACAAATCATGGAAGCGGCCAGCCCGATGCTCGAGGTCGGCGTCCAAGAGCTCGCCTACGCCGACGGCAAGGTTTTCTCGAAAGACCAGCCGCAGCAGGCGCTGTCCATCGGCGAAGTGGTCAAGCGCAAGCTTGGCATCAACGGCATCGTGCGCGGCGACGCGTCGTATACTTATGAAATCGGCAAGGACTTGGACTTGGAGACCGGCCACAGCGATCATGCATCGGCCTTTTATATGTACGCTACCCAAGCCGCCGAAGTCGCCGTCGACGAAGAGAGCGGCCGTATCCGGGTGTTAAGAATGTCGGCGGCCCACGACGTCGGCAAGGCGATCAACCCTTTGAATTGCGCCGCGCAGATCGAAGGCGGCGTGGTCATGGGCATCGGCTCGGCGATTCACGAAGAGATGATCATCGACGCCATCGGCAAGGTGCGCAACCCGTCTTTTCTCGATTATCATCTGGTGACTTCTCTCGATTGTCCGGAATTGATCCCGATCATCGTTGAATGCGCTGAGCCCGAGGGCCCCTATGGCGCCAAAGGTTTGGGTGAACCCGGCCTGGCGCCGACGCCAGCCGCCATCGGCAACGCGGTCGCCGACGCCACCGGCGTGCGGGTTTACGATCTTCCGCTCAAACCGGAAAATGTCTTCTGGGCGCTACAAAAAGCCAAGAAAAAAGACGCCGCGTAAACTCTCATATCGAATTTTACGGCAAGATCATCTAAAATTACCTTGACCGGCCAGTGGATTTGCTGGCTGGTGAAGGTAATTTTGTTCGACGGAGGTTCATGGATGAAACACAGCCGAACTCTTGGCTCGGTCTTGGCCCTTTCCATATTAGCGGTCTCTCTCTCGCTGACCCACGGTCATGGAGCCGAAGCTACACGAGCGATCCAAACGGTTCCAGGCATGCCGCCGGTGGTCGATCCGACCAATCTCTACAGTGAAACCCGCTCCGACAAGCTAAGCCCGGCCGTGGCCAAACACTTGAGCCGTGTCTACGTGCCTAACCGCAGCTCCAACGATGTCTGGGTCATCGATCCGCAAAGCTTGAAGGTTGTCGACAAATTCAAAGTCGGCGTTCACCCGCAGCACGTCGTGCCGTCCTGGGATCTAAAAACCCTATGGGTCAACAACAATGCCGAAGGACGCAACGACGGCAGCGTCACGCCCATCGACCCGCTCACTGGCAAGCCGGGGAAAAACATTCCGGTGGACGATCCTTATAATATGTATTTCACCCCCAACGGCGATGCCGCGATCATCGTCGCCGAAGCGCGCCTGCGCCTTGACTTTCGCGATCCGCACACCATGGCGATGAAATACTCCATTGACACGCCGCAATGTAAAGGCATCAATCACGCCGATTTCTCCATCGACGGGCGCTATGTGATTTTTACTTGTGAGTACGACAAGACCTTGGCGAAAATCGATCTGGTCGAAAAGAAAGTCGTCGGCTACTTGAAACTCTCTAAGGGAGGCATGCCGCAAGACGTGCGCATCTCGCCCGACGGCAAGGTCTTCTACGTCGCCGACATGAAAGCGGAAGGTATTTTTATCATCGACAACGACAAGTTCACCGAGATCGGCCATATCAAAACCGGCCTCGGCGCCCATGGGCTCTATCCCAGCCGTGACGGCACAAAACTCTACGTTGCCAATCGCGGCGTCGCCCGCGTCTACGGTCCTCCCAAGGGCAAAGGCAGCGTCAGCGTAATCGACTTTGCGACCCGCAAAGTCGAAACAACCTGGCCCATCCCCGGCGGCGGCAGCCCCGACATGGGCAACCTCAGTATCGACGGCAAGCAACTCTGGCTCTCCGGCCGCTACGACAACTCGGTCTACGTCATCGATACCACGAACGGCAATGTAAAAAGCATTCCGGTGAAATACGAGCCGCACGGCCTCACCGTCTGGCCGCAACCGGGACGATATTCTTTGGGACATACCGGGAACTTGCGCTGAGGGGCATGAACTCGACGGGCGCAAATTCGCGTCGCTCGGCGCGCCGGCAGGGTCAGCGCCAATGGATGACTTTTAACAGATCTGAAAAATCATCGGTCCAAAGATCACCGCCAAGTTGGCCATTGAGCTGGCGCCAGCGGCCTTCCGTAAGATAAGGCGCGGCAACTTGCTGATCGCGCGCCATGAGAATCCAGCGTGACGCGCTTTTACCCTCAGCCTGCTCTTTAGCGCTGATGTGGAAATCGTTTTGCACGAACGCTACGAGTTTGAGATCCGCGGCGAGTCGATCGAACACCGGGGCGAGATCCATGGAACGGTTGGACACATGGAACAAGAGCACGCCGGTGGGGGCAATTTTCTGCAAATAGAGCTCCAGCGCTTGGCGCGTCAGCAAGTGCACCGGAATCACATCCGAGCTAAAGGCGTCCAGAACGAAAAGATCGTAAACTTGGTTCGCTGCTTTCGCCAAAGTGAGGCGCGCGTCGCCGATCACCACGTCGATGCGCGGTGCGCAATCCCGCAGAAACGTGAACAGCCGGTCGTCACGGGCAATCTTTTCCACCAGCGGGTCGATCTCATAGAACGTAAAAGTTTGATTTACCGTGCCATGACAGGCTAACGCACCGGTGCCCAAGCCGACGATGGCGATCTTGCCGCCGCCATGCCTTGACGCGCTGGCAAGCAGGACCTGGCCTGCCGGGCTGGTGCGATGGTAATACGTCAGCGGCGTGAGTTTGGTTTGGCGATCGATGCTCTGCGCGCCGTGAACCGTCGTGCCTTGAAACAGCACATTGCGCTTTCCTTCGGCATCCGTCGCCGCTCGATAGGCGCCAAAAAAACTGCGGCCGGTATACAGGACCTGGCCCATCGGATTGGGATACCAAAGCGAAACCAGCGCTAGCAGCACCAGGCCATTGCCGAATCGAACGGGTCGAAGCGCCACGCCGACCAAGAACAACGCCGATAGGCCGCAAATGAGAAATCGATCGTTCGCCGGTGGCAAGATCTGTATCTGCTTCAGGGCGAGCGTGACGAGCACAACGAGCGCGATAACCGCCGGTGGCAGCAACCAATCCAATTGACATTTTCGCTTCGACTCATCTTGCGCGCCATTTCGAGGACGGACCAATCCTGCCACGGCAATCACCAAGGGATATTCGATGACATGCTTGAAGACACTGGGCGCGAGCAGGGCATTGAACACCCCGCCCAATACTCCACCTAAGGAGAGCCAAAGAAAGTAATCCGTCAGATGCTTGGCGTTGGGCCGGTCTTGAGCCAAGCGTCCATGACAAACCAGCGCAGTGATGAAAAAACCAATTAGATGCAGCGGCACGAGGAATTCGTCCGGCTCGGTGGCGTGGAGAAACACCGTGGCGGCTATGCCGACGAGAAACAAAGCCTGCGCGCCCAGAAGAATCGGATGCGTCATCCACGCACTACGCGCGAACGCCAAGATAAAGGACATTAAGTAAGCCGCCAGCGGCAGCACCCAAAGAAACGGCGCTGAGCCGATGTCGGTGGTCACGTAGGAGGTAACTCCGAGAAGCAAACTCGATGGCACGAAGCCCCACAGAATCCAGCGCAAGCGCCGCACCAACGTCAAATCGGCGGCTTGACAGGCGGGCGGATTTTCGGCATCGAGCGGTGGAGATTCTTCATCGAGCTGGCCGGTCAATGGGCGCAGAAAATACAGCACGCACAGCGAGACGAGCGCGAGCAGCACGAGGTATCCGATAAACCAAAAATGATTCTGCTGGCTCAGCGGCAGCCGCGGTTCGAGCAGAAATGGATAGGCAAGCAGGCCCGCGAGGCTGCCCGCGTTACTCGCGGCATATAAAAAATACGGGTCCCGCGCCGCGCTAGGGTGACACTGAGCAAACCATTTCTGTAAGAGTGGCGCACCGGCGGACAAAATTAGAAACGGAAAACCGATCGACACCGCCAGGACGCCGAGAACCAATTTGACGGGATTTCCCGACGGCGCGCCCAACCGATGAAGCGGCAGCACGATCGGCAGTAGCAACAATCCGGCGAACAGCAAATTCAAATGAACCAATGCATGGCGCCGCGTGCCCAGCCATGCGCTGCCAAAGTGAGCGTAAGCGTAGCCGGCCAGGAGGCAAGCCTGATAAAAAACTAAACTGGTATTCCACACCGCCGGACTGCCGCCAAGGAACGGCAAGATCATCTTCGCCACCATCGGTTCAATTATGAACAGCAAGGCGGCGTTGATGAACAGAGTGATTGAATAGACGATCGCCAAAGATGTACCCGTGCGATGATTTTTCATGCCGGCTCAGAGGGCGCGAATGGCCCCGGAAATCTGTGCGAGATGCATGCCACAGACAGCGATCCGAACCTTGTCGTAACCGCCGATGGATCGGCTTGACGTCATTCGCCGTCCTATGCTCCAACCGGACGTTGACAGCCAATGTTGGGCTTCGATAAAAAGGAATCTGTTGGCGAGATGGTGAAGTCTAGTTCGCTTTGGGGGAAAATATGGTCGATACGCTCACCTTGGAGAATTTGCGCGCGATGGCTGAGCGCGCCGGATTAAGACTTGGCGACGACGAACTGCAGCGCATACTACCGGGAGTGAATCGAGCGCGCCAACAGGTGGCCGAGCTGCGCCAGCTGATCGATCGCACCGACGAGCCAGCCGGCGCCTTCAATGCCGCCAGCATGGATCGAAGCTAGGCTCACTATGAACAATCTCGATGTTTGTCATTTGACCATCGCGGAAGCTGGCGCGCGACTACGGCGTAGAGACTTTTCCGCGGTAGAGTTGGCCGATGCCTGTCTCGATCGCATCGATGCCATTGACGGCAAGCTCCATAGCTTCATCACGCTGACCGCTGATCTTGCCCTGGAACAGGCGAGACAAGCGCAAAGAGAACTGCTCGGCGGCACCGATCGAGGCCCGCTGCACGGGATTCCCATCGCGCTCAAAGATCTCTACATGACCAAAGGCATCCGCACGACTTGTCACTCGGCGGTTTTAGAGAATTGGTTACCAGTCCACGACGCCACCACGGTAACGAAGCTCCAAGAAGCCGGCACCATCCTGCTCGGCAAGTTGGGCATGCACGAATTCGCCTTCGGTGGTCCGTCGGTGGATGCGCCTTTCCCGGCCGTAAGGAATCCATGGAACACGGCGCATATTCCCGGCGGTTCGAGCAGCGGCTCGGGCGCCGCGCTCGCCGCCGGTCTCTGTTACGGCGCCCTCGGCTCCGACACCGGCGGATCGATTCGCACACCGTCATCACACTGTGGCATCGTCGGCATCAAACCGACCTACGGACGGGTCAGCCGCTACGGCGTCATCCCACTCAGTTGGTCCCTCGATCATGCCGGACCCATGGCACGCAGCGTCGAAGACTCTGCAATCATCTTGCAAGCGATCGCCGGCTACGACGCGAAAGACAACGCATCGGCAAATGTCGCCGTGCCGAATTTTCTAACCGGATTGAAAGACGGAACCAAAGGCCTGCGCGTCGGCGTGCCGCGCAGGAATTGGTTCGATGAAAATTTAGGAATCCATCGGCAAACCGAAGCGGTCTTCGATCAAACGCTCAAAGTTCTCGATAGCCTCGGCGCCATGATCGTCGACATCGACGGCAAGCCGTTCTCGCTCGCGCGTAAAGCCAATCAGACGATCTTAGTTTGTGAGGCCTACGCTTATCATGAGAAAACTATGCAAGAGACACCGATGAAATTCGGCAGCTCGGTCAGAAGAAGAATTATTGAAGGCGCTTTCTTGAGCGCCGGCGATTACCTAACCGCCCAGCGCGCCCGCGCCGTGTTGAACGAACAGATCTGCGCGAACTTCGCCAACGTTGACGTCTTCGCCGTCCCCGGCGCCGCGCGCCCGCCTGAACCCTTCGAAGCCATGGACCCCAACGAACAAAACATGCGGCCAAGTTTTACCAACCCGTTCAATCTGACGGGATTGCCAGCGATCTCAGTCCCCTGCGGCTTCACCGAAGGGAATTTACCGGCGGGCATCCAGTTCATCGCGCCGGCTTTCCAAGAGGCGACTTGCTTGCGCGTTGCCTACGCTTACGAGCAGGCGACGGAGTGGCACAAACAACGGCCGCCTTTGTAAACGTCCGCCATATGACTATGCCTGAGAGTTACTTCGGCTCGTACAAACTTTCCGGTGGTTATTCCTGCCTCATAGACCGTGAATCGAACGCCTTTCCTCACCACGAAGATCACGAAGCACACGAAGGTTTCGGATATCAAAGTTCTTAAACTTCGTGCTCTTCGTCTCCTTCGTGGTGAAATCGATTGATAGTCTTTCAGAGTAAACACGGGTGTATCGGAATACGCCTCTATCCGATCACTTTTTTTGCGCACTTTACGTACTTTGCGGTTAAAGTTCTCTGCTTTTTTGGTTGCGGCTTGGCCGCGATGGCAGGAACGGTCGCGACTGCGATCTACTTGTTTTCGGAAAACACCCGAAAATACATCTCCGCTAGCGCCGGCTCCATGGTGCGCGCAGCGGCGAGATCGCGCTGCATCGACGGTTCCAGCCGGGTCCGGGCGGTTTCGGCCAATCGCAGCACTTCCATCTCATCAACCCTGGTCAGTCGTCCGCCTTCAACCACGACCACGCCATCGACGATCACGGTGTCAACGTTGCTGCCGTTCTCGCAAAAGACAATCTGATTAACAACATCGTTGAGTGGCCGGTAAGTCGGCGTGTCGCGCCGCAACAGAACAATATCGGCAAGTTTGCCGGCGGCGAGCTCGCCGGCATCGAGACCAAAGGCGCGGGCGCCGTTGCGCGTCGCCATGGCCAGCGCCTGTGCCGGCGAGACCCACCGATTGAAATCGCTGCCGGCATGATTGTGGATCAGCGCAACCAGACGCGCCGCGTCGAACATGTTCTGTCCGTCGTTCGATGCCGCGCCGTCGGTGCCGAGTCCGACGTTCACCCCAGCGGCGAGGAATTCTTTCACTTTCGCCAGACCGCTGCCGATCCTTAGATTACTCGCCGGGTTATGCACCGGCGTGGCGCCGCGCTTGGCCAACAACTCGATGTCGTTGTCCTCGATCCAGATCGAATGAGCGCAGGAAAGGTTTGCGGCGACGATACCGAGGGAATCGAGGTGCTGCAGTAAGGAATGGTCGTAGATCGAATTCCCTTGCACCTGCTGGGCTTTGGTTTCGGCCAAGTGAATATGCAGCGGCAAGTGCTTCTTGCGCGAAATTTCCGCGCAGCCCCTGAGCAGCTCATCGGTGCAGCGTTGCACCGCGGAGGGACCGGGACATGCAATCGTAAGCTTATCCGGCGCATGAAACGTCGCGATAAACTCCTCGCACTCGTCGAGCCATGCCCGCGTCGTTTTCGCTTCGCTGGCGCTCATGCGCTTGATCTCGTCGTTCAGATTCACATCGGTTTGACCGAGCGGGATCGTGTCTTCGTAGTTCTTGTCGGTAACGGTTAGAGCGGCGACGTGGCGCAAACCCAGATCGCGCATCGCCTGGATCGCCGCCCCCGCGCCCATGAACCGGCACGCCGCGCTGCCGGCGAAATGATCGAGCACTGTGGTCGCGCCGTTTTTAAGCATCTCCATGCCGCCGAGAAGCGCACTCGCATAGAAATCGTCTTCGCGCATATCGCGCAGCGACGCCCTGTAGTACGCGCGCCATATTTCCAACGGCTTGCTCGGCATCATGCCACGCACCAAATTGGCCGGCGAGTGGCAGTGCGCGTTGACCATGCCCGGCATGGCGATCAAGCGATCGGCATCGATGATCCGAACGAACGGCCCCTCGGGTGTCCACTCCTGCGGCCCGCAGTAAGTAATCCGACTGCCGTCAATGACGATGGCGCCGTTGTCGACGATATCGTTGTGATTGTTCATCGTCACCATCAACGCGTTACGAATGAGAGTTTTCATTGCGAACTCAAGCTTGGAAGAAACACACTAAAGAGCAGCCAGACTCCCGTTCCGGACGTTTTGAACGGTTGGAACTTTTGAAACCAGCGGGACGCGACATAAGTCGCGACACCGCGCCCAACTCTCCGTTCCGTAAGACCGAACAAAACGGCTAGATGCAAGGCGCGCGACGGCCGACGAGCGGAGGCGTACGTTCGCGGTACGTTGGAGCGAGTCGAACGCGCGCAACGCAGCAGGTAGCCGTTTTCATCGGTCTTACACGAAGCCCATCTTCCGACCCCAATTTTCCGGGTCCTTCAGGAAGTCGATGATCTGCGACTTCTGCGTTTCGGTGAAGTAGTTCTTACTCGTGCCGGTGTCCAGCACATCGTCCCAGTCCGCCAGGACGTGAAGTTCGATGCCGTTCTTGGCGAGGTTGTCTCGGCCCTCGTGCTGATTGAGTCGTTCCGACGCGTAGTCAAAAACGCACAAGCAGTGCGTCATCTTTGCCCCCGCGCCGCGCACGCCGATGTTGAATCGTAGCTTGCTCAGACCGTCGGTGATGAGATCTTCGACCATCAACACGCGCTGGCCGGCTTCGAGAATCCCCTCAATCTGCTTGGTTCCGCCGTAACCTTTGGGCTGCTTGCGGATATAGATCATCGGCTTTTTCACGATATGAGCGACAAAAGCCGCGTACGGGATCCCGGCGGTCTCGCCGCCGGCGACAACATCGATCTTGTCGAGATCAATGTCGGTTTCTGCCATCTTCGCCAGCGCGGTCACGATGTATTCCCGTTCAGCGGCATAGGACAACAGCTTGCGGCAGTCGATGTACACCGGCGAGATTCGCCCGGAGACGAATACGTAAGGCTTGTCTTTATAAACGGCAATCGACTCGGTCGACAGCAGCATCTCGGCAACTTTCTGTGACACTTCGCTCATGGAAAAAACCTTTCAGAGTGTTGGATTAGGCAAGGTCATAACATAGCGACCTGGCATTGCCAACGCTCGCGAGCGCAATGCCTGACAGCTCGCTGTGGGTGATCGAAGCACGGCAACCAAACTGTAGGGCGAGTCGAGACCCAGCCAAATATCAAAGGAAGGATTCAACACGAAGAGCACGAAGTTCGGAGTTCAAAATATCCGAACCCGTCGTGTCCTTCGTGATCTTCGTGGTGAGATAGCAGTTTCGCGTCGACGACGGCAACTGCGGATGGGCAAAAACGGAGAACAGGAGCTGCGGGACCCACGACGTTACTCCGCAGCTCGTTCGCTAAGCCAGTTTATTTGACGTTCATCGAAAAGCCTTTGTTCTCTTTCTTGGCCCTCTTCGCCGCGCGCTTTTCCATCAAGGTCTTAAGTGGTTTCTTCTTTTCTTGTTTCTTAGCGTCTTTGCCTTTACTCATGTTCGTCGCTCCTTTTGCCTGGTTATTAGGCGTCGCGTAGAACCACGCGCCGCCCGTCGATATTGACCATCATTGACTACTTGCCACAGCAGTGCTTGGATTTTTTGCCGGTGCCGCATGGGCAGGGTTCGTTACGCCCGATTTTCTTTTCCACGATCGTTGGTTTTTGTGGATGCAGTAACCGCTCCAGGTCGCTAACATCCTCGGCTTTGTCCGGTTCGATGCCAATGCGAAAAGCCCAACCATGTTTTTCGAGCGTCGCACTCACTTCCTTGAACCGCGCCTCCGATTGGACACGGATAATCGCTGGCTTCTTCGCGCTACCGAGCTTCACGGTTTTTTTCGGAGCAAAGTTGTTCATCCAGCTGTCCGCGTCGATACGGCTGCGCATCGTTCCGATATCAGATATTCGATTGCTCATACCGCCATTATTTCAGTTATCGCCGCACTTAGCTATCCGAATCGCTAAGCCATGAAAATTTTTTCCTTAATCACGAAACGAACGACCCTCACGAAAACTTTTCTGGAATTTCGTGCCTTTCGTGGTTCAAAGATTTCTAGGTTATTCCGTTTGCTGTGAAGAGGAATTCGCCACAGAGGCACAGAGTTCGCCGAGTTCGGAGAATTACTTAACAAAAAATTCTTTACTCCGCGCCCTCTGCGCCTCGGCGGTGCAATCTCTGAGCCGTGCGTAACAGGAAAGCCTGCAGACCCGATTTCTAAGGCCGGAGCTTGTATCTACGCTCGATCTCGTCGACGTATCCGCTCTTCACCACCTTGGTCAGAATGCGCTGATCGAGAAGCTCCTCGACGTTGAACTTCGCGATTTTGGGATCGCGCAGAGCGATGATGTCCTGGGCGGTTTTCAGGCCCCTTACGGTGACAAAGGTATAGGGCGTCAGATCCTCGAGCAAGAATTTATAGCCAAGCTCCGCGAGCTGTCTGTCTACCTTGATATGTTTTTGCAGAATAGCCAGGCCGCGCTCTTTCTGTGCACGCATGATCGCGCTAGACTCGATAAGCGCTTTGATCAAATTCTCCACGGTCTGCGGACTTTTTTGAATAAAAGCCTCCGCGCACATGAAGGGGCTGGAAGGCAAAGCGATCTTGCTCAAGTCCAACAATACTTTGACCCCCAGCCCTTGAAGCCGCGCGGACTGCAATCTATCCAACGCTGCGCCGTCAATGATGCCGCTCGCCAAAGATTGGGCGATGACGGTACTGTCGCCAATCGCCTGGATGTTGATGTTGTCCTTTTGCGGATCGAGCCCCATCTCTCTCAGCGACAGCATGGTGAGGCTCCAGAGCAGACCACTGAAGTCTTGCACGCCGATCTTCTTGCCGCGTAAATCGCTCGGTTTGGTGATCGACGGCGCGACCAGAAAATCGTAGGACGCCCGCTCAGCGAAAAGCGACATGATGATTTTGAGCTTCGCGCCTTGCGCCGCGGCGGTGAGCATGCTGGACGCGCTGCCACGGACAAACTGCACCTCGTTGGAGACCAGAGCGGTCACTTGCAGCGGTGCGCTGCGCACGGCGACTAGGTCCGCTTCCAATCCATGCTTGGCAAAAATCCCTTCGTCTTTGGCGAGCCAAACTGGCGTGCCCGAAGCGGATACACCGGAATACGCGATTCTGATCGGTTCGGCGTTCACCCGCGCAACAAATAGGACCAAGAGCGCAATCATCGAGAGTCTTGTAGCTATCATGGCGTGAAACCTCCCTACATGGTTTGAGAGAGTGATTTTATAGACCAGACAATTCTAGATACCAGGTGCTTCTAACATGGCGCCGGTTCGACTGACAATGAAAATCAGTTTGGTGACACTAACCTCGCCTTGGCCAGTCGGAAGCAAGGAATATTTGATTCTCACGCGCGCTGGAATCTGATAGACTGCCTGCGAAAGAAGCGTCCACCAACTGCGGAGGCAAACGTTCGGTCCACATTTTCCACCATCAATCAGCGTCGCCTCATACGCGACTTGAACGCCATCGGTCGCATCGGCATCGGCGGTCGGGGCGCGCGCTGACGCGTTTGGTATTCTCAATCAAAGAACTGGGCAGCCGGCAAGTGCTGATTCATTAAATGCTCCAGGCCGGACTGAAAATTCACATCCACGGCATCGAGTGGGGGTCACGAGTAGGGTTCTTGTAATACGACAGCAGATTGTTAGGCGATGTTACGGAGAAGCTGGACGGAAAAAGGGCGTTGTATGATTGCGAGACCGCCGAGATTCGACCCGAGATTTCAATGAAAAAGTAGCCTGTCCCCTCTCATCCGAGCCCCGTCAATAATCCGACGGTGCCGGTGCCGGCTTCACGACTTTCTTTACTTCCTCAGCCACAGCTTTGGTCGCGTCGCGACTCCCTTCACCAACTTCGCGAGCGACTTCCCGACTACCGTGGCCGATCTCTTTCGTAATGTCCCGAGCGCCATGACCGATTTCTTTGGTCACATCGCGCGTCGTGTGGCCGATCGTTCGACCGGCTTCTTTAATCTGTACGCAGCCTGGTAAAAAACCACTGGCAAGAGTAAGCACAAATACAATTTTAACGGCAGCATTGAACATTTTATCCAGACCTCTCTGCAATCTCAGCTTGCTCTCCAAGTATATCACGTTTCGGAATCTATCGTTGAGCGATGGTGCCACACTGGTTTATTCCGTCATTCCCGCACAGGCCTATCAATGAAAAAGAGCCTGTCCCCTTTTCATTCCTCGATGCAACGGAAGCCCCAGGAGGCACGGACTTTAGAGGGTATCGCCATAAATCAGCGCCGTCTCATGTACGATTTGAACGCCATCGGCCGCATCAGCTAGTACGACGGCCCAGTGGGCGTCGCCGAAACCCAAAGCCGTTGCTGTAAATGCGTAGAGAAGAGTGGGAGTACTTACATCAGCCGGGCGAACCGAAGCTATCTTTGGAGTTTAAGTTCAGCATCGACATGTTTTCTCAATCCGGCAAAATAGTCGAGATCTCGAACCGGAATCTCCTCGAACTTGGTCGTGCTCTCAAAGTCTTGCAGCACCCGCCTGCCCTCCTGAGTCTGGTGCATGTTAAGCATGACTTCCTTAACTCTGGTCACAAGCCTGGCTGGAAGGTCCTCTCGATAGCTTACTATTTGCCGCGGATACGAAACCGATTCATGAATGGACTTTAAGCTGGCAAGATTTTTCGCAATCATGCGATACTTGTGATCATCGGTAGCTCCGGCCGCCACCACTCCATTCAACACCATGTAGATCGTATTCGTGTCACCGTGACTAAAAATATAACCCACTTCGTCAGATTTCAGAGGCTCTTTGCTTTGTACCATGGGCGCCAATCGAAATCCCTTTTCCACTAAATCTATTTTCGGAAAAAAATAACCGGCTGAACTGAAGGGTTCTTCAAACGCTATGACCTTGCCCTTGAGATCTTTCAATCGAGCTATGCCGCTATCTTTTCGCGTGAAGATAACAGACTGATATTCACTTTTGCCCATCTTCCATCGCCGCAGCAGAAGTTTGCTGCCGGAAAGGCGGCTTACCGCCACCGAAGGGAAAAAGCTATCGATGTAAAGATCTACCTGTCCCGTTTGCATGAATGAGGACATGCCAGGAATGCTCGTTGCCACGACAACTTGTCCCTCGTCGATTCCGTCTGATCGCAACTGCCGTGCGAGATAAATTGCCAGGGGCGAGAATTTTCTGCTCTCGCTCACCGGATCTATGCTTACAGAACCCAGTTTGAACGGTCCTGCATAGGCGAGCTGGGGTAATAGCAGGACAGCAGCGACAAATGACAATTTGTTTCCTAAACCCCATGGGATAATCATTAGCTACCTTCCCCCCCCCTCATCAGGAATGCATAGTTCGCTTCCTACATCCTCGCGTCTCGGTAAGCAAGATTTACCATCGATGAGGAAATTTGTCTTTAAATATTCTGTCTACCAAGCGGTTCGAGATCGACGCGCTACGCTAACGCTTTGCCCGCGCCTCAAATGCAGCGTTAGTCTTGCGATTAAAACGAATTCTCCGTCAACCAATGTCCCAGACGCTTTTCATGCTGTCCGCCTTTCATTGTTGCACGGCTGCGCACGCCCACCGCGCAGGGTCCCCAACCGTGCTAAGGCTGAATTCCGGAGGGACAAGACCAAATAACCGCGGAATTTGTTTCCCTTGCTCAAGCGAATTTCCACCCAGCGGGTTAACGCTGCCCCGTTGTCCCCTTCGATAAAAACACTTACAATCGGTTTCCTTCTATGCAACGGAAACCCCAGGGGACACGGACACTAGACGATATCGCCATAAATCAGCACCGACTCATGCGCGATCTGAACGCCATCGGCCGCATCGGCATCGGCAGTCGCGGTGCGGTAACGCGGCTGGTCTTTTCAGTCAAAGAGCTGCGCAGCCGGCAGGTGCTGATTCATTTAATGCGCCAAGCTGGGTTGGCAATTCACATCGACGGCATCGGCAACATCTTCGGCCGCTTGGAAGGCAGCGATCCAAAAGCGCCGGCCGTGTTGGCCGGCTCGCATCTCGACACCGTGATACACGGCGGCAAGTACGACGGCCCGGTGGGCGTAATCGGCGCGCTGGAAGCGATTCGAACAATCAGTGAGAATAAAATTGCGATTCGCTCGCCGCTTGAAGTGGTCTGCTTCGTCGGCGAGGAGTCGAGCCGTTTCGGATTCTCAACGCTCGGCAGCAGCCTAGTAGCAGGCGAGGTGCATGCGAAAGATCTCGCCAATGCCGTCGATGCCCAAGGTACGAAACTCGCCGATGTGTTATCGAGTCTTGGCATCGCGCCAAAAAAATTGCGCGGCTTAACACGCGATCCGAAGACGCTCAAGGCTTACTTGGAACTACACATCGAGCAAGGGCCGATCCTCGAAGCGATCGGCAAGAGAATCGGCCTCGTCACTTCCATCGCCGCGCCGAGCCGGTTTAGAATAATTTTCACAGGCCAAGCCGACCACTCCGGCACCACCCCGATGGAGATGCGCAAGGACGCTTTGGTCGCCGCCGCGCAGTTGATCGCATTTATCGAGAGGACCTGCCGCACATTTTCTTCGATGGCCAAAGGGCGCGTGGTCGGCACCGTCGGCGCCATCAAGATCGAACCCGGCGTCATCAACGCCGTGCCGGGACGCGCCGAACTGCTAGTCGATATTCGCGGCATCACCGCCCAATCGAAAGGCCGGGTCGCACAGATGGTGAGGAAGGAAGCGCAAAACATCGCGCGCCGGCGCGCCATCGGAGTCGAGGTTCTCACCATCCGCGAAGAAGATCCGGTGCCGCTCGACAAGCGCTTGCTGCGCGTGACAAAGGAAATCTGCGATGCGAAAAAACTCGTTTACGAGATCATGCCGTCGGGCGCCGGCCATGACGCCATGCAGATGGCGAAGATCACGCCGGCGGGAATGATCTTCATCCCCAGCCAACGCGGCATCAGCCACAACCCGCTGGAATGGACAAATCCGGACGATATCGGCCTTGGAACACAACTGTTGATGGAGACCATGATACGAGCAGCAAATGAGAGACTCTGACGCTACACCGTCAAGCTCCAAATTCAAAATCCGAAACCGGCCCCGCGGACCGAAACAGATTCAAATGGTCAAAAAGCAGAAAACTCTAAACGGGCCCGTTTCGGTCCGCGGGGCCGGTTTTGAATTTCGGATTTGCGTACTTCAGATTGTTTCGGATTTAGATATTCGGATTTCGAATCTTACTATTAGGTTTCGGAGAATTGATGGTGAAGCCAAATAACAAAAACAAGAAAAAGCGAGTTCTGAATGCTAATCAGGTGAAAGCGATCTTCGAGCGCTTCGCCCGCGAGATGGCCAAGCAATACGAGAATCTCGATCAAGTCGTCTTCATCGGCATCCGCACGCGCGGCCCCTACGTCGCCAAGCGGCTGGCTGAAATGATCAAAAAACGCCACAAAAAAGAGATTCCCGTCGGCGAGATGGACATCACGCTTTACCGCGACGATCTGAACGCCCTGTTCCCCGGCGGCACCATCGACCACACGCGCATCCCGTTCGACATCGGCAACAAGATCGTCGTGCTGTTCGACGATGTGTTGAATACCGGGCGCACCGTGCGCGCGGCCGTCGATCACTTGATCGACTTGGGCCGCCCGCGCATGATTCACCTCGCGGTCATGGTCGACCGCGGCGGCCGCGAACTGCCCATCGCCGCCAATTACGTCGGCAAAAAGATTAGTTTGAAAGTCGGTGGCAACGTCGAAGTCCGGCTCAAGGAAGTCGACAAGGCGGATGAAGTCCTGGTACAGTAACAACAGTAACAAAAGACCGTTCACCACGAAGGACACGAAGAGCACTAGCAGGTTGCTGAGAAAAGCTTCGGAATGCTTCGAGTGCCTAAGCATGAACGGAAAATCATCAATGAGATCAATTCTCCTCCGTTCGTCCTGAGATGTGTCGAAGGACTCCGAGAGGTTTTTTCAGCAACCTGCTAGGAATAACTTGTAGGGGATTTAACTAAAACACGACAACTTTTAATATTAAATCTCTTGACACAAACAGGCCCTCGTGGTGACTTACGCCACGAGGGCTTTTTTCATTTTACCAATCCGGAGGTGTGTATGTGGCGGACAAGGTTCCGAATACTGATTGCGGTATTTCTGTTGACGATGGGCAGCGCGAGCGCGAAAGACGTCGTCATCGTGACGTCCTTTCCCAAAGAACTATTCGAGACCTACAAGAAAACCTTCGAAGCGAAGCATCCCGGCACCACCGTGGTGATCAACAGCAAACCAACTCCCGCCGGCGTCACCTATCTGCGCGAGACCAAGGCCAAGCCCGAAGCCGATATTTTTTGGGTCAGCGCGCCGGATGCCTTTCAGACCTTGGATGCCGACGGCCTGCTGGAAAAATACGCGCCGCCCAAGGAGATCATGGCGAAGATACCGGCGAAGATCGGCAACTTCCCGATCCACGATCCCGACGGCAAATATTTCGGCTTCGCCATCAGCGGTTACGGTTTGATGTGGAACAAGAATTATCTCAAAGCGCACAAACTGCCAGCGCCCAAGGAATGGACCGATCTGAGCAACCCGCGCTATTACAACCACCTGATTATTAGCGCGCCGTCGCGCAGCGGCACGACTCATCTAACCATCGAAACGATTCTGCAAGCTTACGGTTGGGAAAAGGGCTGGGCGCTCTTGCTCAACGCCGGCGGCAACATGGGCAGTATCACCGAGCGCAGTTTCGGCGTGCCGGAAGCGGTGATCAGCGGTCAATACGGCATTGGCGTGGTCATCGATTTTTTCGGCCTGTCCGGCATCGCCAGCGGCCAGCCGGTGGATTTTGCTTATCCCTCCCTCACCTCGGTGGTCCCCGCCAGCGTCGGCATCGTCAAAGGCGGCCCCAACCCGCAGGAAGCAAGGATGTTCGTCAATTATCTGCTGAGCGAGGCCGGCCAGACGGTGCTGTTCACGCCGGAGATCGCGCGCTTGCCCGTCATCCCGGATTTGTACGCCAAAGCACCCAAGGATTATCCCAATCCGTTCAAGCGAAAGCTGGGCGGAGTCGAATTCAACGACGAGCTGTCATCCGGCCGGCGCGATGTCGTGAACTCGCTCTATGACCACATCATCACGTTTCGCCACAAAGAACTGCGTGAGGCCTGGAAAAGTATCTACGGCGCCGAGGCAGCGCTCGCGAAAAGTAAGTCCGCCAATGCCACCCAAGGTAAAAGTATGATCGCGGACGCGCGCAAATTGGCGGCGCAGGTGGCGATCAGCGACAAGCGCGCCAGCGATAAGGAAGTCACCGGCGCGTTCAAATCGAAATCGGGGCTTAAAGCGCAACTCGAAACCGAGTGGGAGAATTTCGCCAGAAACAATTACGCCAAGGCCAAAGAGCTGGCCGAAAAAGCCTTGGCAATGGCGAAGTAGCCGCGGCGTCCTGTCAAATCATCCGGTTCATCCCGCTCGTATCATACTCAGCTCGCACACTCTGCCATGTCACTCACGTCAACCGCCGCCCTTCCCCGCGTGCGAGAACGCATCGATTGGTGGCAAGGCGGCATTATGGCTCTGCTGCTGGCCATTCTGATCGCGTTTATCCTCTACCCGGTGCTGAGCGTGCTGTCGGTCTCGCTGTCAGACGATCAGAGCAATCTAACCCTGCTCCATTTCGCCAACTTCTTTCGCCGTCCGCTTTTCCGCGAAGCGCTGTGGAACACGCTGTGGAGCGGTCTGCTTGTCGTCGTCTTCAGCGCGGTGTTGGCATTGCCGCTCGCGTACGTGCTAGCGCGTTATGAATTTCGCGGCAAACTCTTGCTGCAAACCGCGGCGACTTTACCCCTCGTGATCCCACCTTTCGTCGGCGCGGTAGCGCTGCAATTGATCCTCGGCCGCAGCGGCGTGGTCAACTTGCTTCTACTAGACTGGTTCGATCTCTCGATTCCGTTCATGGAGGGTTTGACCGGTGTCGTGTTGGTGCAGACGCTGCATTTCTTTCCGTTCATTCTGCTCAATACCGTAGTTTCCCTCGCCAACATCGATTCGTCGCTCGAAGAAGCGGCGCAAAACCTGGGCTGTCATGGCCTGCGCCTGTTTCGCCGCGTGACACTGCCGCTCATGTTACCTGGCTTCATCGCCGGCTCGCTGTTAACTTTTATTCGCGCCATCGACGATCTCGGCACGCCGCTGATGTTGAACTACAAAAACTTGCTCGCTCCGCAAGCGTATCTGCGCATCACGACGATTGGCATGGACGACGTCGACGGCTACGTCGTCTGTGTCGCCCTCGTCGTGCTCTCGCTAGCGGCCCTGCTGGCAGCGAGAAAATACTTGAGCCTGGCGGAATACGCGACGTTGCAGCGCGCCGCTCCAGTAACTCGCAGGCTTCAGGGCAAAACCATGGTGATTGTCTGGCTGGTCATCGTTTTGGTTTTAGGCATTAGCCTGCTGCCGCACATCGGCATCGCCGTACTTTCTTTCGCCAAAGTCTGGAGCTTTACCCTGCTGCCGAGCACGTATACGCTGGGGAATTATCATGAGATCCTCTTCCGCGTGCCCCATTTCGTGATCAACACGTTGATCTATACCCTGCTGGCTGCCGCGCTCGATATCGTGCTCGGCGCCACCATCGCGTTTCTGCTGCTCCGCACCCGTGTGCCGGGTAGAAACGTTCTCGACGCAATCGCGACCATGCCCTTGGCAATCCCTGGGGTCGTCCTCGCGGTCGGCTACCTGCGGGTTTTTCACGGCTGGGACTTTCCCGGTGTCGGCGGCCCGCTGACATCCTCTTGGTTGATCCTGGTGATCGCCTATACCATGCGCCGCTTACCCTATACGGTTCGCGCCTGCTACGCCGCGCTCCAACAAGTCCATGTGAGCCTGGAAGAGTCGGCGCAAAATCTGGGCGCCAACCGTTTCCGTACATTCATCAAGATCACTTTGCCGATGATCGGCGGCGGGCTCATCGCCGGCGGCTTGATCGCTTTCATCACCTCCTGCGTGGAACTGGCGTCGACGATCATGCTCGTGCCGCGCATCGAGCTCGGCCCGATCTCCTATGGCATTTATCTTTACATGCAGAGCCCGCTCGGCCGCGGCGCGGGCGCGGCGCTGGGCGTGGTCGCCATCTTACTCGTATCCGCGGGGACTTACTTGACCCACCGCGTCTTCGGTGGCCGCGCCGGCAGCGCGTTTAGGATCTAGCCATGCAAGCGGCGGAGGTCAGACTAGAAAAAGTCGGCAAACGCTACGGCGATCAGTGGGTCGTGCGTAACGTCGATCTACACGTTCAGCATGGCGAGTTTTTCACCTTGCTCGGTCCGAGCGGTTGCGGCAAGACCACATTATTACGAATAATCGCCGGATTCGCCCAACCAGACGAAGGCTTGGTCTGCATCGACGGCCAAACGGTCAATCAAATGCCACCCTGGCGCCGAAATGTCGGTCTGGTATTTCAGAGCTACGCCCTGTGGCCGCACCTGACGGTGTTCGACAACGTCGCCTTCGGCCTGCGTGAGCGCAAAGTTCCACGCGATGAAATCAGCCGGCGTGTCCGGGCTGCGCTTGAACAAGTCGATCTCAAAGGCACCGAGGGGCGACGGCCGTCACAACTATCGGGTGGACAGCAGCAGCGGGTCGCCCTAGCGCGCACGCTGGTCATTCAGCCGCGGGTGTTGTTGTTGGACGAACCACTGAGCAATCTCGACGCCAAGCTGCGCGTAGAAATGCGCTTGGAGCTGCAAATACTGCAACGGGATCTCGGCCTGACGACCATTTACGTCACCCACGATCAAGAAGAAGCGTTGGCGCTGTCGACGCGAATCGCCGTGATCAATCAAGGCCAGATCGTCCAGCACGGCGAGCCACGCGCTATTTACGAACAGCCTTGTAACGACTTCGTCGCGAGCTTCATAGGCCAAGCTAATCTGCTCCCGGCGACAGTCGATGAAGTGCTGGATCACAGCCTCCGGGTCACCATGGAAAACGGAGTGACCATCAAGATCGCCATGCCACCTATGCCGTCCATGCCATCAGCGGCAGCGCCGTTCCAGCCCGGCGAAGCCGTCCGTCTCAGTGTCCGTCCGGAGGCGATCCAGCTCAGCGATGGTGGCGATCAAGCTAGTGATGGCAAGCGGATTGCCGGCAAGATCGTCGCGTCAGCGTATCAGGGGGCGTTTGTTGAGTACGAAATCGCCGTAGCCGGCAAAACCTTCAAAGCTCGGGTAGGTAACCCGAAGGGGAAAACCCTTTATCGAAGAGGGGATGAAGTGAGTCTGAATTTCGCCGCGGAAGATTTAGTCGTCGTGCCCAAAACTCTTGAATAGGAGCTTCCCGAGGGAGCTTGGCGTTGCCAATGAAACTTCGCTTAGCCGTATTTACGCTGCTCGATCGCTAGCGACGCGGCACCGCCCGCCTGTGACGGGAAACTCATAAACACTCGGGTGCCAATATTGGGTTGACTGGTAAGCTCCAGCTTACCACCGACGAGTTCCGCCATTCGGCGCGCCACCGTCAGTCCAAGTCCGAGTCCGGAGAAAGACCGCACCGACGAAGAATCGGCCTGGTGAAACGGTTCGAAAATCGAATCGAGCTTATTCTCTTCTATCCCCGTGCCGGTGTCGATGACTTCGAAGTCGACGCTGCTGCGATCGGCGGACGGGTAAACTTTGACGGTTATTTCGCCCCTTGCGGTAAACTTAACCGCATTGTTAAAGACGTTCTGAAAGACTCTCTCGACCTTCGAGCGGTCGCTGACGATTGAAATGGCACCCCTCGCGAGCTGTAAATTCAGCGCTAGGCCCTTTTCCTGGATCGGCTTTTCGTAACGCTTAATGGTGGCCTCGACCACCTCGGCGGCGTCAAATTTTTCAATCGCCGCAGTGCTGTCGCCGACGTTGAGGGAAGTCATCCACAATACATTATCGATGAGCTCAAGCAGCTCCTCGGAATTGCGATAGACCGTTTCGAGGATTTTTTGCTGGTCTTCACTGAGCTTGCCGATAACTTGGTTAAGCAGCAGATAGACAAATCCAACGACTACGCTCAGCGGCGTTCTGAGCTCATGGGACACGTTCGAAAGAAAGTCCGATTTTACTTGGCGCAACCGCGCTTTGGCGTTACGTCGCTCCAATCCACGCCGAACCAACGCGAGAATATGATTTACATCGAAAGGTTTGGAGATGTAATCGAACGCGCCCAGCCGCAGACCTTCGATGGCGGTGTCGAGGGAGCCGTAGCCAGTGATGATGATCGCTTCGATGTCCGGATCATGCTCTTTGACTTTTTCCAGAACATTGATGCCGGTCAAACCCGGCATTTTGAGGTCTAGAGTGACCAGATCCACCGGAATCTCTTTGAGCATTTCGATGGCTTGAGCGCCCCGGTCGGCGGTATGAACCGTGTAATAGGGGTTGAGAATCATCTTGAGTGATTCGCGCGGCCCCATCTCATCATCAACGATCAGGATATGCGGTTTGCTGGTTTCCATAATCCCTTGGTTGAGCAAGGGATATGCCACCCGGCAGCAAAAGGTAAATGGCTGACTTTAAAGGATTTAGGAGAAATTTGAGGAGCCCCAGGCCGTATTAGAGTAACAAAATTGTCCAACTATGTCGATAATTTCGCCTCTTCCTCTACGTCATTGGGATCATTGATATTGAGCTTTTCGATGCGGTATTTGAGGATTCTCCGGCTGGTTCCGAGAAGCGAAGCGGCCTTGGTTTGATTGAAGCCAGTACGCTGTAAGGCCTTAACAATCAGTTCACGCTCGAACTCATCTACCGCGTCGCTGAGCGGCCGTGAGCCGGTCAAAACATCTTCTTTCAGGGTCGCGGTCTGGTCGGTGGAGCGCATCCCCGCCGGCAGATCGCGCAGTGCGATGGTTTCATGAGGCGTTAGAATCGTCAGCCGCTCGATCAAATTCTCGAGCTCGCGGATATTCCCAGGCCAGGGATAAGCGGTAAAGAAGTCAACCACTTCCGGCGATAGGGACTTCATCGAGATGGAATGCTCCTGCGCTTTTAGGCGCAGGAAATGATCGAGCAAGAGAGCGATATCGTCACGCCGTTCGCGCAGCGGCGGCAAGAACAGGGAAACAACATTGAGCCGGTAAAATAGGTCTGCGCGAAACTCGCCGGTCTTCGCCAAAAGTTCTAGTTCGCGGTTACTCGCCGCGATCACCCGGACATCGACTTTGATTTCCTCGGTGCCACCGAGCCGGCTGAAGGTTTCTTGTTCGATGGCGCGCAAAAATTTTGCCTGAGTGCTGAGATTGAGCTCGCCGATTTCGTCGAGAAACAACGTGCCCCCGTGGGCTAGCTCGAAACGGCCAATCTTCTTTTGCGAAGCGTTGGTAAACGCGCCGCGCTCATAACCAAAAAGTTCGCTTTCAATCAAGGTGTCCGGCAACGCCGCGCAGTTGACCACGACGAACGGCTTGGAGCGCCGATCGCTGTTGTAGTGAATCGCCCGGGCGATCAATTCCTTGCCCGTGCCGCTTTCGCCGGTGATCAAAACCGTGCTTTTCTTAGCCGCCACCATGCTCACGGCTTTGAAGATATCGATGATTTGTTTCGATTTGCCGATGATGTGATCGATCCCGTACTTCCGTCCGACTTCCTCTTTCAGCCGCTCCAGCTCGCGGGACAGCTGCACTTTTTCCAACGCGTGCTCGACGCGCAATCTTAACTCCTCGACATCGAACGGCTTCGTCACATAATCGAAGGCGCCCGTGCCCTTGGCGGCGAACGCCGTGCGCGCCGTATTGAGTCCGGTCAACATGAGGACTTGGCAATCCGGATTGATCGACTTGATCTGCTTCAAGACCGCGAGACCGTCGGCACCCGGCATCATGATATCCAACAGAACGACATCCGGATTTTCGTCGGTTAATTTTTGGACCGCTTCATCCGCGGACGGCGCTTCGAGAACACGATAGGTTTTGTTGAAAACCAGTTGCAAGGATTGCCGTACCCCCGCCTCGTCATCGACAACCAACATCAACGGCTGGCTCATATCGGCTTTCTTTTCAGTGCTATCCAATAGGGAACTCCATTCTCAAAATATCTTTATCCGGGTCGGATTGATCCATCGCGAAACGGCCGCCGTTTCTTTCGACCAACTGCTGCGCCAATAAGATTCTTAGCGGCAGGATGCCGCCGTTCGGCTGCGCTGTGGAATCGGTCAAATAATGAGTGATCGAAGTCACCCTGGCTCCCTCCCGCAGGTAAGCGATGGTGATCGACCCTTTTTTGGCAATATCGATGGCAATTTCACTTCCCAGTTTAGCATGCGATAGAACCGTCAACAGCACATTTTTGAGAATAAACATCAGCTGTGATTCATCGGTGCGGACCTCATGGCCGGCACCGTCGCTCTTCCATTCGAAACGGGTTTGCCGTTTGTTCGATTCGCTTTGAATCTCTTTGGCGACCCCTAGCAACTTTTCGCCGAGCGCCACACTTCTCGGTTTGGGCTGGGCAAAATCTGCGAACTCGATCATGACTTCCAACAGATCGTCCATGCGCTCGATATCGTCTCCGACGATCTCTTGAAAGCGCGCGCGAAAGTTCTCATCCTGATATCGGTCCCCCAGCAACTGAGCGAAAGTCTTGATCGTCACCATCGGATTCTTGAGCTCATGGGCGAGCTCATGGATCACGACGCTCAATTCTATCGGCTTGGCATGGCCGTTGACCGATCCGTTCGCTTTTGAATCCCCATTATACACTTCTAATTTAGGCTGGGCCAAGGATTTTGTTGGCGGCGCCGCGGAATAGGCCAGCTCAAAAGGCTTAACCCCCACCACAGGATCACCGCCAAAATCAAAAACCAGATCGTTGGCGTCAATTTTGCCACCGCCTCGGAAGGCAAGAGTTCGCGCTATCACGGTTTCCAGTTCATTGAGGTTGCCAAACCAGAGATAATTCCTCAGCCGTTCAATTGCATCAGCGGAAAATGTCGGCTCGATAATCTGCAGCGCAGTGGCATGACTCTGGGCGAACCAGTCGGTGAGTAACGGGATATCCTCAGCGCGATCCCGCAACGGCGGCAGCTTAAGCGTAAGCGTCGCCAATTTGTAATAAAGCGCAGCGAGAAATACACCGCCATAAACTCGCTCCAATAGGTCTCCGGTTGCCGTGGTCAAACAGCGCAACGGCCCGCCTTTCTCCTCCTGCTCCTCCAAAAATCTCAGAAGTAGCGCCTGTCCCGCCGCATCGCTCTTGTCGAGATTTTCGATCAGCAATATGGGCGCGCTATCGTCAAGCATCCGGCACTGCGACAACTGCAAACTTTTTTGCGCCAAGTAATCAGCGGTCAGCTCGGGGCCGTTAATGGTCATTCGCATTCTTGAATTCGGCTGTAGCGATTGTATAGCCCGAGCCACATTATCCTGGCCGCAGCCAAGTTCACCGGAAATCAGGATCGGCAACCGAGTCGCGGCAAATCTTTGCACCAAACTTGCCACGCTACGGTTTACGTAGGGATACTCGATAAAGCGCGCGAGACTATTTGGCTGCTGCGAGACAGCCAGCGCATTGGAGCTAGGCAAACCCCTCCGCCGTGCCAATAACCGGCCAACCCTGGCATGAAGCTCGTAAGGGTTAAACGGCTTGGTTAGGCAACTGATCTGTTCAGTTTCTTCGAAGGCACGCACCGTGGATTTGGAATCCACGAGAAAGAGCACAGCGCAAGGCAACTGGGCTGATAGGCGCGCCAAACTCGCCGCCCCCGAGCCGAAGTGCGGAGCCAAGCCAAGAATCAATAAATCAATGTCTTCGTTGGCATCTGCAAAACGAAACTGCTGACCGCCGAGCGCCCGCTTGGTGACGACAAAATCACGTCCAAGGATGAGCGCCAGGGTCTCACGAATAACTTCGGATTCATCGATGATTAAGATTCGCTTCATTCACTTGCGCGTTAGCATGACCAACTGGGCGAATAGGTTTCCCGACCGGGACATGGACGAAGAAAGACGTCCCCGTGCCGACCTTACTTTGAACCGTTACGAATCCCCCGTGCTCCTGAACGATCTGGTAGGAAACCGCGAGTCCGAGGCCGCTGCCTTCATCCTTACTTGTGAAAAATGGATCAAAAATATGTTGAAGGTTTTCTTCTGGAATGCCAACGCCGTTATCCTTAACTTCAATTTGGACGAAATCGGCAGCCGGCTGTGTCCCGTTCTTGGTCACAGTGCGGCTCAGAAGGGTGATCGTCCCATTCCCTTTCATCGCCTGAATGGCGTTTAAAATCAGGTTCATAAATACCTGCTTCATCTGCTCTCTGTCAATCCACGCTTTGGGCAGGTTTTCGCCGAACTGACGCTCGATCGCGATGCCTTTTTCCTTCGCCTGAGATTCCAGGATTCGGGCGATGTTGTCGACCACGTCGCTGACATTCTCTGGCGCGACATTGGGTTTCGAGGGCCGAGCGAAGCTCAATAAGTCCGTGATCAGGCCGCAGATTCGATCGACTTCCTTGAGCGCTAGTCCTTGGAACCCTTCCCGGAACTCAGGGTCGTCATAGCGCTCCGGCAAGAGCTGAGTAAACGTCCGGATGGCTACCAGCGGGTTGCGGATTTCGTGCGCCAAGCCGGCGGTTAGCAATCCTAAAGATGAGAGGCGGTCGGCTCGCCGCAGGGTTTCCTGAGACTGTTTCAACTCACGCTCCCGCTGCGACAAGCGCTCGCCCATTTGGTCAAAGGCGGCGCTCAGGGTGCCAATTTCGTCATCCCGTTTAATGTTTACCCGATACTGCAGATCCCCTTCTTCAAAATGTTTAGCGGCAGCGATCAGTCTCTCGATGGGCTTGATAAATCTCAAGGTGATCACGAAGATGAGGACTAGGCCGAATAAGAAAATTAGCGTAGCAATGGCGACGGCATGGATCGTGAGCCCCCTGATTTGAGCAAAAACCGGCTTTAGATCAAGGCCCAAACGTATGCCGCCGAGCCGCTCGTGGTTCAAATTTACCGGTTTGGAAACGTCGAGGATGTCGTTCAATTCGTCCATCTGGACTAGGATATCTTCCGAGCTGAGAACTTTTCGCCCTATCTCGTCGGTAAAGGTCGAAAACAGGCGGCGCCGGTCTTCGTGATAATCGCCGACGATTCGACCCTGGCCATCGAAAATATAGGCATATTCGACATCGGGAAGCGCTTTGGCCTCGCGCGCAATCGTCTCGAGTTGAAGGATGTCCAAGCGATAAAGCCGGTTGGCGACGCTCAACTCCATCAGGTTGATGCCGACCCTCGCCCTTGCCGCCATTTGCTCCAGGAGCAAGTTTCTTTCGGAACGAATCGTCAGGTAGGTGAGCGTCCCCACCGCGGCGAGGTAGGAGAACGCGAAAGAGAGAAAGACCTTTAGCTTAAGGCTAGGTCTAATCTTTAAAGTCATGAGCGGTCGTTACCACGAATCTACCCGTTCCGGTAAAGTAAAAACAAATTGTTCTATCGATTTCAGCTGCTCCATCGAGGCCCGTGGAATCTCGTCAAATTTGGTAGTCTTCTGTTGCCGCTTTAATACCTGTTGGCCTTCCACGTCATTGTCCATGTTTACCAAAGCTTCTTTTAGTGCGATTCGTAGTTTTGCGTCAAGATCTTTGCGCACGGAGACGAGCTGTCGCGGCACAGACATGGAATCGCCAATCACTTTGAGACTCTCGCGTACCTCGGGTCGCAATTCTTTAAATTCCCGGGATGATGTCGCGGCCGCATCGGCTCGTCCGCTGATGAGGAAATTGATCGCGCTCCCGTCGCTCCCAAAAATATAGCCCACCGCATTGGGCTTCGCTTCGCCGGCCGCAGTCAAACGAATCAATCTGAGTTTTTTTTCGACGAGTAGCATGCGCGGTACAACATGTGCGGAGGTTGAATGGGGTTCATCGAACGCGACCGTTTTGCCCTTCAGATCGGTGAGCGCATCAATACCGCTGTTTTTCTTGACCAGGATGACGCTATCATATTCGGCCTCACCGGACTTCCACTGGCGTAAAATCGGCACCGAGCCCGACTGCCTCGATAGCACCATGGTCGGCACCACACTGTCGTGGAAGAGATCGACCTCTCCGTCCTTCACTGCGCGCGCTAGCTTGGATAGTTTTTCGACCACTAAGATTCTCGCACCGGTAATTCCCGCGGGCTGCAGCTTTTTGGCGAGATAGTCCACGAATTCTTGCCGATCTCTGATTGCCCGGACCGGATCATCATGGACTCTTCCAAACACCAGGATTCGCCCCTCGGCGGCAAACATCTGAGGCGTGCCGAGAATTTGGCCAAACTGAAGCAATACGGCCACGGTAAGAAACGCTCGGATAGTGTTCATAATTGGCTCCTTGGTTAATTATGATTTCTGATCAGATCGCCCGACAAATTGGAAAATCATCATCGTGCCAGTTCACTTTAATGACCCACCGGCCCGGGCAGTAAGTCTATTCGCCTTGAGCATTAGACCGCCAAGTCGTCGGAATCCCAAATTGTACCTAATGCATAACAATTAGCAACAATTTGAATTTAACCTAAACATTATTGTACCTTATAGGTTGGTGCAGATGAAAGTAAAATTTCCGAATCGGGCATTGACCGACCTAGCGATATTCTCAACTACGGAGCGGGCCCACGGGCGGACGAGGGGCTCACGAAGGTTTAGGCGTTTGTGCGGCCAGCTGATTGAACCATTCCAGCCGGTAAAAAACTTGCTGACAGAAAGCTCCGTTAACTATATAAGTAGTTGAAATATTGTATTTGTTCTATTGGTCTGTCTCTAGGAGCCCGCGCCTCTGCGACAATTGTCCGCGGCGCAAGTGACAGCGCAATAGTTAAGTTTTTTGGGGGCGTCGACGATGAGTAATGGGATTTCGTCCGATCTTCAGTCAGAGTCGATCGAGATCATCCGCGAGGTAGCGGCAACCGCGGCAAACCCCGTGATGTTGTATTCCATCGGCAAAGATTCATCAGTGATGTTACGGCTGGCAGAAAAGGCATTTTACCCAGGTTCGATCCCATTCCCGCTGTTGCACATTGATACTGGTTGGAAATTTCGCGAAATGATCACATTTCGCGACCGCATCGCTAAAGAGATTGGCGTAAGGTTGCTCACCTACACGAACCCGCGCGGCGCCGCCGAGGGTATCGGCCCATTCAGCCATGGTTCAGCTTATTACACCGACGTTATGAAGACGGAAGCACTCAGACGAGCGCTCGACCTGCATGGCTTCGACATGGCCTTCGGCGGCGCCAGGCGAGATGAGGAAAAATCCCGCGCCAAGGAACGGATATTTTCATTTCGCGCGCCGGGCCATCGCTGGGATCCCAAAGTCCAGCGCCCGGAACTTTGGAGTCTTTACAACACACGCATCAATCCCGGCGAAACCATCCGAGTCTTCCCACTTTCCAATTGGACGGAAGCGGACATTTGGACCTACATCCGCCAAGAAAACATTCCGATTGTGCCTTTGTACTTCGCCACCCATCGGCCGGTGGTAAAACGCTTTGGTCAATGGATCATGCTCGACGATCACCGAATGCCGCTCGAGCCTACTGAACAGCCACAACTGCGTATGGTGCGCTTTCGCACTCTCGGCTGCTATCCGCTTACAGCCGCGGTCGAAAGCACCGCCACCACCCTTGCTGAAATCGTTGCCGAGACACTTGGCGCGACTACTTCTGAGCGGCAGGGACGTGTCATCGACCACGATGGCGCGGGTTCCATGGAGCGCAAAAAGCAGGAAGGATATTTTTGATGGACACCCTGCGCTTCATCACATGCGGCAGCGTCGATGACGGCAAGTCGACCTTGATCGGCCGCTTGCTCTACGAGACCAAGCTGATTTTCGAGGATCAATTGGAAGCGCTCAAGTCGGATTCCAAGAAGTTCGGCACCCAAGGCGAGCGGCTGGACTTCGCTTTGCTGGTCGACGGATTACAGGCCGAACGCGAACAGGGTATCACGATCGACGTCGCCTACCGCTTCTTTGCCACGCGCCGGCGCCGTTTCATCGTCGCCGACACCCCGGGCCATGAGCAGTACACACGCAATATGGCGACCGGCGCGTCTACCGCCCATGCGGCCGTGCTGTTGATCGATGCCCGCAAAGGCCTGCTCACTCAGACCAAAAGACACAGCCGGATCGTTTCGATGCTCGGCATCCGCCACGTTGCTCTGGCGGTCAATAAGATGGATCTCCTCGGCTGGTCACAGGCAGCCTATAACGAGATCGAGATCGCCTATCGAGCCTTTGCCCAGGATCTCGGCTTCGAGATGATATCGGCGATTCCGTTGTCCGCTCTCGAAGGTGTTCACATTGTCACCGCAGGCCATCCCGCGATGCCCTGGTACGACGGGCCGAGCCTGCTTCACTGGCTCGAAACTGTCCAACCCCTGGAGCAAGAGACGGCAAAGCCGTTTACTATGCCGGTGCAATGGGTCAACCGGCCCAACCTCGACTTCCGAGGATTTTCAGGTCGCGTCGCCAGCGGTTCAATCAGCCCGGGCGACAGTGTGCGGATCAGCCCCTCTGGGGTTATCAGCCAAATTAAAGAGATCGCCGTCTGGGGCGGTGCGCAGGCCCGAGCGTTCGCCGGCGAGTCCGTTACCCTCGTGCTCAACGATGCGGTTGACGCCAGCCGGGGAGACGTCATCGCGGCCGCAGCGGATCCCGTTAAATCCGCTGACCAGTTCGAGGTGGATCTCTTGTGGATGGGCGAGCACAGGTTGCTGCCAGGACGCCCCTACGCCGCCCTGATCCATAACAAGTCCGCCGGCGTGACCATCACTAACATCAAATACCGCCTGGACATCAATACCGGCGCGCAGCTTTCCGCAAAAACGCTCAGCTTAAACGAAATTGCCCGGGTCACCGTGAGTTTTGACCGGCAGGTGCCGTTCGCACCCTATTGCCTGAACCGGAGGTTGGGCGCGTTTATCGTTATCGATAAATTCACCAACGAGACGGTGGGCGCCGGCACAATCCACTTTGCACTGCGCCGCGCGGTAAATGTCCATTGGCAGGCGCTCGATGTGTCCAAAGCAGCCCGCGCCGGGATCAAACAGCAGCAGCCGCACTGTTTTTGGTTCACCGGGTTTTCCGGTTCGGGCAAGTCGACGATTGCCAATCTGTTAGATAAACGGCTACACGCCGACGGCAAGCACACCTATGTTCTCGACGGAGACAACGTTCGCCATGGCCTCAATCGGGACCTGGGCTTCACCGAGCGGGATCGGGTGGAAAACATTCGCCGGGTCGCCGAAGTCGCGAAACTATTTGTCGATGCCGGACTGATCGTGATCGTAGCCTTCATTTCACCCTATCGAGCAGAGCGCCAAATGGCGCGCGGTCTGTTTAATACTGGTGAGTTTTTCGAGGTTTTCGTGGATACACCCCTGGCCGAGTGCGAACGCCGTGATGTAAAAGGACTCTATGCGAAAGCTCACCGTGGCGAGCTAAAGAACTTCACCGGCATTGACAGCGATTACGAGCCGCCGCAGAATCCCGAGGTTCACCTGCGAACCATGGAGGATACGCCAGAAGTGTGCGTAGAAAAAATTTTGCAATTGCTCAGAGCTTAGCGATTTTCACCGCCTGGGTAATTAATACTCATCCATCCCGCATCATAACACCCCAGCTTCATAAGATCCCAGCAAAGCGTTTGACCGAGCGGCCGCCCGCGGCAGCCACAGACAGGTCAAAGCGGAAAACAGCGTTAGCAGCGCAGCAAAGTAAAAGGCCCAGCTTAAACCGAAGGACTCCACGAGCAGTCCCGAAGCCAGCACCGCGATTGGTTTAAATACGTTGCTCAAAGTGGTGAAGGTGGCCAAATCAAGCGAGGTTTGCACCTCACTGGCAAACTCGAGCCTTAAATGGTTGTAGTAAACCATCGAGACGCTGAAAAAAAACAGATAAACGAATACCAGCACGAGAAACGTGGAAAGCGGAAGGGGAACCGATAAAATTAGACAAACGGCGATGAGAGCCAGTGCGGTCATGACTAATATCGTCCGCGCATCCGAGGGAATATTGATATACCTTGAGAATAGACTTACGACGACGCCATGAAAGACATATTCAGTCATCATCACCGTCCCGACTATGCCGGGAGATAGTCCAAATACCGTGGTAAGATAAACTGGCAAAATCACGACCCCCCAAGCGTCCAGGGCTCCGTTAAGAAGCCCAAATCCCCATCCTAACGTCTTGATCTTGCCATCCACGGCGCGCCAAATCTTGCGCACCGGTGTTCTGCTTCGCTCCCTGAGATCCGGTAGAAATCGCATCGCCATGAAGGTCGACGCAGCGGTGACCGCGGCAAAGACTATGATTGTCTTTTGCAGCGTCAATACGGTCAGCAGAAGGCCTCCGGTGACCATCCCGACTCCCTTCGATGCCTCTTTGAGCCCGAGAATCAGGTTGACAAAAAAACGCTGCTTCTCTCTTGAGGAAAAATGTTTGATGTAGACAGCACTCAAGTCCGTCATGTAGACAATGCCACGGACAAATCTCTCGAAGAACACCAACACGGAAGCGGGAAATAGAAAAAAACAAGAAATCAACGTGTGGATGCCGAGCGCGCTGACGAAGGTCCGCTTGTAACCCAAACGGTTTAGCGTCAGGCCCATTCCCATGGGGGCAACGACTTCGGCTAGTTTGAATAAGAAAAACAGGAAAGCGATCTTGGATATCGATCCGCCTGCCGCGGCAAAATAGACGGGCAAAACGACTCTCATGGCCCCATTGGTCAAGGCTGCGCTCCAATGTCCGATCGCAACGATCGCAATGGTTCGCTTGTCGCTGTCCATTGGAATCTGCTCAGCGACCGTGTCTACCCAAGGGGTTGGGTCTCGGCGTTGTAGGCTTTGATCATCCGCAGGAACGTTTCCGCCTCGCGGTGATCCTTGAGGGGGCCGGCGAACAAGAAACCCATTCCGTCAACCGGTTTGACATAGTTCCGTTCCGCAATGGGGTAATTTCTCTCAAGGTTAGCAATCCAGCCAGGCAGAGTGCCCTGAGGGTACTTAAGCTCCATGACGATTTTTTTAGCCCTACCCGCAGAGGCTTCTACCGGATACTTCCAGCTGTCACGGCTATAGAGACTTTCGTCGGCGGGGTAGTATTGAATATCCCAGTCCAGGGACAATCGCTCGTTGCCGCATTGGAAGGCGATCCGTTTGTAAATTACAAAAAGGGCTGGTCTCAGACCCCAGGTGAAAAAGGTCTCGCGCATCTCGGAATAAAGCTTGCCGATGGTTGCTCGATCAGCTTCTTCCTGGTTTTCATCCGCTACCCGCTCCATGACGTTCTCGCCTTCGAGAAAATCGTGCAAGGTTGATTTGTTGAGCCGAAAGCGTTTTTTTCGCCGCTTCTCGGCATTTCTGATTTTCACCTCCATCCAATACTCTGAAATGGGTCCTGGGGGCCGATCATAGTACTCGTACGCGCGCAACCGGAAAAGGATATGAGTGCGACGAATCAAGAGAATGTATCTCAGCAAATCATAATCTTTGTTGTCGAAATAGACGCTCGCCACGTTGGTAATTTCCTGCACCGGCTCAAGCCCGTGAGGTCTCAGGAACGAAGTTAGATCGCGAAAAAAACCCGTGATGCCAGCTTCGTCAACGCCTACCAGGTACTTTCGTTCGACTCTATCGATGAAGATGGGATTTCGAGGCAGAGCTTGCCCATCGCGCGCCGGCACAATTTCGTTTGATGTCAAAAGACTGGACATGGTTCCACAACCCCCCGCAGGTGTATAGCTGTTCTTTACGCCAAAGCCCCCGGTCTCTCGAGAACCTTACATCTCAACATCCAACCCGATCGCTCGCCCCTTTGCATCAAGGTTTAGAGTGGCGACTTCGCGACCGTCTGGAGAAAAATGACGTATCAACTTGCCCTTTTCCATCGCGCACGCTTCAACCTTTCCAAACACCGTACCGATCAGTCTTCCGATCCGAGCCAGACACTGCGGGTCTACGCTAGCGATATCATGGACGGACCATTCTTTAGGAAACTTAATACCGCGGTATTTACGGCGCTTTACATCCACAAGCCAAATCGAGTTCCGATGGATATCAACGCATGCGAACAGATCTTCTTTTAGTTCCGTGGTATTTTGCAGGAACTCGGATAGTATCGGTGACCTCTCGAGGCCAGGAAGTCCGGGGAGAGCGATCGTCTTGACTCGGCGATAGCTCTCATCAAGAAGAACCAAGTGCCCTCTTCTCGTATCTGAGATGAAATAGCCGCCACGACGACGTCCTGCCAGTTTATGAGGGTTGACCAATCCAGAGACTATCTCGTTTACCTCACCAGTGACTCGGTCGATGATAAGCCCTGTTCCCTGATGAAACATGCTGACGAGAATTCGGCCATCCTTGTCGTACCGCGCGCTGTTGAGATGCGCCGGAATCAATCGGGTCGCAATTCCAAACTCGAACATGGCTGGATCGTCCACGAGCATGACCTTTTTTCCGATCGCGTCAAGCGCATCTTTTCTTTCGTGGTCTCGAACCACGTAATGCCCGAGCATGGATCGGTCGAAGCCGTGGTCCCAAGCGAACCACTCCCAACTGACCTTGCCGCTCTTTGTGTGGAATTCAAGAACCACGTCGAAACCCGTCGACGCCGCCAGCACCCTCTTTCCGTCCGCCGAAAATTGAACGCTATGAGCCTGACTGAGCCACGGATGGCGACAAGGCGTTTCTTCACCGGTATTCAAATTGATTAGCCCCAGGTAGTTTCCGCCAGAAAGCGCCATTGTGTCCCCAAAAACATCGACAACGTACGGTTCGAGCGCAGAAAAAGCCCAATCCGAAAGTGTCAGACTCCAATCGATTCGGTCGTGAGACAGTGGAAATGCTGCGACGAGGCCATAGACATAGTGTCGTGCACGTTCTCGTCCAAAGACGTCGGACCGAGGTCTCTGCTGCTGCTCTTCTTGCCGGTGATTTTTGTACCGCTGCAGGGTCGTCTTCACCGTGACGATGACATTCTCGTCACGTGCGAGCGATGCATCTTGCTCATATATCACCAGTGGCTCCGACGACGAATCTAGCCGCGCACAAGCGGCGTGGGCAACAAGCGACGCTTTGCCGGTCTCGTAAAGCCCCAAACCGGAATTATTTTCAACCCTGCCGCCATCAACGGGAGTTTTCACTGGTAGAGTATTCATCAAATCCCCTTGAATCCGTTTAGAGCACAGCAACTTTGCCGCTCGTTAATTGCCTCCACAAACATCCAATCGGTAATCGGCCGCTTCTTTATCTGCCCACCAAGCAATACGTCGGCTGAGATCAGCCATCCAAGGGAGTTCTATTCCCTTTTTGGCAAGTATGTCAGCGAGTGCCATTCGCGTGCAACGGTATATACAAGTAAGCTTTGTTAGTCAAGGATCAAAATGCCGACTAATCGCGGCTCAGCGGCTGACTTCGTGATACTTTTAGCGACAAAGAGTGACAAAAATGACGGCTATCAACCAGCGTTGTCAGGATGAAACGAGAAGCGAGGGGAAATAGCCAAAGGGGCGAAAACATGGATTTAGTCAAACCATCTTCTATCTTTTTAGGAATGCCCAGCGTTCTTCCATGATCCACCCTGACACACCCGCTCGTGGGCCCTCCGACAGCGAAAGAAAATTTATAGTACTTAGCCTAAGTAGCTAAAAACGAAGACATTTCTAGAAGCAAGTGCCGAGAATGCGAGGACGTAAGAGGGTAATGCGCTAAACTGTAAACGACAATATATTCGCCTGGAACTGCGCAATCGATGGCTACCTATGCACTGCCGCTACACCCAGGATGAACCCTGTTGCGCTCGTTAATCGGCGCCCAATCGCGCCACCCGTCACCTTAACTATCTTTCCGGTTTCTTATCGATTTTTGCCCAGCTGTCGCGCAGCGTTACCGACCGGTTAAAAACCATCTTGCTTGATGAGGAGTCTTGATCCGCGCAGAAATAGCCGAGCCTTTCGAATTGGAATAGCTCTCCAACCTTGGCTCGTGCGAGGTAAGGCTCCACGCGGCATGCGCTCAATCGTTCAAAGGATTTTGGATTGAGATTCGTTAGCCAGTCCGATCCTTCTGCTACGTCGTCGGGGTCTTCCTTGGTGAATAAATGATCGTACAAACGAACTTCCGCTTCGACAGCTTGAGCCGCGGAAACCCAGTGAATGGTAGCCTTGACCTTGCGGCCGCTTTGCGTTGAGCCGCTCTTGGTTTCACGGTCATAACTGCAGCGCAATTCACGTATTGCACCGCTAGAGGGATCCTTTTCGATTCCTATGCACTTGATGATATACGCATAGCGCAGCCGAACTTCCTTACCCGGCGATAACCTGAAGAAGCCTTTGGGGGGCTCCTCGCGGAAATCATCCTGTTCGATATAGAGAGTCCGCGAGAACGGCAGCTTGCGGGTTCCCATGGCCGGATCTTCAGGATTGTTGACCGCGTCGAGATCCTCGACCTGCCCCTCAGGATAATTGTCCAACACAACTTTAATGGGTCGCAGCACCGCCATGACCCGCGGTGCGCGCTTGTTTAAATCCTCGCGCAAGCAGTGCTCCAGCATGGCGATATCGACCATGCTGTTTCGTTTGGCCACGCCAATGCGGTCACAAAAATTCCTTATCGCTTCCGGCGTATAGCCGCGCCGGCGAAAACCCGCTAGTGTAGGCATGCGCGGATCGTCCCAACCGCAGACATGATTTCGCTGTACCAATTGCAACAGTTTCCGTTTGCTCAACGCCGTATGCGTCAGGTTCAGCCGGGCGAATTCGATTTGCTGCGGGTGATGCACGCCCAACTGGTCGAGAAACCAGTCGTAAAGAGGCCGGTGGTCCTCGAATTCGAGGGTGCAAATCGAATGCGTGATCCCTTCGATTGAATCAGACTGGCCATGGGCAAAATCATAAGTTGGGTAGATACACCACTGATTGCCCGTGCGGTGATGGGTCGCACGTAGCACCCTGTACATGACCGGGTCGCGCAGGTTGATGTTCGGCGACGCCATGTCGACCCTGGCTCGCAAGGTCCGACTGCCGTCGGCGAATTCGCCGGCGCGCATCCGCCCAAACAAATCGAGGTTTTCTTCGACGCTCCGGTCACGGAACGGGCTATCTTTGCCCGGCTCGGTCAACGTGCCGCGATACTCACGCATCTGATCGGCGTTGAGGTCGCACACAAAGGCTTTACCGGCCGTAATCAGCTGGCGCGCGAATTGATAAAGCTGCTCGAAATAGTCCGATGCGTAGAACTCGCCGTGCCATTGGAAGCCAAGCCAATTCACGTCGTGTTTGATCGACTCGACGTATTCGACATCTTCCTTGCTCGGATTGGTGTCGTCGAAGCGCAGATTGCATTTGCCGCCGAACTCCGCGGCTAAGCCGAAATTGAGGCAGATCGACTTGGCGTGACCGATATGCAGATAGCCGTTCGGCTCCGGCGGAAACCGAGTGTGGACCCGGCCCTGATTTTTGCTCTGCTTGAGATCCTCGGTGACAATGTTGCGTATGAAATGAGACGGCGCCGACTCGGCAGTGCCATCTTTGGCATTGCTTCCAGCTGCTTTGCTATCCACGTGATGCTCTCCTTGTTTGCCGGATACTACCATAAACTTGGGCAATTTATCACGCACCCAAGTGGCATTGACGCCTTTTCCGCTGCCTGTTAGCTTACCGAGATGACACAAGTTCGCACTCGTTTCGCGCCCAGTCCAACCGGTTATCTCCATATCGGCGGTGCCCGCACCGCGCTGTTTAATTATCTTTTCGCCCGCCACCATGGCGGCAAACTTGTCCTACGCATCGAGGACACCGACCGCGAGCGCTCAACGCCCGAGGCAATTCAGGCGATTTTGGACGCCATGAAATGGTTGGACCTTGATTATGACGAAGGTCCGTTCTACCAGACCGAGCGCTACCCGCTATACAAAGAAAAGATTAAGGAACTGCTCGCAACCGGCAAAGCCTATCCGTGCATCTGTACGGCAGATGAATTAAACACTAAACGCCAGCTAGCAATGAAGGAAAAGCGCAAGCCCGCTTACGACGGCACTTGCCGGCCAGCAGAAGGCGTTATTGCCGACTTACCGAAGGACAAACCCTATACCGTTCGATTCCGTTCGCCTGGCGACGGCTCAACCATCGTCAACGATCTGATCAAAGGCGACGTCGTTTTCGACAACCGCGAGATCGATGACCTAATCATCGCCCGGTCCGATGGCACGCCAACTTACAATTTTTGCGTGGTGGTGGATGACATCGACATGAAAATAAGCCACATCATTCGCGGTGACGATCATCTGTCCAATACGCCGCGCCAGATCCAGCTCTACGAAGCGTTGGGCCATGAACTACCACAGTTTGCCCATGTGCCTTTGATTCTCGGCACCGACAAAGCGCGCCTCAGCAAGCGTCATGGCGCCACATCGGTGACCGCCTATCGCGACATGGGCTACTTTCCTGAAGCCGTGGTCAACTATTTGGTCCGCCTCGCCTGGTCTCACGGCGACCAGGAAATTTTCTCACGCCAAGAACTGATCGAGAAATTTTCCCTGGAAAGCATCGGCAAATCCGCCGGCATTTTTAATCCGGAAAAATTCCTTTGGGTCAATTTTCATTATCTCAAATCCAAGCCACTGGGCGAGCTCGTCGAGGAGGTCAAACCTTACATCGCGGCAAAAGGCTATCCGGTTCCCCAGGACAATAAATGGCTCGAAAAGATGATCAAGACACTTCAAGAGCGATCCAAAACAATGGTCGAACTGGTCGACGCCGGTCACTACTTTTTCACCGATGAGGTAACCCTCGATGAAAAGGCGGCAAAAAAATTCCTGACAAACGCGGCGCGCGCACCCTTGGAGCATCTGAAAGCCGAATTGACCTCGATCGAAGATTTCACGCACGAAAACATCGAGCGAGCATTCACTGGCACGCTGGAAAAATGCGGGTTGAATATGGGCGAACTGGCGCAGCCCGTCCGCGTCGCGTTGACTGGCTCCACCGTGAGCCCGGGGATTCACGAAGTGATCGAAGTGTTAGGCAAAAGACGCACCCTCGATCGCTTGCAGAAGGTCCTCAGCAGCCTAACCTAACTTGACTCTATTCCGCAATTCTTTTAGGTTTGACTCTCGCCAACGGGCACAAATTTGAGGAGTCGGCTAATTGGTAAGCCACCTGACTCTGGATCAGGCGATTGAAGGTTCGAGTCCTTCCTCCTCAGCCAATGGTCCCATCGTCTAGCGGTTAGGACACCGGCCTCTCACGTCGGGAACACGGGTTCGATTCCCGTTGGGACCACCAACATATTCCGAAAGTTAGTCACTTCAGTTATTGAAATTACAGCCTTGGAGAAGGAAGGTGCCCGGTGGTGCCGCTGGTCTTCAAAACCGAAACAAGAGAAAACGCGAAGACATCGAAAACACAGATAAATGACTATTTTTAGAAAAGATTCTCTCAACTTTTGCGTTGCCAGCAATTGTCTCAAATAGCCCCTTTTTACCCTTAGAGTCACGACAATTTTCACGACATACCCCAAGTACTTCTTGGCTGCTATTCTCAATTCCATTGCCTCGCAAAACCCCGCGTGCGTGCTCGTATTTTCATACTCAAGCTGCGAACGCACCATGGCGAATCTCTGATGCGACTTATTGATCACCGAGCGTGGTAATAAAATTGCCCAGGAAATCAGGGGGCACTTACATCCAAAGTTTTCCACACGCAAGCTAAGAAAAATCTAGAAGCCGGCGACCGGGGTCGAGCCGGCGACGTCCAGCTTGGGAATTTTGTCTCGCTTTTGATATTTTCTTGTTTTGTGGCGAGAGTTTAGTCGATCTTTCCTGCGCCGGAACCTTCTTCCGATCTCCAGCAATTCCAACTGGTTTCACACCTTCTACCTTCTACTTTGGTCTTGGGCACGTTTTGGGCACGCGGATTACCAACGCTGTGATTTGCGCCAGATCGTATCGGGCATCTGTGTGCATTCGTCCTGATGAGACCAAATCGACCGAACGTGAGCGTGAGGTATGTTGACGGAAGTAGATTTGCGTGTCTCTCAGACTCTTCCTACCAGCTTTTTTTGGGTTCCGCTGACGAAACTCTTTACTGTCATCCGCCTCCGAGAGCCCTGTAGAGCTGCAAGCGAGCGCAGCTCGTCGCGCCTGGCTTGCGCCAGGCTCAGTTCGACAACAAAAAAAAGATTTTGATTCCAATTGAGAGCGTTGAGCATTGTATCTTTTCGATCTTGCAGCGTCTTTGCGGGAGATCCTATCTTTACCTGCTTCCGGTGCTCGTTGGCGTATGTCTGCTCTCGCTTCATGACATCAGCTCGCTTTGGCCAGGCGTTTTGTGTTTCTCGTCAACTCACATAAGGATTCAAACTCGTGTCTCGACAACATCTCCTGTGTACACCGCCACGTCCAATTGCCGTCCGCGCGGCCAGGGACGTTCATCCGCGCCTCGGCCCCGAGATTGAGCAAATCTTGTAAAGGAGCGATGGCAATCGCAGCTACCGACGACCATGCAACGCGCAGCAATTCCCACGCGACGGCCGAGCTTTGAAGTTGCGGCGATTTCAAATAACGCGACAAATTTTCTCGTTCGACTGCGGGCAGCGCTTCGTACCACTCCCGGCTCGTGGGGTTGTCGTGTGTGCCGGTGTAGACGACGGTGTTCGGAACGAAATTCTCGGGAAGATAGGGATTGTCGGGGTGACCGTCAAAAGCAAATTGCAGGACGCGTGTCCCGGGGATCTGGAAATCACCGCGGAGCTTGGAAACGTCGGGCGTGATGATGCCGAGATCCTCGGCGATAAACGGCAGTCCGCCCAGTTCTTTTTTCACCGCATCGAAAAAATCGGTCGCCGGACCCGGCACCCACTTTCCCGACTTGGCAGTCGTCGATCCGGCTGGTATGTGCCACGCGGCAGTAAAACCGCGGAAGTGATCCAGACGAATCACATCCACAAAAGCGAGAAGCGTACGGATGCGATCGATGCACCAGCGATAGCCGCTCTGCCGCAAGACTTCCCAATTGTAGACGGGGTTTCCCCAGAGCTGTCCCTCCGAGCTGAAATAATCAGGCGGCACGCCGGCGACAAAAGTCGGACGGCGATGCTCGTCCAGAAGGAAAAGCTCGGGGTTCGCCCAGACATCGCTGGAGTCGGGAGAAACGAAAAAAGGGAGGTCGGCGATCAGGCGCACACCTCTTGCCTGACCGTATCGCATGAGGCGTTGGCCCTGGCGGAACAGTAGGAATTGAGTGAAGCAAACCTGCTGGATTTCGCTCGTCAGCTCACGCCTCGCGCGGTCCAAAGCTGCGGGCTCGCGGCACACCAGATCGGCCGGCCAATCCACGTACCATGCCCCGTTATGCTTCTCTTTCAAGACTCGAAAGAGCGCGTAATCTTCGAGCCAATGCGCCTGCTCGTGACAGAATTGTTCAAATGCAACTCGCAGAGCCGGACGGTGGACAGTCTGGAAATTGACCCAGGCGCTCTCGAGCAATCGGCGTTTGAACGCGATCACCGCCGCATAATCCACCGCCGCCGGAGCAAATAAAGGCGGCGCGCATTCGCTTTTCTCCAGGAGTTCCTCTTCGATGAGCCAGTCGGGGCTGATCAGGAGTCCATTTCCAGCGAACGACGATAACGACTGATAGGGAGAGTCGCCGTAGCCCGTCGGGCCTAGCGGCAACGCCTGCCACCAGCTTTGTCCTGCTTCAGAAAGTTTATCGATCCACTTGACCGCACCCGGCCCCAGATCGCCAATCCCGTAAGGTGACGGCAACGACGTAAAATGCAGAAGCAAACCCGAGGCGCGGTAATTTTCCGGAAATGGAAGCATGCGGCGGGAGTTGGATATCGTCTCCGATGCTGAACGCTGAACACCGAAATTGACAGCTCATCGCATGACATCACGACGGCTGCTTGATGTCTCGAATTCTTATTAAGGTCTTGACCTCTTGTACAGCGATTATTCCATCTCCTGGCTCTCCTGTCCGCGCGTGCTCGGCGATTAAGCTAACCGTCCTGTCGATGGACTCATCCGTGCAAATCGCTTCCAGCTTCACCGCCTCGTCGAGATGATACAGTTCGAATGGATGCTGCGTGTAGAGAGTCGACTTTGTCTCCGCTCTCAAGCCGCGAACCTCATACGCGCTGATCCCGCCGACGCCAGCTTTGTACAACGCGCGCATAACATTACTAGTGCACTCCGGGCGTATATACGCGACTATAAGTTTCATCGTTTTCACCTCACAGGGAAAGTAATCTTAGAGCGATGCAGAACGAAAATCCGTCTCGTGGCTCGTCTAAAAGCGCTTCCATCGTAAGCTCCTACTCCCGATCGCGACGCTCACTCCAAATCTTTCGACGTCACGAGAGTCATTGCTTGCTTTGCGCAATGTAAATGCCAAACGCAATCGGTTGAGATATCGACGATTCCGTAAGCGTGCGGTGTCGAGCCACTCGTAAATTTACGAGTTTCGTGAAAAGTGATTCGTTTGGCTGGAGAAGGAAACTAAACTGTACCAGTTGACGGCGCGGCGTCATCGATCGTCCGTGAGCCTCGTTGAATGAGCCGCGCAACGATGAGCCGCGGTGTCCGCTGGTCCCGAGGCTGACTAACTGGGTTGGATATTCGACGTCACGCAAGCGTTCAAAGTACTCCCGTTCAAGGGCGAGTTACATCAACCGGCATTTCTTGTGAGGGTGTCTTGCCTGCCATCGGCGAGACGGTTTCGTTACGCTTCAAATCGCCTTCCATTGAGGGCTGTCCCTAAGACACGACATGGTAAATAAATTACCGGGTTGGAGGCTCCAAAATGTTTTCCGCAACAGAGCCAAGCCATCCGCCGCTGAATCCCGCCCGCCGCAGTCCGGCCACGACTGCCGGGCAACGGCGCATGATGTTCCAGAGTAGACCGGTGCGGTAGTTCTCGATCATCAAAACAACCGGCCCCTGATCGATTCCGAAGTGATATGGCGTCACCCACCAACCAGTCGGGCTATGCGGGACAGCAAAAGATTGGTTGAACGATGGCTTGAACCCATATTTACCCTCCATCCCCAATTCCATTTTCCCAAATTGCCGCACGGTCGGGATGACAATCTCAGGAGCAAACGGAAGCGAGGCGACGACAACCCACGGCGCGACGGTACCGTCGTCGGGGCCGAACGGGGCGCCTCGATCGGTATAGTCGAAAAACTCGCGTTCGACGCCGTTGACCACACGCTTCGCCCAACCGGGCCCATCGCCTGCTGTAAATCCCCAACAATGTTCGCCGTAGCCGACGAAATTCATGGGATTGCGAATCGCGTATTCTTGCTGCACAAACGTCGCCTGCCGACTATTCTCGAAGTAGTCGCTGCCGCGCTCCCGCATGAAGTCGTCGCGAATACCGCGAAAGTCGATCCACATATGAGAGAGCTGGTGCGTGAAGAGCGGCCCTGAGTAAAGCAATTCACGATCGTAGATTTTCTTCCACTGGTAGGTCGAGCAATAGGCGCGATAACTCTCGGGCGGCAACGGATGCGTCGGCGAACCAAGGCCGAGGATGTACAGCAACAAACCTTCGTCGTAACCCTGATAGTGGTATGGGATGAACCCGCTCTCCGGTCGCCAGCCATGCGTTAGAGTCGCTGCACCATTCCGCGCCCAATTCCAGTCGGCTCGGCGGTAAAGCTCATCAGCCAGGCTTCTGATCTCGACCTCGTCACGTGTGTCGCGATCGAAATAAGTACCTACTGTCAATGCGCCTGCGAACAAAAAGGCCGAGTCGATGGTGGACAGCTCGCACTGCCAAACCCTACGACCTGTTTCAATATCCAGGAAATGGTAGAAAAAGCCTTTGTAACCGGAGGCGTCCGCCTCAGGACCCTGCGGGCATTCGAGCAAATAACGCAGTCCTTTCCGCGTGAACTTGGCGGCGAAATCTCGGAAGAGGACTCCGCGCTCGACGACGACCGGAATCGACGCCAGCGCCATGCCGCAGGCGGCAATACTAACGGGAGCGGTCGGGTCTGTCTTGTCGCGGACGAGCCCATTGTCCGGGTTGGTTTCGTGCAGATAGTAGAGAATGGTGGAGAGCTGCAGCAGGTCTATCGGATCGAAGGTTAGCCCCACATCACTCTCTGTTAGCTGTCCATGGAGATCGCTGTCGGCATGACGAGAGTCAGCCATAGGTCACTTCCTTTCCGTCAGCCCAACTCCACGCTGACGTTGTGATTTTTCCCGTCGTCGCTTAGCGGCACAGTGTTGTTCGGCAATCGTTGCCCGTCCAACTCGACCGATCGGACGCCGCCACCCGTGCCAGCCGAGTTGTCCACGGCAATCCGGTATGTCGCGGACCCATGGCGATAGCTCAGTTCAAATCTCGGCCAGCTCGGTGGGATGCACGGCTTGAAACGAAGTGTGCCGCCCCGCAATTGGAAACCGAGAATCGTCTCAATGGCGACACGGTAGAGCCAACTCGCCGAGCCGGTGTACCACGTCCAGCCGCCGCGGCCCGTGTGCGGCGGGGCTCCATACACGTCGGCGCAAACCACATACGGCTCAACTTTGTAACGCTGCACTTCCTCAATCGTCGTGGCATGGTAGACCGGGTTGATGAGGTTCCAAAGTTCCAAAGCCAGAGCCCCGCGGCCTTGCAACGCCGTAGCCAGCACCACCCAAGTCGCCGCGTGCGTGTATTGACCGCCGTTTTCGCGAATGCCCGGCACGTACCCTTTGATGTAGCCGGGCTGCAGCGCCCCTTTGTCGAATGGCGGGTCGAAGAGTTGAATCAGTTTGTCGTGGACACGCACCAGACGGGCTTGAACTGCATCCATTGCCGATTGGGTTCGCGCCTGATGCGCGACGCCGGATATCACCGCCCATGCTTGGGGGATGCCGTCGATCTGGCATTCATCGTTTTGCGCCGAGCCTAGCGGCGTGCCATCGTCGAAGTAGGCCCGGCGGTACCAGGCGCCGTCCCAAGCATTCGCCTCGAGCGCAGCCCGCAAACCCTCGGCTCGCTCCCGACACCAATTCGCATGGTCGGTCTGTCCGTGCTGCTCGGCCAACTTTGCGAACGAGTTCAGCACCGTGACAAAAAACCATCCGTTCCAGACGCTCTCGCCCTGGCCGTGCGCGCCCACCTTATTCATGCCGTCGTTCCAGTCGCCGGTGCCCATGAGCGGCAAGCCGTGGGATCCGAGCCGATAGCCGCGCTCGAGCGCACGCATGCAGTGTTCGTAGAGCGTACCGGACTGCTCGCTGACTGCAGGCAGGTTGAAGTCTTCCTCCTGGTCGTCACGCAGCTCCGGCGCTTTAATAAACGGCACAAGCTCATCGAGCACTGCAGTGTCACCGGTCGTGGTCACGTACTGGTGGACGACCAAAGGTAAGAAGTAAAGATCGTCCGTGATTCGAGTGCGCACCCCTATCCCGGACGGCGGGTGCCACCAGTGCTGAACATCGCCCTCCTCGAATTGCCTGGCGGCCGAGCGCAGAATCTGCGCACGTGCCTCTTCCGTGGCGCTGTAGACCAATGCCATAACATCCTGCAGCTGGTCCCGGAAACCATACGCTCCACCCGATTGGTAAAACGCCGAGCGCGCCCACACTCGGCAAGCCAGTACCTGATAGAGCAGCCAGCGGTTGAGCATCAGGTCCATGCCGGGGTCGGGCGTTGTCACCTGCACAGCACTCAAGAGACGATCCCATTCTTGTTGCACCTGGGTCAGCACCTCTTTGGCTCGACCGGCGTAGGCGCTGAGGAGGCCGCGGACTTGTTCCAGATTTTCCACCTCACCCAAGACGAAAACGATTTCCTTCGTCTCACCGGGAGCGAGCACAATGTTCGTCATCAGCGCCGCGCAGGGATCGAGCGCAGGGCCAACGTGGTCGGAAAGAGCGGCGTGCGCCAGGGCAACAGGTGCAGACACCGAACCATTGCGGCCGAGGAATTGCGCACGATCGGCGGTGACCGAGTCTGGCCGCGGATCGCTCGCTACGAATGCAATCTTCTCGGCGAAGGGACCAGCCCAAGCGTTACGCGCGAGGACAGCACCGGTTTGCGGATCGCACTCGCAGACTAGTTGCAGCGGAGCATTTTCGCGAACGCTTCCGAGGACCCACTCGGCATAAAACGTCGCCGACAAATGCCGCGGCCGCTCAGCGTTGTTGCGCACAGTCAAGTACACCAGCTTGACTGGATCGTCGCGCGGGACCAGCACCAGCACATCCTGATTCAGGTTGCGACTGACATGCGTGTAGCGCGTGTAGCCTTGACCGTGGCGGACGGTCACCGCGGTGCGGGGTCCTCGCGGCAATGGGGTAGGCGTCCACACTTCACCGGTTTCTTCGTCCCGCAGATAGATGACCTCGCCGGGTGAGTCCGATGTCGGATCGTTCGACCATGGCGTGAGGCGGTTCATCTGGCTGTTGCCCGCCCAGCTGTAACCCAGGCCCCCCTCTGTGACCAAGCATCCGAATCCAGGGTTGGCCAGCACATTGGTCCAAGGGGCGGGCGGCAGGGCCGGTCCACCGGGGGCGGCGCCGTCGATTACCATCACGTACTCGCGGCCATCGCGGGTAAATCCACCGATGCCGTTCCAGAAGCTCAAACCTTCCGACGGCTTGGCAGGCTGCGCAGCGGCCTCAGTTGCAATCGAGCGCGCAGACGATCGCGGCTCAGGGGGCGTCACGGCGAAACAATGGTCGAGCTGAGCGGCCAGGGACCCGCGTCCACCGCCAAGCACAGCCCGTGCGGCGGCCATGAGCAGCACCACATGGTCGGCCGCAATTTGTTCCGCACTTAGAACAAATACGCCACCTGACTTGCCGAGGATCTCACTGTCGATTCCGCTCTGCAGTGCGGCTCGGAGTTGCTCGCTGGGTTCGCCGGCACGCTGGTCCAGAACCACGAGGTCCAATTCCATCCCCCGACGCCGGGTATAAGCACGCCACTGAATCAACTGGCGAACGAGGAGCTCGTCTTCGGCCGCTTTCACCTGAACCAGCACGATCGGCAAGTCACCGGAAATGCCATGCGGCCACAGCCCCGGCTGTCCCAGACGGTTCGCGGCCACGGCGTCTGCTGGTCGCAGTTGCGCATTCGTGAAAACGACTGACGCCGCCAGACGATTGAACAAGACAACGTCATCGACGGTCAGCGACAGCTCGCGCAGCTCGTCCTGACACCGCTTCTTGGCGCCATTGAACGCCGGGTCGATGGCTTCGGGATCGCGGAATCGTTCGGCTATTTTCAACGCGGCTTCCCCGGTTTCGGCCGCTCCGGTCACGAACGCGACGCGAACGGAGCCTTTCGGCTCGAGACGCACGCGCCGTCGCAAGCTGAAAACGGGATCCAACACCGGACCGGTGGTCTGCGACAAACGTACCCCGGAGTCCAAGGCCGTGGGGCTGGCCGAAGTACGGCCCCGTCCGAGGAAGCTGACGCGATCCGTCTCGTACTCGATTGCTCCGTTGGTCGGAACGCTGAGTGCCGAGACGTGAATCGCCCAGACCGGATTCTCATTCGCACCCCGTGGCCGGCGGCGGACCAGAAGTGCGCCGCTTTTAACATCGAATTGCGTCTCGAGGAACAGCTTTGCGAACGCGGGGTGAGCCTGATCGGCACGGCGGTGATTCAGGCATACCTCCGCAAAGCTGGTTAGTTCCAGTTCGCGGAGCCGATTGCCGTGATTGACGAGAGTCACCGCGCGCACCTCGCAATCCGCATCTGGGACGACACAAACGGCCCAGCACGTCTCCACGTCGCCGTCCCGGCGCGCAAACTCGGCCCTATCGGCGTAAACCTCAAATGCATACTCATCAGCCACTCCACATAGCGGCTGATAACCGACGGACCAGATACTGTCAGCGGTCACGTCACGCACGTAACAGAACTGGCCCCAACAATCGCGTGTGGCATCTTCGCGCCAGCGGGTCACATCAAGGCCCCGCCACGTGCTGTAACCAGCGCCGGCATCGGTGACCATCACGCTGTATTCGCTATTCGATAGAAGCGCGACCGAAGGCTTGATGGTCTCGTTCATGTGTACGCCTCCGAGCTCATTATCCAGGCCAGTTCCAATCGCTGATCTCGGAGCGATCCGTGCCGTGCTCGTGCGCGTAGGTCAAGTTGCGAATGATCTCGTTCTTCATCAGCTCCTTGAGATGCGCGGCCTTGTTCTGCAGGCGCGGCACCCGGTCGATAACGTCGATCACCAGATTGAAGCGGTCGACTTGATTCAGGATCGCGAGCTCGAGCGGGGTGTTGATGTTGCCCTTCTCCTTGTAGCCGCGCACGTGCAGGTTGTCGTGGTTGCGGAAACGATAGGCGAGCTTGTGAATCAGCCAGGGATAGCCGTGGAAGTTGAAGATGATCGGCCTGTCGAGGGTGAACAGGCTGTCGAATTCCCGCTCGGTCGAGCCATGCGGGTGCTCGGTCGCGGGCTGCATCCTGAATAGATCCACCACGTTCACAAACCGGACTTTGAGATCGGGCAGATGCTCGCGCAGGATCGCGGTCGCCGCCAGCGCCTCCTGGGTCGCCACATCGCCGCACGAGGCCATCACCACGTCATGCTCCACACCCTGGTACGTAACAGGAATACCTACGTTGGGTCCGTTCACGGAGCCGTGGAGTACAGCACGAACTGGTATGTTTTTCGGAACCGTTCCAGTACTCCATTATTCCAACGCCGCCATGATGGCTGCTTGCAATGTCTTGAGGCCGGCAGCGACATCTGCGCCAAGATGAGCACGCAAGGCACGGCGGTTGCGCTCCAGCAGGACTTGGAAATCTCCGCGGGCCTGAGCCGCTTTGACCACGCCGAACGTGTACTTCTGTCCCGGCACGGCCAAATCGACGGCGTCATCGCAGGTGATCTGGAGGAACACCCCCGTGTTTGGCCCACCTTTGTAAGCCTGTCCAGTCGAGTGTAGGAAGCGCGGTCCGAATTCCAGGCAAGTAGCCACGCGTTTGATATCGCGCACGCTATGGCGCATCGCCTGCAGCGCCAGCTCATGGGCTTCGTTCATCTCGATGTAGGCGAGCAGAGCAAAATAATCGCCCACACCGAGCCGACTTAGGTGCGCCTTAAAATACCTGGCCAGCGTCTGGTTACCGTTCAGCACCTTCTTTAATGTAGCCGCGTTCTTCTCATCCGTGAAAAGCTTGATCCCTTCCCCAGTAAAAATCGGCGTTTCCGGAGGCAATACGCCGCTCTTTTCGTACTCGGCGGTCAATTTTCGCGTCGCGATCTTACTCGCTTCCACATCCGGTTGATCGAAGGGATGAATCCTAAGGATGGAACCTGCCACCGCAGTGGCAATCTCCCAGCGGAAAAATTCCTCCCCCAGATCGTAAGGATCGTCTATCGCGATGCGCATGACCGGGTGGCCGGCACGTTCCAGAGCTTCCACCAATTGGTCCTGCGCCGCATCGGGCGCCGAGCGCAACCTCAGGTAGACAAATAACCGATCGCCGCCATAGACCTCGGGCTGGCCGAGCGCTTCGCGATCCACCGGTATCACTCCCTTGCCGTCTTTGCCCGTCGACTCGGCGACCAATTGCTCCAGCCAGGCGCCGAGATCGGAAATTCCCGGCGAGGCAACAATCGTCAGCTTGTCGCGGCCGAATTGTTTTGCCGCAACCCCGAGGATCGTGCCGAGGACAACTCCAGGATTTTCTTCCACCGGAACCGACGGCATGCAAGCACAGACCATCTCCTCGGTCCGATCCAAAAATTTCGCCACGTCGACACCGATAATGGCCGCGGGCACCAGGCCGAAATCAGAGAGCGCCGAGTAGCGTCCGCCGATACTTGCCCAGCCGAAAAAGACATGGCGAAAGCCATCGCTTTCGGCGACCTGCTGCAACTTGGAGCCGGGATCGGTGATGGCGAGGAAACGCTGGCCAGCTTCCTTGGGACCAACAAGCTGAGAGACTCGATCGAAGAAATACTGCTTGAAAATGTTGGGCTCAAGGGTCGAGCCGGATTTGCTCGACACGATGAAGATTGTGCTCTTAAGATCGACTTTGTTCTCGAACGTCTTCACCTGAGCGGGGTCAGTGGAATCGAGCACGTGCAGCTCGGGAAACCCGCTGATCTTACCGAAGGTCATCTTCATCACTTCGGGACAAAGGCTCGACCCGCCCATACCCAATAACAGGACGTCAGAGAAGCCGGCGCTCTTCGCGAGTTCGGTAATGCGGGTCAAACGCTGGATATGAGCCAACTGGCCGTTGGTAATGCCGAACCACCCGAGCCACTGCGCTTCATCCTTGCCGGTCCAAAGTGATGCGTCTCCGCCCCAAAGCCTTCTCACATTGCCCTGTGCGCGCCACTCCGCCAAAGAGTTTTTTACGGCGGCAGCGAGCGGTCCGGGAAGTTTGTAAGTCAGGCGATTAATTTTTCCCGCCCCCGCCTCTCTGCTTTGCTTTTCCACTGCTTTAAGCAGCTTGTCGAAAGCGTCCGAGAAGAGCTGCACTCCCTCGTCGAGCAATTTGTCAGTCACCTCTCTCATGGAGATTCCGGCTTCGGCGAGCATGGCCATTGTATCAAAGGCGTCATCGACATCTTCCGTGAGGCTTGCGCGCGGCCGCCCGTGGTCGCGAAACGCCTCGAAGGTCGCGGGAGGAATCGTGTTGACGGTATCGGGTCCGATCAGCTCTTCGACGTAGACCACGTCGCGGTAGTTAGGATTCTTCGTGCCCGTGCTCGCCCATAACAGGCGCTGCGTTTGCGCGCCGCGATCCGCCAGCGCCTGCCAGCGCGGGCCGCTGAAGAGTTCCTGGTAGCGCCGGTAGGCGAGCTTGGCGTTGGCGATCGCCACCTTGCCGGTGAGACGACGCAGCAGGCTTTCCGCACGCCCGCTTGTCGTCGATTGCAGTCTCGCCGCGATGAGCGCATCCACGGCACTATCGATCCGGCTGACAAAGAAGCTGGCCACGCTCGCCGCCTTCTTCAAGTCGCCGCCGCGGGCAGCGACTTGTTCGAGCCCCGCGATATATGCTTCCGCCGCGCGCTCGTAAGCTTCCTCAGCGAAGAGCAGCGTCACATTGACGTTGATCCCCTCGCTGACGAGTTGATGGATGGCGGGAATGCCCTCGCGCGTAGCGGGAATTTTGATCATTAAATTATCGCGCCCCACCGCTTGCCATAAGCGCCGCGCTTCGTTCAACGTGCCCGCCGTGTCCCGCGCCAGAAATGGGGAGACTTCGAGGCTCACGTAACCATCGCGCTTCGCTGTCTCTTCATACACGGGGCGCAGCACATCGGCGGCGTCTTGAATATCCTGGACCGCGATTTTCTCGTAGAGCGTCTTGGCATCGAGCGTGCGCGCCTCCGGCGTTTCCAGAATCGCCCGGTAATCGGCGCTGCCGGCAACGGCTTTTTCGAAGATCGCCGGATTGGAAGTCACACCGCGCAAGCCGTCTTCATCGATCAGGCGGCGCAACTCACCGCTGGTGATCAAATTCCGGCGTATGTAATCCAGCCACACCGACTGGCCGAAAACCTGCAGCGCGCGCAACCGGTTTTCCAGCGCGGTCATCTTGGCGAGCCGGCGCCGATGGCGCGCTTCGGCCGTGAAGCTTGCGTTGACAAAGGCGTGGATCAGCTCGCGCGCTAGCTCGATGCCGACCACGCGACCGCCGAGCACGAGCACGTTCATGTCGTCATGCTCCACACCCTGGTGCGCCGAGTAGGTGTCATGGCAGAGACCGGCGCGAATACCGGGAATCCGATTCGCCGCCATCGACGCGCCCACGCCGCTGCCGCAAAGAATGATGCCGCGCTCCGCGCGGTATTCGCGCAGGGCTGTGGCAACGGCTTCGGCATAGTCGGGATAATCGACGGGAGCCTTGCTGTAGGTGCCGACGTCAAGGACTTCGTGGTTCTCTTCGAGCAAAAAGGCTTTCGCCTCTTCCTTCAAATCAAATCCCGCGTGATCTGAGCCGATCGCAATGCGCATACTTCACCTCGCTTTGGCGATCTGTTCTTTGGCGGCGTGGATGACGTTCTCGGGCGTAAATCCGAACCTCTTCTGCAATTCTTTCAGCGGCGCCGACGCTCCGAATGTCTCCATGCCGATGCTGTGGCCATGGCGGCCAACATAACGCGCCCAACCCAGGGTCGATGCATTCTCCACAGACACCCGCGCGTTCACTGACTCGGGCAAAACTTGCTCCCGATACTCGGGATGCTCGCGGCAATACTCTTCGAAAATTTCCCAGGACGGCATGCTGACGACCCGCGCTTTGATGTTCTCCGCTGCGAGCTTTTCGTAGGCAAGGATGCAGAGCGACACCTCACTCCCGCTGGCAAGCAACAGCACTTCGGGTTTGCCGTCAACCGCATCGGCAAGAACGTATGCGCCGCGCGCGACCCCTTCCGCTGAAGCGTGTTTTCCGCGATCTAAAATCGGCAGCGCTTGCCGGGTCAGAATCAGCGCCACCGGCACATGCCGCAACGGCATGATCAAGCGCCACGCTTCCACCGTCTCGTTGGCGTCCGCCGGTCGCAGTGTGATCAAGCCCGGGATGGCGCGCAAGGAAGCCAGATGTTCCACCGGTTGGTGCGTTGGCCCGTCTTCTCCGACGCCGATGGAGTCATGGGTAAAGATGTAAATCACCGGAATCTCCATCAAGGCGCTCAAACGAATCGCCGCGCGGCCGTAGTCGCTGAAGATCAGGAACCCGGATCCAAAAGGCCGCAGCTTGGACAAGGAGAGCCCGTTGAGAACAGCGCCCATGGCGTGCTCCCGGATGCCAAAGTGGAGATTTCGGCCTGCAGGATTCTCGGCGTTAAAATCTCCGGCGCCAGTGAAAGTCAGGCGCGTCTTGCACGAGGGGCCGAGATCGGCGGAGCCGCCGAGCAGCCATGGCAGGTTTGGGGCAATTGCGTTCAGCGCTACGCCCGAGGCATCGCGGGTCGCGAGGCCTTTGTCGCCCGCGGAAAACGCCGGCAAGCCCTTGTCCCATCCCTCCGGCAGCTCGCGGCGCATCATGCGATAGCCATGATCGGCAAGCTCAGGGTACTGGCGTTTATAGGCTTCAAATTTCTCCCACCAAGCGTCATGCAGCGCCTGACCGCGCGCGCCGATCCCCGCCTCGAAATGCTCGCGCACTCCTGCGGGCACGAGGAACTCAGCATCTTCCGGCCAGCCATAATTGCGCTTGGCCAGCTTAATCTCCTCCTTGCCCAACGGCTCGCCGTGGGCTGCACTGGTATCTTGTTTGTTGGGCGCGCCGTAAGCGATATGGCTATCGACGATGATCAAGCTCGGTCGATCAGTAGTATGTTTGAACGTCTTAAAAGCGCGCTCGAGCATCTCCAGATCGTTGGCATCGCCGACGCGCGTGACGTTCCAGCCGTAACCGATGAAGCGCGTCGCCACGTCATCGCTGTACGCCAACGCTGTGTTTCCCTCGATGGTGATGTGGTTGTTATCGTAGATCCAGCAGAGATTGGCGAGCTTGAGATGACCCGCCAGTGACGCGGCTTCGCCGGAGATTCCTTCCATCATGCAGCCGTCGCCGCACAAAGCGTAAACATCATAATCGAACAGCTCGAAACCCGGCCGGTTGAAGTAGCTCGCCAGCCAGCGCTCGGCAATGGCCATGCCGACGCTCGTCGCCACCCCCTGCCCCAACGGCCCGGTGGTGGTCTCGACGCCTGAAGTCCAGCGGTATTCCGGATGGCCGGGGCATTTGCTTTCGAGCTGGCGAAAGCGCTTGATGTCGTCCAGCTCAACGGATAAATGGCCGAGTGTTTCGTACTTCGGGTTGACCGCGCTGACCCCGGTCAGGTGGAGCATCGCATAGAGCAGCATCGATGCGTGTCCGACGGACAACACGAAGCGATCCCGGTTGGGCCAGATCGGATGGTTCGGGTCGAAGCGCAAAAACCGCTGCCACAGACAATAGACCACCGGCGCCAGCGCCATGGGCGTTCCCGGATGGCCGGAGTTCGCCTGCTGCACCGCATCCATCGCGAGGGTACGGATGGTGTTGATGCACAATTCGTCTATGGCGCTACTACGATTGGAATCGCTCATAGCCGTTCACACTTTCTGCCGTCATTCTGACGCTATTCCTCGACAAGAACATTTACCGCCGAGACGCTGAGGCCGCAGAGAAAAAACTTTAAAAAACAACTTCGTGAACCCTGGGTCCTCTGCGGTGAGAAACTATCCCCCTGTGCTCACCAGCCGCCGCGTATGCATAGCTATCATCAATTCTTCATTGGTCGGTATCACCCATGCCGACACTCGGCTGCCTTCGCGGCTGATGTGCGGACCGCCATTTGTGTTCGCTACCTCGTCGAGGTCCAAACCGAGCCAACTTGCACCACGGCACACACGGGCGCGGATCGGAGCGGCATTCTCACCGATGCCTCCGGTGAACACGAGCGCATCGAGACCGCCCAGGGCTGCTGCCAGGGAACCCAGCTCGCGGTTGATACGATAGACGAACAGATCCAGCGCCTCGAGCGCGCGTGAGTCGGCGCTCGCGAGCAGCGCGCGCATGTCGCTGGAGATGCCTGAAACGCCGAGCAACCCGGATTGTTCGTAAAGAAGCCGCGTCAGAGTGCGGACGTTCATGCCGTGGTGCTCGATTAGGTAAAGCAGCACGCCGGGGTCGATCGCGCCGCAACGGGTGCCCATCATGAGCCCGTCTAAAGCCGTGAAACTCATCGTCGTTGCGATGCTCCGGCCGTTGCTCATCGCGCACATGCTGGCGCCGTTGCCCAGGTGCGCAACCACGGCGCGCCCTTCGGCCGCGCGGCGATCGAGCGCCGGCAGCACCGAAGCGATGTATTCGTAGGACAGGCCGTGAAAGCCGTAGCGGCGCACGCCTTCATCGGCATAGCGGTGCGGTAAGGCGAAGGCCTGAGCCACATTTGGCTGCGTGTGGTGGAAAGCCGTATCGAAGCATGCAACTTGCGGCAGCGTCGGCGCGATCTGCGCCAACGCTTTGATAGCGGCAACGTTATGCGGCTGATGCAGGGGGGCAAGCAGTACGAGCGACTCGAGGACCGCCAGCGTTTCCGCACCGATCAGCACCGGCCCGGTGAACTTCATGCCCCCGTGCACGACGCGATGCCCTGCGGCCACGATCTGGTGTGCGCCCAGCGCGCCACCCCGGCCCCACGCAAAAAGAAAATCGACGGCGCCTTCGTGCCCGAGCTTGGTGCCGGACGGCCACTCCTTCTCGCCGACGACGGCAGTACCGGCGCGCACAACGAAACGTGGTTGCGTCAGCAGCCCTTCGAGCTGGCCGCGCAGCAGCGGCTGGGGCGCTTCTTCATCGAGGAAGACAGAAAACTTGAGGCTCGACGAACCGGCATTGAGTACAAGCAAAGCGTCGGACATGAGTCTCGCCTCAAAGCTCTACGACCGCGGGTTTGCCACTCGTCCCTTGTTACTTGGCACTCGACCCTCTCTCCTCGCTAGTACGGCCACACCCAGTTGGCTAGCTCCGGCCGGTCCGTACCCTGGTCGTGCGCGTAGCGCAAATTTTCGATAATTGCGTCCTTCATCTCCTCTTTTAAATGCGCGGCCTTCGTGCGGAGCTTCGGCACGCGATCGATGACATCGATCACCAGATGGAAGCGCGACGTCTCGTTCAGCATCGCGAGCTCAAGCGGCGTGTTGATGTTGCCCTTCTCTTTGTAGCCGCGCACGTGCATGTTGTCGTGTCCCTTGAAACGATAGGAGAGCTTGTGGATGAGCCAGGGATAGCCGTGGAAGTTAAATATGATCGGCTTGTCCGTGGTAAACAGGCTGTCGAACTCGCGCTCCGTTGAGCCATGCGGATGCTCGGAAACGGGCTGCAGCTTGAATAGATCCACCACGTTGACAAAGCGCAGTTTCAGATCCGGCGCCCGCTCGCGCAAGATCGCGGCTGCGGCGAGCGCCTCCAAGGTAGCGACATCGCCGCAGGAAGCCAGAACCACGTCCGGCTCCTCGCCGGCGTCCGTGCTCGCCCGCGCCCAAATGCCGATGCCCTTGGCGCAGTGAATGATCGCCTCGTCTATGGTGGCAAACTGCAAATGCTTTTGTTTATCGGCAACGATGACGTTGATGCAGTCGGTGCTGCGCAGGCAGTGATCGGCGACGGCCAATAGCGTATTGGCATCGGGCGGCAGATAGATTCGCGTGACCGATGGCCCCTTGTTGGTAACCAGATCGATAAACCCGGGATCCTGGTGGGAAAAGCCATTGTGGTCCTGGCGCCAGACCGTGGACGAAAGCAGGATGTTCTCGGAAGCAACCGAGACGCGCCACGGCACATGGTTCTTACAGATGTTCAGCCACTTGGCGTGCTGGTTGAACATGGAATCGATGACGTGAGCAAAGGCTTCATAGGTGTGAAAAAACCCATGTCGCCCGGTAAGCAGGTAACCTTCCAACCAGCCGAGCAATGTGTGCTCGGATAGCATTTCCATGACACGGCCATCACGCGAGAGTTCGCCACCGTCAGCGTCCTCCGGCAGCATATCCGCCATCCAGGTCTTTTTGCTCGCTTCGTAAATCGCCTGTAACCGGTTGGAAGCAGTCTCGTCCGGGCCGAACACGCGGAAGCTCGACATGTTGTTCTTCATCACGTCGCGCAAGTATTCGCCGAGGGGCTTGGTATTTTCGTATTCCATCGTGCCGCGCGAGGCCACTTCTACGGCGTATTTACGGAAGTCGGGAAGCTTGAGCTCTTTGCGCAGCAGCCCGCCGTTGGCGTGGGGATTGGCGCTCATGCGCCGGTTGCCCTTGGGCGCCAGCGCCTTCAATTCAGGCATGAGCTTGCCGCCGGCATCGAACAACTCCTCGGGCTTGTAGCTGCGCATCCAGTCTTCCAGAAGTTTTAGATTTGCTGGGTTGTCGCGCACGTCGGCGAAGGGCACCTGATGCGAACGCCAGGAACCTTCCACCTTGTGTCCCCTGATTTCTTTAGGCCCGGTCCAACCTTTGGGAGAACGGAGCACGATCATCGGCCAGCGCGGCCGGAACGGCTTATTCGATTGGCGCGCGGTTTTCTGTTGGGCGCGGATCTCGCCGATCGCCTCGTCCAACGTGGCAGCCATCTTTTGATGCATCTCCGTCGGATCGCTTCCTTCCACGAAATAAGGCTTGTAGCCGTAGCCGACAAACAACGCTGCCAACTCTTCGTGGCTGATGCGCGCGAGGATCGTCGGGTTGGCGATCTTGTAACCATTCAAGTTGAGGATCGGCAGCACCGCGCCGTCGCGCACGGGATTGATGAATTTATTGGAGTGCCAGGCCGTCGCGAGGGGCCCGGTTTCCGCCTCGCCGTCGCCGACGACGCAAGCGACAATAAGATCCGGGTTGTCGAGCGCCATGCCGTAGGCGTGCGATAGACTGTAGCCGAGCTCGCCGCCTTCGTGGATGGAGCCCGGCGTTTCCGGAGTGACATGGCTGCCGATATGGCCGGGAAAGGAGAACTGTTTGAAAAACTTCTGCATGCCTTCGGCGTCCTCGCTCTTATCCGGATAGATCTCGGAGTAGGTGCCTTCGAGATACCCGGGTCCCAAAACTCCCGGCGCGCCGTGGCCTGGCCCGGCGACGAAGATCACGTCAAGGTCATGCTTGACGATCATCCGGTTGAGATGCACCCAAGCGAAGGACAGCGCCGGACTCGCGCCCCAGTGGCCGAGCAGCCGGTATTTTACATCTTCTGTCTTGAGCGGTTCTTTCAGCAGTGGATTGTCCTTCAGGTAGATCATGCCCACCGAAAGGTAATTGCACGCGCGCCAATAGGCGTTCATCAATTCCAGTTCTTTAGTCGTCAATGGATTTTCCATAGCTACCTCACATTTTTTGTGCTTCAGGTTGCCCTGCGGCTGGCCTGGCATAACGTTCGATTTCGTGTGTTCGTTCGATCATGTAAAAGTCCTTCTTCCTGACGTCGGTTTGTGGCGTTGCCGCCACTTATTTCTTTCCAATTCTTTCCTTCGTGCTGGGTCTTTCGTGGTTTATCTTGCTTCAAGCTGCCGATGGCTCGCTTTCCATGGACTCGGTGTATTTGCCCAGGGCGGCTGCGCTGTCACACTTGGCCCGATGATAAAAAGCTCGCTGGCCAGCTTTCAGATTTTCGCTCTTTCCACGCCAAGCCCTGAGCGCTTCGTCCTGTAATGCGCGCCCATACGAAAAACTGAGCATCCAGGGCCTTGGTTCCTCGAGCTGATTGATGGCGCTGAGATGCGCGGTGGCGACGAGGTGATTCTGCCCGCCCGATAGGAATACGACACCGGGAACGTCGGCCGGCACATGCCGGCGTAGACAGCGCATTGTAGCAAGCGCGACTTCTTTGACGGACGCCTGCTTGGCACATTTGATACCTGAGATGATCATGTTGGGTTTGAGCAACATGCCTTCGAGAGAGACCTTCTGATCAAAAAGCGCGTTGAAAACCTCGTGCAAGACATGGCCCGTCACGTCTTCACAACGCTCGATCGTGTGCGCTCCGTCCATCAACACCTCGGGCTCGACGATGGGCACCACCCCCTGCTCCTGGCAAAGGGCGGCATATCGAGCGAGCGCGTGTGCGTTCACCTTCACGCAAGTCGCGCTCGGCAACGTGTCGCTCACGGCGATCACCGCCCGCCATTTCGCGAAGCGCGCGCCCATGTCCCGATACTCCTTGAGGCGCTCGCGTAGGCCGTCGAGTCCTTCAGTAATGTTTTCTCCCGGCGAGCCGGCGAGAGGTTTTGCGCCGTTATCGACTTTGATGCCGGGGATGATGCCCTGCTGCGCCAGCAGATCGGCTAGCGCTATTCCCGTCGAGCTTTTTTGGCGGATCGTCTCATCTTGCATGATGACGCCGCTGATGAACTCCGCGATCCCGGGGGTGGTGAAGAACATCTCGCGGTAGGCTCGCCGGCTATCCGGCGTCGATTCGATCTTGAGAGTGTCGAGGCGTCTTGTCAGGGTCCCTGGGGTCTCGTCAGCGGCCAAGATGCCTTTGCCGCCGGCAACAAGCGCCTGCGCGGTACTTGCTAAATCAGTAATGGTCATACATATCCTCCTTGAATTTGATCACCACGAAGTGCCCCCACCTCCTTCCTCCCCCGCAAAATCCGCTGGAGGAGGAAGGATGGGTTTGGTGAGAGTTTCTCCAACTGCCCTACGGCACGAGCATGGCGTTCCACCGCCTTATAGCCGGCAAGTTGCGGTAGTAGCTCAGGATGCTGAGCGTTGCTGTATCGAGAAGGAAGTGACATCCCGCCATGGCCGGAAGTCCAAGCCACCGAGCGGCAAAGACTCTGAAAATATGACCGTGCGCGAAAAGGGCGACATCTCCCTCCACCGAGCGGACTCGCGCGACCAGCCGATCGGCCCGCGCGCTGACTTGAGCAGGGCTTTCCCCTCCTGGACAGCCGTCGGTGAAGATCATCCATCCGGGCGCCTGCGCATCGATCTGTTTCGGAGTCAAGCCTTCGTATTCGCCATAGTTCCATTCCATCAGATCACGATCGATTTCTGCGTGCGCGCCGAGACCGGCTAACTCGCAAGTCTTCCGCGCGCGTTCGAGCGGGCTCGTCAAAACCAGCGCCAACCTCTCTGTCGCTAACACCGGCGCCCACCGTTTGGCGAGGTTTCGGCCATTCTCTGTGAGCGGGATATCGGTGATGCCGGTGTGCTGCCCGCTTAAACTCCACTCCGTTTCGCCATGCCGGGCGAGATACACTTGCTGGATCGCCATATTCAAAGCTCCACGTTCATCCCATGACCGCTGCCATCGCCCGTGTGATGAGAGCCTGCGCTTCCTCTTCAATGCGCCGCAGGTGCTCGCGCCCGCGAAAGCTTTCCGCGTAAAGCTTGTAGACGTCTTCCGTACCGGAAGGGCGTGCGGCGAACCAACCCTGCGCGGTAACAACCTTGAGGCCGCCAATAGCCGCGCCGTTGCCCGGCGCGGTCGTGAGCATCGCATGAATCGGGTCACCGGCAAGCTCGGAGGCTTTAACATCTCCTGGCGACAGCTTTAGAAGCACTGTCTTTTGTTGCGGCGTGGCAGGCGCATCGATGCGTTCATAAACCGGCGTCCCAAGCTCGCGAGTCAGATCATCGTAAAACTCGGCGGGATCGCGCCCCGTGCGCGCCATCAGTTCGACGGCGAGAAGATCCATGATGATGCCGTCCTTCTCGGTCACCCACACCGTTCCGTCGCGCCGCAGAAAGGAAGCGCCCGCGCTTTCTTCGCCGCCAAAGCCCAGCGAGCCGTCGAGCAGGCCGGACACGAACCACTTGAATCCCACCGGCACTTCGACGAGAACGCGACCGATTTTAGAAGCCACGCGATCGATGATGCTGCTGCTGACTACGGTCTTGCCGATCGCCGCATCCGGGCACCAGCCCGGACGATGGGTGAAGAGATAAAAAATCGCCGTCGCGAGGTAATGATTGGGATTCATCAGGCCTGCGCCACGAGTGACGATGCCGTGCCGGTCGCTGTCGGTATCGTTGCCGAAGGCGATGTCGAAGCTGTCTTTGAGTCCGATGAGCTTAGCCATGGCATGGGGAGAGGAACAGTCCATGCGGATCTTGCCGTCCCAATCCAAGGACATGAAGCGGAAGGTCGGGTCCACCGTGGTGTTCACCACCTCCACCTCAACTCCGTAACGTTCCGCAATGGGGCGCCAGTATGCGACGTTGGCGCCGCCCAGCGGGTCGACGCCGATCTTGAGCTTGGCGCCGCAGATTGCTTCCATGTCCACCACCGAACCCAGGTCGCTTACGTACGAGCCGACATAATCATAATTGTGGGTTGTGGCGGCGCGGCGAGCTTTTTCGTAAGCGATTCGCGCCACGCTCTTGAGCTCGCCCGCAAGGAGCAGGTTGGCTTTATCTTCGATCCAGCGAGTTACATCTGTATCCGCCGGTCCACCATGCGGCGGGTTGTATTTGAAGCCGCCGTCTTCCGGTGGATTGTGCGACGGGGTAATTACTATACCGTCCGCCCGACCGGAGGTTCGGCCACGATTATAAGAAAGAATGGCATGAGAGATCACGGGCGTAGGCGTATAGCCGTCATCGCGATCGACCACAGTCTCAACACCATTTGCCGCGAGCACTTCCAAAGCAGTGGCGAAGGCCTGCTCCGATAGCGCATGCGTATCTTTTCCGATGTAGAGAGGACCGTTCACGCTCTGGCTATTTCGGTACTCGCAGATCGCCTGAGTGATCGCCAAAACGTGCGCCTCATTGAACCCGCCGCGAAGTGACGAGCCGCGGTGACCGCTGGTGCCAAAACTAACTCGCTCTGCGTTGTTGGATATGTCCAGCTTGCGCGTGTAGTACTCCTTTCGCAGCTTCTCTAAATCGACTAGAAGCTCCTTGGGCGCGGGCTTGCCGGCAAGCGCATGGATTGTCATTGAATCACCTCAGTTCTGTAACGCTCATCGCTCGTAGAGCGGAGCGGCGGAAAGCGCTTTCGTCTACACTCTTGGCCCGTTTCATTCCACCGGACACGGCTTCACGTTCCAGATATCCTTCGCGTATTCGGCAATGGTCCGGTCGCTGGAAAATCTTCCCGATCCGGCGATATTCAAAATGGCTTTTCGCGCCCAGCCCGGTGAGTCGGCGTAGAGCCGGCATAGGCGTGCATCCGCCTCCAGGTACGACTTCAAATCGGCGAGATGCATGTAATAATCACCGTGGCTCAGCAGAGCGTCACAGAGCGGCTCGAAAATTCCTGGCTCATTGCGGCTGAAGTGGTTGGAAAAAATCAGGTCCAGTGCGGCGCGGGTTTCCGGCTCGTTGTCATAGTGCCAGTACGGGTTGTACCACCCACGGCTAGCCACCACCTGCTCCGCCGTCAGGCCGAAGAGGAAAAAGTTTTCCTCGCCGGCTTGTTCTGCCATCTCAATCGTGGCGCCGTCGCGTGTGCCCATTGTCAGCGCGCCGTTCATCATCAATTTCATGTTGCTCGTGCCGCTGGCTTCGTAGCCGGCTGTGGAAATCTGGTTGGATACATCGGTCGCGGGGATCAATCGCTCCGCCAATGAAACGCAATAATCCGGGAGGAACAGAACTTTCAGCCGCCCGCGGACGTCGGGATCGGCATCAATCACGCTGCCAAGATTGTTTATGAACTTGATAATGACTTTAGCCAGGTGGTAAGCGGCCGAGGCTTTGCCCGAGAAGAAGAAAATTCGCGGCGTTGTATCCAGATTTGGATTGTCCCGCAGCCGATTGTAAAGCACCACGATGCGGAGCGCATTGAGCATTTGCCGCTTGTATTCGTGAATGCGCTTGATCTGCGAATCAAAAACGCAGGCGGGGTCTACCGTTTGGCCGACGGTGCGGTTAAGCCAGTTCACGAACTGCGATTTGGACTCCCGTTTCGCCCTGAGGAACACGTCATGAAAATTGCGATCATCGGCAAGAAGTTTCAAGTGCTTCAATTGGCTGAGATCTTTGATCCAATCATCACCGATGGCATCGGTGATGGTTCTTGAGAGGCCGGAATTCGCCATCAAAAGCCAACGGCGGGGCGTGACGCCGTTGGTTTTATTGTTGAAACGCTCGGGAAACATTTCCGCGAGGTCCTTGACGGTCGTAGTGCGGAGCAATTGAGAATGGATGGCTGCGACTCCGTTGGTGCTATGCGAACCCGCGATGGCGAGATTGGCCATCCGTACCTTCCGTTCTGCGCCTTCCTCGATGAGATTCACACGCTGTACCCTTCCTTCGTCGCCGGGGAACCGCGCTCGCACGTCATCGAGCAGCCGCCGATTGATCTCGTATATGATCTCGAGATGACGCGGCAGCAGGATCTGGAGCAATTCGACCGGCCACTTCTCCAGAGCCTCGGGCAGCAACGTGTGATTGGTGTACGCCAGTGCTTTAACTGTAATAGCCCAAGCGTCATCCCAACCGAGATGGACCTCGTCGAGCAAAATCCGCATCAGCTCCGGTACTGCCATTGTCGGATGCGTGTCATTGAGCTGGATTGCGACTTTGTCGGGTAATGTATGCCAGTCGGAGTTGGTCATGCGAAAACGGCGCACGAGATCGGCGAGCGAGCACGCAACCAAAAAATATTCCTGCACGAAACGCAACCCCTGTCCCATGGTTGTGTGGTCGTCAGGGTAGAGCACCCGAGTAAGCGATTCGGCCCCGAGGGTTTCCGTCAATGCCCCGACGAAATCGCCGCTGCTGAATTCCTGGAAGTCGAAGTAATCATGTGCCGCCGCGGCCCAGAGCCGCAGCGTATTGATGGTCTTTCCGCCGTAGCCGACTACAGGGCGATCGAACGGAACACCGAATAGCCGCGATGGACGACCGACGACCGGATACAAAGCCCCGCCACGCACTTCGAACGAGCAGTTAAGATTTACGTCGACGGTTTCGTTTGGACGCGCGACTTCCCAGGGGTCGGGGCGCCGGAGCCAGTTGTCCGGCAGCTCGTGCTGCCAACCGTCCTGAATGGATTGTTTGAACATGCCGTAGTCGTAGCGCAGGCCGTATCCCGTCGCCGGAATCTGCATGGTTGCCATTGAATCGAGGAAGCAAGCCGCAAGACGCCCGAGACCTCCATTCCCCAGTCCGGCATCCGGCTCCTCATCCAGCAATGCGAACCAGTCGAGGTGTTTGTCCTTGATCGCCGCTTTCGCCACCGGATCGAGAAGAAGATTCGTAACGTTGTTCGCGAGGGACCGGCCGATGAGAAATTCCATCGAGAGATAGTAAACACGCTTGGCATTTTGACGCTCGTACGTCTTTTCCGTATGAATCCAGCGCTGCGACAAGAGATCGCGCACAGAGTGAGCGATCGCCTCGAAGCGTTCGCGCACGCCGATCGCGCTCATCTCCATGACGTTGTCAAAAACCAGGTGGCGCTCATAAAGCGCCTCGTCACTTCCAGTAAACCGAACGGGTCCGCACCCATATTGTTGAATAAGCTTCGCCAGTTCCGCTTCCGTCAGTCCGGCAAAGCCGGAGCTTTTTTGGTTTTCTGCGTTCACGTCTTGATCCTTTCTACTGCTGCGCTTCCCGTACCTGTGAGACCCGCCAGGGCCGCGGCGTACAGCGAATACACGCTTGTCGCCAACGATAGATGCGAATTGCGACGATAGAGTTCCACTTTCGTAGTGTGAGTCGCTGTTAAATGCGCGGCCATCCGAAAACTCTTACCCAGTACACAGATTGTGCTTCCCCTGTGGGTTGAGCCAGTAACTCGACGTCGATTTTCGCGCCGGACTTCCAATTGTGATACTTGATACTCCGGATCGACCGGATGTAAGGTACCGCTTCAACCTGTTCCCAGCTATCGGACGGCAAGGCAGCTTTCCCATAATCAATGATTCGAGCGAACATAGCCTCGGCTTCATTTTTGTTGTTGAACCAAGTGCTGTAGCATGAGACAAAAATAAGGGATCGAGCAATGCCGCAATCCATTCCAGGCGTGGCAAGCTTGAGCCGGTCCAGGTTGGAGTTCTCGATCGGCGGACCGCGGAGATCCTGTATAGCGTCACGCCCTGCCGCGAGCGCAATCGCAACTTGCCGCAGCACGTTAACTTCGTGGCTCATGGCCGACGGCGGCGAGGTATCTTCAGCTGCAATGGACGTCGTTGCGCCAGCCAGACTCACGACGATAAACAGAAACGTCAAAACTGATCTCGCGTGGTGCATTGCGCTTCCTCGTCTGCGTATCCTGCCTTAACTGCGGCCCAACACTTTAAATCACGCCCCACTTGGTTTGCTTTTCGTTGCTTACCGCTCACGGCGCAGTTCATTTAGCAGTTTGATGAGCCATGGAGACGCATTTTGGCCAGGGGAGGGCGCCGCTACCCACGAGCTCGGATTTCGTCCAAGCTCGAGCCCCCTCTCGAAAAGCACCTTCATTATTTCGGGGTTGAAGTCAAAAGAATCGGGTCCGAGCTGAACGCTATCGGGGATATTCATCAGCTTGAACTGATAGCCGTTCGCTTGGGCGGCTACGTATGCGCCTAGTAGCGTCGCCTCCATATTGGCGCCCATCATCGTTTGAAGGGCACTGCGGATGACGCCTTTGATGTCGGGCTTTATGGCTCTTGCGACAGAATGCGCTTGGTCATTGAAGAGAACATAGAACGTTCCGCCATCGGAAGTCGCGGGCGACGAAGATCCCGCCTCACGTTCACCGAGGCCTGCGACCAACAGACGATCCCGAGTCCCTCCATCAGCGAAGAGGGAGCCGTTGATCTCTACTGGCGGAAAGATTAACGGGGGCGAAGCTGATGCCAGAAGAATTTTACGATAAGTATCCAACGCATCCGCTTCACCCGATGCCGCGAGCCCGGTGAGGTCAAACGCCCAGAGCTGGCGATAATCGAGGTTGACTAATCCCACGAAAAGCAAGCGGCCCTTGCGTGCCTCCGCGGCGACCCTGTCAAGCGTCTTCTCGGTAATCAACTTTCGTAACCTCTCGATGAGGGGCTTGTTATCCATCAAGGAATTATCGCCGAACACGAACCGTAGGACGCCTCCCGCTTTCGGAGATACATCGTCTTTTTTCATACCCGTGAAGAAGTCCGCAATTACGGCATCGTCTTCGGGTTCACCGAGGAACGCGAACGTCGAAAGTAAGGCCCCGGCGCTAATCCCAGTCACGATGTCAAACTTCGGTCGAGTCCCTGTTTCGGCCCAACCGACAAGTACCCCCGATCCAAAGGCCCCGTAGGGGCCACCGCCGGAAATCTCCAGGATGTTTAGTGGTCGTGCGCGCTGATCCTGCAAAGTACGAAACAGGCCCTTCGAGAAACGTTTCCCGAGGGCAGAATCTTCGTCAGGATTCATTGGGTCACGGCCATTTGGCAGTGAAGCATAAGACGGCACTACGGTAGACAACGTGCGCTCCACGCTTGAGCATCCGCCGAGCAGCGACAGAACCACTGCGAACGCGATTACATCTCTGACAATGCTAGCCCGCGAATACATTTAATCTCCAATGAGTGATGTGGGGCAACGGATCGTCATTTTGCCGAGGCAGAGTCTCCGGTGCGTTTGAGATCGGCCAAATAGCTGAACCCTTTACTATTTCTGCCCTCCGCTTTCAGCATGCGCTCACCACTTGCTGGGTCCACATAAAGCTGCACTGTCATGCGGCCGCCCTTCTCGAATGTCGCGCTCAGTTTGTCGCCGGTCAAAACTAACTGTGCTTTTTCGGCAAACACATCGACCGTATCATAGCTCACGGACGCCCCTTGAGCCTTTGTTATGGTTATCGTTATGGCCGTTTCGCAGGCTCCCGTACCGTCAATGACGAGAGTCACCCGATCGTAGTTTATCACTCTGGGATCGTTTGAAGTCAGATGTCCATCCCACGTCCCTGCGACGCTTTTGAAATCGGTTACAGCAGTCGGTTGCCACTGGGGAGTCACGGAGCTGCAAGCGACCATCAGATGCAAAAGAGCCAAGCCAATAAATCCAGCGATTTTTTCCATATTACATCCTCGTACAACTCGCGCATGACGTGGGCGGGCACATTCAGTGCGTATGTAAGCAATCGCGAGCTTTATGATTCATCCACTCCTTTGGCTGTTCGAGCGACACTCACTTGACGAACGATTGCGCCAAGGCGACAGAAAAAGGTGATGCTTAGCGCCAGCGCGCCACCATGCGAGCGCGCCGGACTACTGCGAATCGCGCATAAACACCTTCGTGAGCGTCCGTTCGGCTGATACTCACGAGATCCGCTACGCCGCCGAATCGTCCGTCTCCACCGACGAGAGCTCTCAACCGGTTACCGCGCACAACCTGATAGCCGTCGAAGTGAGTCCAGTGATGCCATTGTCCCCAATTTCGTTCGCGGCCGAGGCGCATATACAGATCGTAGGGAATACAGACGAGCCGAAATTCAATTGGATCCAGGTTCAGTTGATCCGCCACGATCTGCGCGCCGACGCGCATGAGAGCGTTTTCAATTTCCGACCGCGCCAGGCCACGGCGGCGCGACAATCCAAGCGCCGAAAGAAGCTTTGATGGAGAGTCGTTGGCCTCCGACTCGGTAAAATCCTCAACCAGGGCCGTTTCTGCGGAGATACGCGGAAGGTATCGCGCCCCGCCAGAATTAATGAAGATCTGCTGGATGAATTGTTGGGCGAGAATTTTAAATTCTTCGGTTATGAACTGAGTGGGAACTTTTGACTCCGCCAACACCTCCGTCCGAAGCACCCCTTCATGCTCCAGTTCCGGTGTTGACGGTATCGGGTCCCAGGCGTGGCTATGAATAACCTGCACCGCAGCGCTTACTTCCGGGAGCGCCGGGACACGAGTCTCGACGAAACCCATCTCCCTCGCCCGCGCACTCGCCTCAGTAGGAAACGGGCTCTCGAGGCTGACAGGACACGCGTAGCGGCTTTTCGCCGAAGGCTCGGACCGAAAACTGTCCTTCCCGTCTTCGTCTTTGTAATGCTGGAGCTCTTTCGCGAGGCTCTGAACTGCAGCGATGTCGCCGCGCTCAGCGGCTTGCAGAACGAGTTGCTCAAGCTGCGCTCGGCTTCGCTCTGAGCTTTTTTCTGAAGTCGCCGCGGCCGCGATTTCCAGGCCAGAGAAATAACCGCGCCGCTTTTCGTAAAACGCACCCAGCGCGGCATCTTTCATTGCCAAAGACCCGAGCGTCGCCAGGAACCGCGCGTGTATTTCGCTTTGCATGGCCTGCGCTTGCTGGCCGAGATGCTTTCCCGGCGAGAACGGATCGAAAGCGACCGGGTCGGAATCGTAGACATCCCTTGCCAGGCCAGACACGCTAGCCAGCGCGTCGATTCTTTTGCGGATTTGCTCAGCTTGAGCCGCCAGTTCGCCTGCCTCCGCCCAATCATGCTGCAGAACAGCGGACCGGGTGCGGCGCACGACCTCATCGATTTGTTTCTGCGTCGACCCTAACGCGCGATAGGACACCTCGTCCATCATGGGACTTAACAGCTCGCGCGCCCGCCGAAGATATACGTCGCGATAAATCGTGTCTGTTTTGGCCGCCTCAACGAGAAGAGAAACATCGGTTATAGAAGCTGTAGTCTTGCTCATTTTTATCTCCCTGGTGAGGCGCTGTTAAAAGCGCATCCATCCGTAAACCCTGATCCCGTACAAAGGTTGTGCATTTCCTGAGGGGTAAACCACTAAGTCGATGTCGAAATGATCTCGCGTTGCGCATTGCGGCTCCTCCTCTTGCTTGCGCAATGTAGGTGCCAATCGGAACCGGTTGAGATATCGACGATTCCGTAAGCGTGCGGTGTCGAGCCACTCGTAAATTTACGAGTTTCGTGAAAAGTGATTTGTTTGGCTGGAGAAGGAAACTAAACTGTACCAGTCGACGGGCGAGGCGTCATCGATCGTCCGGCCTGAACCTCGCCAGGATAGTATCCGCGATCTCCCGGCTGAGATCGCCCAATGTCTCGCTCAACGCGGCGACCGAAGCTTCCATGGATTTTGCCGCGGTTCGCCGCGCTATACGGGACTCCCGCGAGACAAGAGCCGTTTTGTTGCTTACGTCAATCAGGGTCCAGCCTGCGAGCAGCTCGACTTCCTGGCGTGTGTTCGGCTCAAACCGCAGCACTTCCATCTCGATCTGAAACTTAGGGCGTTGGCCGGTTTGCCAGGGATATCGGATGATCCTGGCTCCGCCGAGGTGCATCCCGAGATTCTGCGATAAAACCCGGGTAAAATTCTCTTCCAAGGGCTCCGCCCACCTATCGTTTTCCGTAACATCAAAACGGTTTTGACCGGCGCGCGTAACGATCTGTTCGCGATCCAGGTAGGCTGGAAATCGAATCGGGCCGATGCCGAGAAACATTTTGTTTATTTCACCGGTACCGCGCCCTTGCGATTGCTCGACTAGAGGCAAGGGCGTCAACGTAAAAAACCGCGACGGATCGGACATTGGCGAAAAATTCACACAGCCCGAGACGGACAGAAAGGCAAGCCCGAAAAAGATCACGAGACTCTTCATTGGATGCATCAATCCTCGTTCGCTTCTGGCTTGCCGAAAATGAGCGCTCTGGGGTTGCGTTCCAAATAGCCGGCTAACAGGCGCAGCGACCGCGCCGCGCCGGAAACCTCGCGCAAGCTCTTTGTGAGCTCGTACGCAAAAGGAGAATCCGGATCGATCGCGGCCCGCGCGCTGATCATGGTTCCCTCTGCTTCCTTCATGGTTATGCCCGCTTGCTTGACCGCAATCTCGATTTCCGCGAGCGTTTTGCGGGTCGCGGCCGAAGTCTGTTGAAGATCGATCGAAAGATCGCTGGCATTTTTGTCGAGCGTCACGGCCAGCTGCCGGATATTCACGAGCGCCTCATCAAATTTCGGCATCGCTTGTTGTAGCGACCGGAGCGAGGCGTTCAGCGCGGGCGAGTTCGTCAGCCGGTCGATTCCTTCAAACGCGTGGGTCATGGAGACAGCAATGGCGTTGAAGTCGACTTTCGCGAGCTTGGTAAAAGCCTGCCTGATTTCATCTTGTACTTGCTCCAGCTCTGTCGGCGCCGTCGGGATCTCGCGATACCGGGAGCCTGGCGGCTGAACGAATTGCGCAGGGTTGTCTGGATATTGATCGAGTGCGACGTACAACACGCCGGTGACGAAACTTTCCATTCGCAGTTGCCCGCGCAGGCCCCGATCAATGGCGGTTTGTAATTCGCTTGGATCAACTAACAAGTTGCCTGTGAATCCTCTTCCGGCAATTTTCTTCGCATCGATTTCAATGATGACGGGAATTCGATTCGGTTCCAGTTGTTCCAGCTGCAGCAGGATATCGGTGATGGAACCGATTTCCACGCCCTTATACTTGACAGGAGCACCTACGTTGAGTCCGTTCACGGAGCCCTGGAAGTAGAGCACGAACTCGTAGGTTTTTCGGAACCACCTTCCCGATCCGATGCCGACCACCGCCACAACCAGTACGGCCAAAGCCCCGATGACAAACACGCCGATGAGCGTCGGGCTGATTCTCGTCTTCATTGTCTCTTCTCTTCTCCGCCGCTCAGAAACCGCCGGACCCTGGAATCTTGTGAATGCGCCAGAAGCTCCTTGGGATCACCGTGCGCAATCATAGTTGCGCTTTCGGCGTCGAGAAATACACAGTTGCCGGCGATCCTGAAAATGCTCGCAAGCTCATGTGTGACGACAACTATGGTCGCGCGCAGATTGTCGCGAATCTCGAGGATCAGGTCATCGAGCAAACGGGCGGTGATGGGATCGAGCCCCGCTGATGGCTCGTCCAACATCAGGATCTCAGGGTCAAGCGCCATGGCTCGGGCGAGGCCGGCGCGTTTCTGCATGCCGCCGCTGATCTCGGATGGATAGTAGTCTTCGAAGCCTTTAAGACCGACGAGCGCGAGTTTCAACGAAGCGATCTCGCGCACTTCAGCAGGACGAAGGTCGGTATACTGCCCGAGCGGTAGTCCGACATTTTCCGCAAGGCTCATGGAGCTCCACAGCGCGCCGCTCTGAAACAGAACACCCATGCGGCTCATGATCTCGCGCCGTTTGCCAGGATCAGCCTTGGTGAAGTTTTCATCGCCATAGAAGATCTCGCCCTCCGCTGGTTCGTTGAGTCCAATCAGGTGCCGAAGCAGCGTGCTTTTGCCGCAGCCGCTGCCACCCATGATGATGAAAACGTCGCCACAATCGATTGTGAAATTGAGATCCCGCATAAGAACGAAGCTATCGAAGGCCATCGTGAGGTGGCTCACCGTAATGTGTACCTTCTTGTTCTTTGCATCTGTCGGCATGCTAGATCCCCAGAACGTAGAAACCCACGGCAAAAATACCGCATGCCGCGACGATGGCGACGATTCCCGTGACTACGGCCGATGTGGCGGCATCGCCGACAGCCGAAGAGCTTTTGCCACACTGCAGTCCGCGTAAGCAGCCGGAAAGCGCGATCAGCACGCCATAGATCGTGCTCTTGAAAACGCCGCCGAAAAGATGTGTCAAGCTGATCGCATTCATGGTCTCCCGAATATAAGTCGTCCAGGAGATATCCAGCATGCCAACCGCAACGGCAGCGCCACCCAAAACCCCGATAAAATCAGCGTAGAGACAAAGCAGCGGCATCATCAAGACGAGCGCGATCACACGCGGTAAAACGAGAAATTCCTGCGCTTGCAAACCGATGGTCGTAAAGGCATCGATTTCCTGGGTCACCTTCATCGTGCCAAGCTGGGCGGCAAACGCAGCTCCGGTTCGACCTGCCATGATGATTCCCGTCATCACCGCGCCCAACTCCCGCACAATCGCGATCCCAACGAGGTCGGCAACATAGATCTGAGCTCCGAATCGCCTGAGTTGCACCGCCCCAATAAAGGCGAGAATGACGCCCACCAGGAAGCTGATCAGAGTGACAATCGGCAGCGCCTGGGGGCCACTTTGTTGAATGAAGAGAAACACATCCAGCGCTCGGAAACGGACTTTCCCAGGCAGGAGCTTAATCGAAGTAAGGGTCATCTCCCCCAGGAAGCTGAGCGCGGCGGTAATGGACGAAATGCTAGCAATGGCGCGGTGACCAATACGGTCGACAATGGACGGCGTGGCGAAGTCTCTTCTCACTCCCTTTTTTTCGGGAACGGCCTCGGCGAGCTCCAGCAGCCGGCGAAGTCCCTGTGGCAGGTTGTCCCGATCAACGGCGACGCCTCGTTGGTGACAAAGCTCGGATACTTTGTTCAGAAACCAAACGATGCTGCTGTCCCAACCGGCCAGTTCTCCAGTATCAAACCGAACTAACTTGGGGTGGGGAGCAGACTCTATTGCCGTTTTCACAGTGTCGATCGGCGGGAGCCCACCGTGTAGCCGCCACGTGCCGGAGATTCGAATCGCAAGCTCGGAATCTCCCTCCCTGGTTAAGAAAACATTTCCTTGCATCATTTTTTACGCGCTCCTACTTAGCGCATTCGGCTTTCTCTTGTTGTTCGCCTCTCGAGCTACTCGCCCTTGACGCCTCCCTCGCGCCGAATCCAACGTTTTCAAGCTGCCGTGCGAGAACGACCAAGGAACGCGGTTGCACAACGTAGGCCGATTGGCTGACCGTTGCCGCATTCCACGTGCAAATGTCGTCTGGGGGCGCGAGCGCGGTGTCGATCCAGCGTAGCCAGGATTGCTGGCCATCGGGGACGGGCGGCAGCTCGAAAGTCAACGGTTCCCAATACGCGTTGAGCATTCCATGGATGAGAAAACCGGTGGGCTCGGCGTGTGCCGTAAACGCAATGGAGTGCGAATACTCGCTCCAGTCCGGGCGATTGAGTGTCACACCGTGCCACTCGATTTGCGCGCCGCGCAGCACTTGATTCAGGCTGAGCGCGGAGTCTTTCGCCAGGGCACCGCGCTCCTGGCGAGTTTCGACGAGCGATTTCACGAACTGGCGAATGTCAGCATGCTGCTCCACCAGCCTCCAATCGAACCAACTGATTGGATTGTCCTGGCAATAAGCATTGTTGTTGCCGTTCTGAGTCCGGCGCACCTCATCGCCAGCGAGCAACATTGGAGTGCCAACGGCCAGCAACAACAACGCGAGAAAGTTCTTGCACTGACGATTACGCAGCGCCTCTACAGCCGGATCATCGCTCGGACCCTCCACGCCACAATTCCAGCTCAGATTGTCGGCCACACCGTCGCGATTGTTTTCACCGTTCGCTTCATTGTGCTTTTGGTCATAGGACACGAGATCGTTAAGCGTGACGCCGTCGTGACAGGTGATGAAATTAATGCTCTGCTCAGGCTCGCGTTCCTTATGACCGTAAAGGTCTGGACTGCCTGACAACCGGCAGGCCACCTGGGACACTGAACGATCGTCCCCCTTCAAAAAACGCCGCACGTCGTCGCGGAATCGCCCATTCCACTCTTGCCAAGTATCCCCAACGAAGCTTCCCACTTGATAGAGCCCCGCGGCATCCCACGCCTCCGCGATCAGCTTGGTGCCGGCCAACAAAGGATCCGATTCGATGTCCCAGAGGACTGGCGGGTTCGGCAGTGGACGGCCCGTTTCGTCTCGCGACAGGATCGAAGCGAGATCGAAGCGAAAGCCATCGACGTGCATCTGGCTAACCCAATAGCGCAGGCTATCCTGGATCAGCCGCCGCACGATCGGTTGGTTGGCGTTTAGCGTGTTGCCGCAGCCGCTATAGTCGGCGTAACACGATTTGTCTTTCTCGAGGATGTAGTAAAAGTCGTTGGCCAAGCCGCGATAGCATAATGTCGGCCCAGCATGGTCACCTTCCCCGGTGTGATTGAAGACCACATCGAGGATCACTTCGATTCCAGCGCGGTGGAGCGCCTTGACCATGTCACGAAATTCATCGAGTACGTCGAGCGGTTCCTTGCGCGAACTGTATGCGTTATGCGGCGCGAAAAAGGACACCGGCTGGTAACCCCAGTAGTTCGCGCGACCGGCTGGCGCATCCTGGGGGTCGAACTGAAAAACGGGCAAAAGCTCGACTGCCGTGATTCCCAGATCCTTGAGATAGGGAATCTTTTCGATCAATCCGGCATAGGTCCCGCTCTTATCAGCAGCTACACCAGAGCTGGGATGCCGAGTGAAGCCGCGCACATGCAGCTCGTAAATAACAGTCTCCGCAAAAGGCCGTTTCAGCGGCTGGTCGCCTTCCCAGTCATAGAGATCGGGATCGGCCACGACGCTCTTCATCGCCACCGACGCGTTATTGCCCGGGCGGCTCGCAGCGCGGCGGTCGTAGGCTTCGGGAACAACTACACCGAGTCCATAGGGATCGAGCAGAATCTTCTTTCCATCGAAGCGAAAACCCTGTTCCGGCACGAACGGTCCATGGGCGCGATAAGCATAAATCTGACCCGCCTTGAGACCTGACACGAACACATGCCAGTAGTGATAGGTGCGATGCCGACGAGGATCCAGAACAACGACCTTTGCCGGTCGCGCTTGATTCTCATTATCGAACAACAAGAGATCGATTCGCGTGGCGTTCTTCGAAAAGACGCTGAAGTTCACGCCGGCCGGATAAACCGTGGCACCAAGCGGAGAACTCGAACCTTGTTTCACAACACGGTCGCTCATTTCATATATTTCTTTTATGTCTGCGCTAATAACGATTTATCACGCTGCTACTCGCCTATTGTTGCTCCCGTTCTCTGCGAATCCATTCACGGATATACGGTGGACAGTTGCTGATTCTCCCGTTATTCGTTTCGAAATTCGCGAGAAACGTGACTCCGTCGCGATCGACGAGCCTGACTCCTTTCAAATCGAGAATCACAGGAGGGTCGTGACTTTCGATAACTTTTTGAGCTCCGGCAAATCGTTGCTTTCGATCCGGCCAATCACAGCAAAGGTCACCTGGTGCCGACGCACCGATGTCTCAATCCGAATCATTCGACGTCACTAGCGATACATCACTTGCGTTGCGCAATGTAAATGCCAACCGCAACCGGTTGATACTTCGATGATTATGCGAGTGGAGCGAGACGAAGCGCTCGTAAAATTACGATCTTCGTGAAAAATGATTTGCTTTTTGGCGGAAGATGAACGCAACTGGAAGAGTTCAGTAATAGTTCATTGCGTGGTGGTTAGTATAGTTAATGCTAACTAGATGGAAACTGTGAAGCGGAGTATCTAATCTGAACGTGGGCCCTAACAACTGAAAGTTATGAATTTCTCTACGCTTGAGTCGTTTCAGCTGAAACTTGAACGTCTTGCCACTTAACGATTTTCAGATCGAGCACGAAGATCGCGTATAAGACCGGAACGAGCAGCAACTCAACGAATGTGGCGATAGTTAGACCGCCGATCTGTGCGTAACACAAAGAACTCCCATAGCGGTCCTCCATGCAGAGCCAATGGAAATAGAGCGAACACCGTTGCGCCGACAGTGATCATGACGGGCCGCAACCGCTCAATTCCTGCATCGAGCAGCGAATCGATCAACGGCTCTCCCTTCTCATGCATCGGCCCTGCCGTAAGGATCCCTTGAATTCTCTTTAAGGGCGTCCCCTGCCCGATTGCGAGTCAGGGAATGAGGTGCGAGGCGATTATACGCTTAAGGTCCGCCACGGCAAGACTATAACCAAGAAGAGCCTGCAGTTCTTCATACTCGGCGTTCTTCACTGCAGCTACCGCTGCGGCGTATTGAGCCTCCGTAGCCGTCCCCGCCTTCCTCCCATTGCTTTTAAGCCGCAGGTTTTCGTTTTGCAGCGTCAAGGATTCGCGGGTGACACCGATCAGGTTCTTTGTCTGTTCCAGTTTCCTGTATGCCTTGTCCACTTCTACCTCGATCCGTTTTTCAACGCGGCTAAGGTTCTCGTTGGCCTGTGTGAGTTGCTCCATGCGTTGAGCTACAACAGCCTGCCGTTTACCCCAATCGAAGATGTTCCACGTCATCTTCACACCGAAGGTACCGATATTGTTACTCAGAAAGGGTACGCCGTTCTGATAGCCATAGCGGCTGGACAGGCTTATATCCGGGATATAATCAATGTATGCAGCCTTTACACCGCTTTCGGCCTTCTTTACTGCTTCTTGTGCAGCCTTTATTTCCGGGTTCTTTTCGCGGGCCTCCTGCACGTATGTTTCACGGGGATTTGCAATAAGTTCTGGTGGGCGGGGATCGACAGGGTCTATATCCGTATCGAGGGGCAGGCCCAGAAGGTCATTCAGTTCCGAGTTGAGATCCCCTATCTGAATCTCTGCGGAAAGAAGGGAGTATCTGTTCTGAAGGAGAACCTCGCTGCGACCGATGGCGGCGACCTCGAGCACATTTCCCGCAGCCACACTGTCTTTCGCTTCACGGAGGGCTTGCTCACCGGCTGCGACGGCGGCAGAAGCGGCGTCCTTCTGTTTCCGGGTTATAACCAAGCTATAAAAGAGCCTATGGGTGGCAAAGATAACATCCGTCTTGGCCTTACCCAAATCGGCCACTGAAATTTGCTGATCTGCAAGGGCCATCTTGTCCGCCTGGTATGTCTTGAGTAGTTGCGTCAGAGGCTGGGTGAGAGCGGTATCGCTCAGGAACATGTTATTGGAGCCCTGATCTATGGGAATATCACGAGTGGGGAAAGGGCCGACACCAGGCACTGTGCCCAGACTGCCCGCGGGAACGTTAACCTGTCGGGTGTTCGTAATATGGAAGTAGGTCGACTCGTTCGAAAGGTGGGGAAAATAGTCCGCCCGGACACTCTTCCTTTTCTCGATGCCTTCCCGGACCTTTGAGCCGGCGATTTTAAGGGACGAGTTTTGGGCCGCTGCGAGGGCAATGGCTTCATCGAGGGTTAGTGTGCGTGGTTCGGCGAGGGCTTGCCCCGACCCAAGGAGGAACACAAGGGCAAAAATGAGAGCGGCCGCGGGAGCCTTCCTTATACGGGATCTCACGACAACATAAAGCACCGGTACAACGAGAAGCGTAAAGAACATGGAGAAGATAAGTCCCACAGCAATGACGGAGGCAAGGGGACTCCAAAGCGCCGATCGAGAAAGAATCATTGGAGTCACCCCTACCGCTGCAGCCATGGTTGTCAGAAATATTGGCCGGAGACGCCGTTGCCCGGCCTCCGTAGCTGCTTCCTCGAGGGAGTGCCCCTCGGCAATCTTCTCTTTAATATAATCGACGAGGATGATTGCGTTTCGCACCACGATACCGCATACGCTGATAAGGCCGATAAATGCCATGAAACCGAAGGGGTTATGCGTAACAAGCAATCCGACCATTGCACCAAGAAGCGCTAACGGTATCGATGACATAACGATGAGGGTCTCCGAGATGTTCCGGAATTGGATGAGAAGCACAAGAAAAATAGCGACAAGGCTGATACCCAGGGCGCCGAGCATCTGAGGAAGACTGTCTTCCTGATTAAATTTTTCTCCTCCATATTCGATGCGGTACCCGGGAGGCAGCTTGAGCGCCGCGATCTTCGGGGCAACGGCGTCAAGCAGGGCAGAAGCGTAAAACCCCCCCTTGACGAAACTGCGCAGCGTCAGTGTCCTGACGCCGTTCCGGCGCACGATGCGGCTCGTCTGCCATTCAGGTTTGACTGAGCCGATAGATCGTAATGGCACCCTCGCATTGGTGAGCTGGGATGTCATGTACGCATCGCGCACATCGTCAAAGGAAGAGCGCTCGTCCTTCTCGAGGCGAAGGAGCAGTGTAACCGCCCGATCTCCCTCCCAGAAGATCCCGGTCGGTTGGCCGTCAAACCCGCCGGATAGGATCTGGGAGACCGCACCATTGGTCAGACCGAGACGATTGGCCAATTCATTGTTTACGTCTATATTGACCATGTGGGAGTCGTTAAAATAGTCACGATGCACATACCAGGAAAAAGGCACTGCCCGCACGATATTTTCCACCTCCGTTCCGATCTGTTTCAACATGGCAATGTCGTCACCTGAAATCCGAATTTCTATTGGAGCCTCCTGTGACGATCCCTGCTGCAATTCCTTTACGATAGCCAGTGCCTCGGGAACGACCGCGCCCAATTTCACCTGCAGGTCGGCCACAAGGGCAGGCGTCTCTTTTACCGATCGGGTATTGACAATGAACTGGCCATAGGCGCCATCGGGCTGTTGGGGGTTGACATTGTAGTAAAACCTCGGTGCGCTCTGCCCGACAAAGCTTGCGTAATGGGCCACTTCAGGACGACCGGCCAAGTACTTTTCGATCCTGACCATGGCGGCATCCGTTGCCTCGATGCGCGTGCCCTGGCGCATCCAGAGATCAATCACAAACTGGTTGCGTTCGGCAGAAGGGAAGAATTGCTGCGGTACCATTTTGAAAACAAAAGCGCCGGCACAGATGGCTCCGAGTCCGAGTGCCATGGCCAGCCCTTTTCTTCTCATAAAGAAGACGATCGCCTTTCCGTATACATTCTGCAGGCTGTCGAGGGGATTGAACGATTTCTTCTTGGCCCGGCCTTCGTCGTCGTGGAGTCCTTTCTTTATGAAAGATCTGCAAAGGAAAGGCGTGAGCATGCAGGCCACAATAAAAGAAACGGTAAGAGCAATGGCCACGGTGAGCGGGAGGGCAATGATGAATTCACCGGTCGTACCCGTGAGGATGACCAGAGGCAAAAATGAACATATGATGGTCACGGTCGCCGTAAGAACCGGGACAAAGACTTCCGTAGCAGAGCGCCACGCCGCCTCCGCGATTGACACCTTATGATCAAGGAGCTCCACATAGTTGTCTGCGATGACGATGGCGTCATCGACCACGATACCGAGGACTACGATCAGCGATGCAATCGATACCTGGTGTAAGGGAATGCCGACGGCGTTCATGATCCCTACAGTTGTACAGAGTGTCACCGGGATGGCCAGCGCCGCAATAAGAGCAACGCGGATAGGCAAAAGAATGATAGTCACCAGAATGACGGAGCCTATGGCAAGCATGAATTCATGGCCGAGGTGGGCAATGCGCTCCCTGACCATATGCGGCTGATCCGCGATGAGATCGACTTTTATATCGGGAGGCAGCAGAGACCGAAGCTGAGTCATGATTTCGTCAAGGTGATCTCCCAACTCGGTGACATTTTTACCCTTCTGCATTTCGACCGACAGCAACACACTCGGCTTTCCATCGTAGCGGACAAGGAAGACCGGGTCCTGGTAGCGCCGTTCAACCTTTGCGAAGTCCTTGATATAGACAGGCTCGCCTGTTCTTGAAACGTCGACCATAACATTTGCGATCTGGTCTTCCGTGGTAAACGGCCCCGTTGTCCTCATCGGGATCTTTGAACGGGCGGTCTCGGCGCGTCCCGTCTCCGCAATAACGTTCCTCTGCTCCAGTGCCTGGATGATGCGCATAGGATCCGTAAAATACTGGGAAAGGCGGGCAAAGCTTCCTGTGATCCACACCTGCTCGGTCTGGTCGCCGTAACGCATCATCTTTCCCACATCCCGGACGGTCCGGAACCGGTCCTGTATCGTGTCAACATAATCGCGCAGTTCCCTGTATCCGTATCGTTCCCCATGAACGGCCAGGAGCATGGCCACCGTGTCGCCGAAATCCGAGTTGACAATCGGGCCGCGTACCCCGGAGGGCAGTTCCGTCTGTGCGGTTTCAATCATTTCGTTGCGGAGCTTTGCCCAGAAAAGATCGGCATTCTTGACGTAGTCCTCCAGCTCGACATTGATAATCACGAGACCGGGGCGGCTCGTTGAATAGGTCTTCTCCTTCCTGACCTCCGGGAACTTGAAAATATGTTTTTCCAGCGTTTTGGTGACCTGCTTCTCTACCTGCTCCGAGGTGGCACCAGGATACTGAGCAATCACAAGGCCTGTTCGGATGGTGACCGTGGGATCTTCAGTCCTCTGCATTTTCATAAGGGCGTGAATCCCGACAGCAAAGGCCATGGCCGTGAGAACGAGGACGACGGATGGATAATGGAGGGAACTCTTGATCGGATTCACGGTGCTGCCCTCCGTTCCTTGTCAGAAGCCTTTTCCGAGGGCGGGGTTGCTATGGCAGCAGGCATCCCGTCACGGAGATGATCCTGACCCGCAATAACGATCGACTCGTTGCCTGAAAGACCTTCTTTAATCTCCACTTCGGTGCCGCGAAATGCGCCTATCTTCACCCGCTTACGATATACGCGCCGCTGCTCGGCGAAGTAAACGAAAACCATCGTCGCTCCCTGATCGTCGCGGACGATGGCTTCACCCGGCAGGGTCATCATTGATATCTTCTGGTCGCCTGCAATCTTCGCCTCCGCCACCATCCCGATTCTTATGATGTGCCCAGGGTTGGGCACCCTGATGCGGGTCATATAGGTCCTCGTGCCCGGATCGGCTGAGACGTTGATGATGCGAACGGTGCCCTGGAATGATTGGTTCGGGAGAGCAGGAAACGTGATGGACACCTTTTGCCCTATTTTCACAAGGTGTATATCCGTTTCCGGTACGCCGACGTTCGCCTCCACTGGGTCCAGTTGGACGATTTCAAAGACTGGGTGGCGGGCAGAGGCCGTATCGCCGGTCTCTATCGATCTTTTTGAGATGTAGCCGCTAATCGGGGCATAGAGTGTCGCATCGGAAAGTGCTTTAGCGGCGACCTGGAGGTTTGCGTCAGCTTGATCGTGCGCCGCCCTGTAGAGATCTTTGTCTTCTTTCTGGCCGCCTGCCTTCGCCTGCTCGTACTGCTGTTTCGCCGTTTCGTATGCGGCCTTGAATTTCTCAAAATCATTTGCCGCCAGGCTGTTTGATTCATACAGCATTTTCATACGGCGGTATTCGTCTTCGGCTCGCTCATACGCAATGCGGGCCTGCTCCAGCGCCTCAGGCCGGACAGAATGCAAGGCCTTTTCCAGCGCTGCGAGTGCGTTAGCCTTTTGCGCTTGGGCAGTTTTTACTGTAAGCCGGAAATCAGTAGGATCGATCTGTGCAAGGACCTGGCCCTTTTTCACGTATTCACCTTCTCGCGGCCCGACAAAGATAACTTTGCCGGAAACAAGGAAAGTCGGAGTGGAAGGCGCATCGGGCGACACGACAGATCCGCTTACCGTAACGGTCTGGTAATCGCCCACACGATGTATTTTACCTGTAACGATGGGGATTGGTTCGGTCGTGGATTCCGTCTTCTTTTCCGGCGAACAGGAAGCGACCAGGACAAGGACTGAGATGAGTGAAATGAAAGATACCCAAAGTCTAGGAGCAGATTTCATGAAGCCCTCCTTAGCGGTCGAAGCAAGCCGCCGTTCAACACGACGTTGTATGATTCCGACTCCCTGGCATCCTCTCCATATTTGAAGTTGTATTCCGTCCAACAATACTCGTCTCCATCGATACCCCTGTCTAAAAAGAGCGCGGCCTTCGTTTCTACGGTTGGGCCCGTTCTCTGAGCATCCATTCACGGATATAGCGGGGACAATTCGTGATCTTTGCCTGGTCGGTTTCAAAACTCGCCAGAAACCCCACTGTGTCTCGATCAACGAGCTTGACTCCTTCCAGATCGAGAACGACGGACTTGTGGTGCTTTTCCACGAGACTCCTTAGCTCCGCCAAATCCTCTTTCTGTATTCGACCGCTCAGAACGAACGTCACCAAGTCCCCACTATCCAATTCTTGAATCCTCAGCATGGATTTGCCTGCGCTGCGTATCGAACGCGTCAAGCGTCTCAGATTGCCGCGGCTTCTCTAACAAGCTGCAAGGCTTGGCGCAGTTTCTCCGCACCCTTTATGGTCGGCAACCTGCCGGTCGATGCGCTGCTCCAGCTTCGCGTTTATCTCATCCCCCGTCTTCCGATCATCTTATCTGCCGGAACGTCCGTTGCGGGTCAGCAGAATGCCAATTACGGCGCCTAATCCCAATCCAATACTGAAAAACGCGCCGACCGTGCTGACCGGATGCTGTTTGACTTGATGTTCGGCGTCGTCGACCAAATCTTCGGCGGCGCGGCGGCCCTGTTTGAGCGCGCGTTTCGCCGCGTCGATGCCATCTTCGACTGCATCAGCGACAGCGCCTTTTGCACGCGCAACTCCCGCTTCTAGCTGAGCGGCGGCGGCTCCGACATCTGTTACTTTATCGAGCAGTTGGTCTTTCATTGTTGTTCCTCCATGTTAATCCTTTCCTTAAAAAAGGGGCGCCGAGCATCGAGACTCTTCTCGGCGGCCGCGATTTTCGCTTTTGGTCCTAACGTTGGCGTTCCCGACGACGTCATTTGAAAGCTGTTCTTGCGCAATGTAAATGCCAATCACAACTGGTTGATAGTTCGATGATTGTGCGAGTGAAGGGTGACGAAGAACTCGTAAATTTACGAGGTTCGTGAAAAGTAATTTGCTTTTCTTAGCGGTCAATAAACGCGAGTCCGCAACTCGCTATCAACTGAGGAGTGCCACGATGAGTAAAATTTCGGAATTAAGCCAAACGGGGCGCCGGAGCAGCGCAGGGCGAGGAGTGGCCTAGACCTCTGTGATTTGAACGGCTTGAACTGCTGGAACGGCTGGAACTTACTAGGTTAGTCGAGGGCTTTGAAGCGATGCTTATTAATCTTCAATGATCGGATTCTTGATTCCAGAGTCGTTGACGGAATGCCAAGTTTCCTAGCGGCGCCGGAAGGTCCCGATATTCGCCCTTGAGTTTCAGCAAGGGCGGCCTCGATGATCTTTTTCTCCCGATCCGGCGGTAGTTTGGAAATCGTTCCCGTTGCCGGTTCAGCGGTGCCGGACTCTGTGGACAACCAACTCTCGTCAATCCAGAGAACGTCGCCTTCAGAAACAATGATGGCCCGTTCAATGACGTTCTGTAGTTCGCGAATATTACCCGGCCAGGTGTAGGACCGAAGTAACTGCAACGACTTCTGGTTGATGCCCCGGATTTTTTTGCCCATCTTGCTGGCATAACGATCGATGAAGTACTCCACCAGCAGCGGAATATCTTCTTTGCGCTCCCGCAGGGGACTGATCTCGATCGGAAACACGTGTAACCGATAGTAGAGATCGCTCCGAAACGTCTTATCGATGAGGGCAGCGTGCAGATCGCGATTGGTGGCTGCAATGACCCGAACGTCGGCGCGGATCGTTTGAGTTCCACCGACACGCTCGAATTCGTGCTCCTGGAGAACTCGCAAAAGCGCGCTTTGCATATCCGCCGGAAGCTCGCCGATCTCATCGAGGAAGATCGTCCCTCCTTCAGCGAGCTCAAATCGCCCGAGGCGCCGCTGCAGCGCGCCGGTGAATGCTCCCTTCTCATGGCCAAACAATTCAGACCCAAGCAGGGCCTGTGGAATCACTGCGCAGTTCACACTGACGAAAGCTTTTGCGGCGCGCTGTGACCGTTTATGGATGGCACGAGCGACGAGTTCCTTTCCCGTCCCGGTTTCGCCCGTGAGGAGCACCGTGGCATCTGTCGGTGCGACCTGAGATACGCGGGTAAGCACCTCTTTCAGGGCAGGGGAAGAGCCGACGATCTCCTCGAACATCGAGGCTTTGTCGATTTCTGCACGTAACGCGACGTTTTCCTTCTGAAGTCGCTCCTCAGCCCGCTTTCGGTCATCAATGTCGGTCGCCGTTGCGTAGCGTCGGATGACGGTGCCGTCTTCATCGCGCAGCGGGTTGGAACGAATCAAAAACCAACGGTACGCACCATCTTTGCGCCGTAACCGCAGCTCTCCTTCCCATGGAGCACCACGCGCGACGGCACGCTCGCGTTCGTCTAACGCGCCACTCGCTACATCGTCGGGATGAACAAACTTCCGATAGAAGTCCTTCGCCTGGATGCCGTCCAGGCTTGTCCCGAAATATTCCCACACCGCCTGATTTTCGTATAGGCGATTGCCATTAGCATCCATAACGAAAACGTGCTCGGGAACAAAATTGATCAACTGCCGGAGCTCTGCTTCGTCCTCTTTGAGTTTCCGTTGCGCAGTCTTCGCCGCCGTGACATCTCTCACTGCGCCTATGAATTCGAGATTTTCGGAATTGTCGGTACGCCGGTGGGCGATGATATGCAGGTACTTGATGCTTTTGTCCGGCATCAATAATCGATGTTCGAGATCAAAATCGTTTCCCTCCCTGGCAGAACGATCGATCGCCTGCCGGACAAAATCTTTGTCCTCCGGATGTGTCCGCTGGAGTATGAGTTCTACCGTCGGTTTGGTCACAGGATCGTATTCAAAAATCCGCAACGTCTCCTGAGACCAGTAGATTTCCCCTGTGGAGACAACCCAGCCGAAACTACCGGTGTGGCTCAAGCTCTGGGCTTCCGCCAGATAAGCCTGGCTCCGCTTCAGTTCCTGAGTCAGCGTTTCTTCTTCGGTGATATCCATGATCGAACCGGTGAAACGCCTTAGCACTCCGTCCTCGAACACGGGAAAGCCCACGCTGCGCACGAATCGAACCCCGCGTTGCGGGTGTAGGATCCGAAACTTTTCGTCACATCCTTCACCTTTCGCGACCATTCTCTCGATCTCGCGTTTGATGCGCTCGCGATCGTCAGGATGCACAATGTTGTTCAGAAAATCCGGAATCGGAGGTACGCCACAAGCTGGGTCACAACCGAAAATGTTAAAATGCTCGGCGGACCAGTATTCGCGCGTTCCATCGGCCGTGAAGGACCAACTCCCGATATGCGCAAGCCGCTGCGATTCGGCGAGATAGAACTCGCTTAGCCTCAACTCGTCTGTGCGCTGCTCCTGCTCACGCTTGGTGGCGAGGTCAAGATCCTCGGAACTCATTTCGTATCTTTCCAAAGGCAATCAGGGTACAAACGTTAGCCTACATGTCTTCGCTTCAGCAACCCGTATACCAGAATATGACAAAAAAGGTACAATGCCGTTGGTAAGAGTTATCTCTTAGTAAGCAGCAGCGGAGACAGAGAGAAACGCGAGGACAAGAAGAATTCGTAGCAAATGTCCTGATCATTGAAATAATTATTTTCCCAATGTTGCGAAAAGATCGGATGGCTTTTGCAACCGTGAGAAAGCCGCTGCCTGCGGGAATCAAATCGAACAGGTTTTGATCGGCACGAATGTATTGAAAGTTGAAAGCGTCGATTGGCACTTACGGCTTCGTAAGTCCTGGCATGTTTGTTGCCATAAAGAGCCATCATGAAAAGCAAGGTCATCGGCGGAGGGAACACGTATCCTGCACGATCACGCCGGTTCGCGCTTTATGGGCAGCGGACCCGCGCTTACCGTTTCTTCCGTCGTTTCTAGCCATATCGCGAGCGGAGGGTAAGCAATGGATCCCGCCATCGTCAGTGCAATGGCCGCCGTATTCGGGTCGCTTGTGGGCAGCTCCGCCACCGTCGCGACCACATGGATCACCCAAAAGACGCTCAGCAAGCGTGAAGTGATTGGTGCGGAGATCCGTACGCGCCAAACGCTGTACGGAGAGTTCATTCGCGAATGCTCCAAACTCGTCGTGGACTCTTTTACGCATACATTGGAGAAGCCGGAAACGTTGTTGCCCGTCTATGAGGTGCTCAATCGTATTCGGCTTTGCGCCTCCGACGCGGTTCTTGCAGAGGCGGAACGGTTATTAGCAACGATCACGGAACAATACTCCTCGCGCAACCTTTCAGTGGAAGAAATCCGCAAGCTCGTACAAGCGCGGGGCCCCGATCCACTCAAGTCGTTCGGCGAGGCGTGCCGCATCGAGCTCAGATCGATGCGGCACGCGGTGTAGCGGTTCAGCTGGAATAAGTCAGCCAGGCCGTCCGGCCCAGAGTTGCGTGCCAACGCGCACGGCTTTAGCCTCCATGCGAGTGCGCTGGCGCGCCGATCAGCGTGAAGACTGGAGCAGCTCTGCCGCTACATTACTCCGCCGGCTATCGCCAACGAACGGCTCAAGATCAACTGCCGGCAAGTCGTGCTTAAACTGAGAGTCCTTACAAAGACGGCACCACCCATATCGTCATGGAGCCACTGGAGTTCATGGCGCACCAGGCTGAGCCGGTGCCTCGGCCGCGCTTTCATCTGATTCGCTTCCATGGCGTTTATCGCCCAATGCGCGAAGTTGCGCAGTAGATCGTTTCCGCCCCGGCAGAGCGCGCCGCAACTCTTACTCAACTCAGCTATGCTTGACAGGTTTGGCGCGCTGGCGATATATCTCCGCTCAGAAAAAAGGTGGTTAAAAAATTCCTATCCATATCAAGCCGACCGCGGGATCGTTCTATGCCGCGCTGATCATCGTCCTGTGCGTTTGGATATTGCACAGCTTCCTCCAGGCGTTGTTGGCAGCGTGCGTGACCGCGATCGCGAGCTGGCCGCTCTACACGCGGTTCGCGGCCGGTCTGGCGTGGCGCTTGAGACGAAGCACGACCGCACTGATCTTTACGTCCGTGCTGACCGTGTTTGTCTTGGCGCCGTTTATGTTCGCCTGCGGGGCACTGGTCACCGAAGCGCACGTACTGCTCCTTGAGATCGCGGCCGCCGACAAGAGGGGAATCGCCGCTCCTTCGTGGCTTGAGAACCTGCCGCTGATCGGACCTTGGGCGGCCGCCCGTTGGCAGAACCAGCTCGCGTATCCAGGGGCGCTTCTGTCGTGGACGTTGCGGACCGATCCGGCCGCGCTCCTTGGCTGGACGCAGTCACTCGGAGAGTTCATGGTCCGACACGCTTTCATCATAGCATTCACGATCCTACTGTTGTTCTTCCTGTATCAGGAAGGCGAGTCGCTGGCTGAGGGCTGCAGACGCGTACTTCGTTACTGCATCGGCGATCGGGCCGAAGGATATGTCGACCTCGCAACTCGGGCGGTGCGCGCGTCGGTGAACAGCATGCTCCTCGTCGGGCTGTTCGATGGATTCGCGACCGGGATTGCGTACGCGCTCGCCGGTGTGCCGCACGCCGCCGTGTGGGCAGCGATCACCGGCTTGCTCGGGCTCGTCCCATTCCTCGGTTATGTGGCGGTCGCCGCGTTAACTTTGAAACTGGCGATCACGGCCGCCGCCGCGCCGCCGTTGCTCACATTGGGACTGGGCTGCTTCGTCCTGTTTTGTGGCGACAAAATCGTGCGGCCCATGGTCGCGCGCGAGGGGATTCGCCTGGGCTTCGTCTGGGTGCTGATGGGCTCCCTCGGCGGCTTCGAGGTGCTTGGACTCGTCGGTCTGGTCATCGGTCCGGTCGTGCTCACCCTCACCAGGGAACTGTGGGAGCAGCGCGTTCGCGATCTGGCTGTCGCAGACGTCACGGATCCAACGTCACCGATCGACCCTAGCGCGTGACAACGCTGAACGTGGCGCGCGAAGCGGCCATTCACGCGGTGGTCGAGCAGCGCCCTTGGCTGCAGAGCGCTAACGCGGCCCCTCTTAAATTTCAGACCAGAAAAATTTAGAAACAGTTAAAAATGGCCAGAACCCTGTAAAACCTTTTGAGGATAATTTTCACTCAAGTGCTCGCTCTCAAGCTGGACGAGACATCTATACAAAAGAAGATCGGCGCTCTTCATTTAGAAGACGTCGTCTACCGCCTTGGCACGCTCTGCAGTGTCTTTCACTAGAATCCAGGGAAGGGAAGAAGCAGCCGCAGAGAAGACATCTCCGCATCATATACTTTCCGCGGCGAACAAACTTTGCCGCCCATTTGAGGTACTGACGGGGTGTGAGACCGAATTGCACCTGAATATGATGAAAGAATTGAAGAGTGTTACCGCTGAAGAGATCAAGGCCATTACCGGTTGCTTCTATGAGGTCACCCGCGTCGCTCTTGTGAACCCGCGCTGTTGTCGCGGGACGACCCCGTTTCAATCGCTGCCCAGCAGATCTGGCCAGTCGCTTAATCGTGCGGCCGGATACAGCATGACCGAGGACATGGCGCATAAGCACGCGAATTTCAGGGGTTGAGAAATTGTAACGCACCAACGCCAGACTGATCACCGACTGGCGATTGTGTTGGACGAGCTTATGATCTCGATCAGGATTCATGACGCCTTTGTTGTCGAGAGAAGCTCGACAGTCTCGTAAAACCAAAACAGCAGTTCGGTTGGCCCAGCTTTTTTTGGCCGCGGCAGGCATTTGTCTTTGACCAGCATCAAGCCTTGGATTTTCACAGCGGGAATTCCCAGCGCCCCTTCACAATACGACTCGAACGTCTCGTAACCCGCGTCTCGATAATGCTGCCACGCCTCGATGTCGAAGAGGTTGCGGCTAAGCTGGACTAGCGATTGGCATATGTCTTCCAATCCCCGGTAAACGAGCAACAGTTTCTTCTGAGATGCTTCTGGTGAAATCTCGCCGAGAATCGTTCGCAGCAAACTCGACATGATGAAAGCCTCACCAACGCTCCCTTCTTTCAAGAGCGTCTCCAGCCGGCGTAGTTCCGTCAGCGACGCGCCTTGCTGTCGCAGGACTTCGATCGATTTGCGCGCGAGATCGGTCATCCCTTGTTCATCTAGAAAACGCTTTTCAGATGACATGGATCACCTCCCAATCCCACGGGCGAGCTTTTCCAAACTGGCGCCGTCTTCCGTAAACTTCAGACTTTCGCGGATCAGCCCGAATGCTTCTCCCTTCACGTTCATCATCGCTGGAGCAAGTGGCAAGATCAGCCGATAGAAGACGCCTTTAAGCGGTGCGTCGCGGCGCTGTAAGACGTCTTCGTCGGTCAAGATTAGAATAAGCCGGCCATCGGAGATGATCGATTCGACCACCTCTAACAGGCCGCCGTGCTTGCCGGGGGCGAGAATCAAAGACATCATTCCGGTCGAGAAAAAACCGGAGAGCACACAAAAACAGAGCTAAATTTGCTCTGCGTCATGGGAGGTTTATATGGACAAACCCTTTCTGCAAACGCTGAATTTATACCGCAGCAAAAGCGCGCTGCAAATCAGTCCGAGTCCAGAGCTGGCTCTGGTCTTTGTGAGCCTGGCCTCGGTCATCCCGGGGATGGAAAACAAGATGCCGGATAAGAACACCAAGAAATATCTCTGGGACAAAAAGCTCACGGCGAGTTTCAACTTTGAAGGGGCACTGGAAGTCGCAGCCGCGGCTTCGGCGCTGGCAAAAGGGAAAGAATCCCTGGTCGCTGATTCCAAAGGGACTCTGCCCTCTTGGTACCGCGATCCGGCAAAGTGCGGCCGAGACGGCAATGCCAAAATCATCGGCTTTTACCGGCCAAAGGATCCACCTAATAGTTCGAAGGTTCGCTATTTCCTGGGGATCACAGAAAACAACAAGAGCAAGGATGGGCAAAAGATCGGTATCGCACTCGAATATCCAGACCTCTTCAAAATTTCCCGGGTGATGGAGGAAGCGGCGTTGGCAATCCTCGGGTGGAGAAAACAGATCGAGGCAAGATATAACGCCAACGGCCATGCATCCCCTGGAACATCCGATCCTCATACCGCCGATACTACGGCGGCTGGCGCGCAAGCCACAGCTATGGCCAACGGGACGGCGCAACAAAGCGAAGTATTCTGATTCGGCGAAGGTGAAAGTGGCCCTGAACCAAAATGTTTCCAATTGTCACGAACCTTAAACTTATCAGAACTCCCTGGGCAACGTATGCGATCACTGGCACGAACGTTTTTATCCATCTCGTCGTTACCTGGAACAGCAACTTTGCGATTCCAAGCGAGATTGCTCGCACCTTGGGATTCGTCCCAAGTTTATTCGGCAATCTTTCCGAATCGCATACGTTAGTGACTTGCATGTTCCTGCACGGATATCTACTTCATCTATCAGGCAACATGCTCTTTCTGCTGGTTTTCGGAAGGCTGATGGAATCGGAATTGGGCGCCAGCAGCTTTTTGGCTTTTTATTTGGCCACCGGCGTTACAGCATCTCTGACCCACGCAGTCGTGGCATCCGAATCTACTAAACCTCTCATCGGCGCCAGTGGCGCGATCAGCGGCGTTCTCGGCGCGTTCTTAATCGCCAATCCAAGAGCGCGGATAACTTTGCTACTTGATCCCACGCTTATCTATTTCTTTCGTCAGCTTACAGTCCGGCTTCCCGCCTGGATCTTCCTGTGCATGTGGTTTTTTCCACAGATTTCGATGGGCCTAAAATCACACGGTCCAAATGTGGCATACTGGGCTCATGTGGGGGGCTTTGTGGCGGGAGCAACGATGGGCATCGCTGTCTCCAGATATTTTCCGCGACAAGAGGCGGTCAAAAGGCCGCACTGGCACAATTAATCGGGGGAAAATCGGACCAATAAGAGCAACAATTTGCTCCAATACCTCGGGTCTGTCGCGATGTGGTGAGTGTACAGTCAGAACAACTTAACCAACATGGCTCCCATAATGATTCAAGAGTCGGAAGTTTTGTCGTTCGAACAAGCTTTGGCGATACTACCGGGATTCACAAAGTGGGGTCTCTATAACATGGTGCGTCGCCGCCAGATTCCCTACCGAAAGAGGGGCAAAAGAATTTTATTCATCAGGGCCGAGTTGACTCAGTGGGTTCAAAGTCTGCCTGGCGTGAATATTGAGGAAGCGCTGCGAAGAGGTGACCAACATGTATGATCAGCCTTTTCCTGCTTCAACTCTCTCCGGCTTTTTCGCAGGAATCTCGTCCGTATTCATCGAATCAAGCTAGCCCTGTCTGATAGAAGTCACTTTGATCTCAAAACGGACCGCGAACGATGGGTATCTATCTAAGAGGAAAAAGCTGGTACTACGACTTCGTTTACAGAGGTAGTCGATACCTCGGCTGTATCGGACCCGTATCAAGGACCTTTGCCAAAGAAGAATTTGCAAGGAAAAAAGCTACGGCTATCGAAGGCAAGTTGAATCCCGCTCGCACCCAGCGGTCTCCACTCTTCAACGATTTCGTACGAGAGTTCACAAGCCAAAAAAAATCCGTACTGCGCCCGTCCTCGGCAACCAGAATTGAAAATGCACTCAAACCTCTCAAGGAACGATTTGGCCTTAAGCACCTGGATGAAATTTCCGTTTTGGAGATCGAAAGATATCGGCGAGACCGAAAAAACCTAGGGAAAGCAGATGCGACAATCAATCGTGAGCTTCAGACTCTCCGTCATCTCCTCAATAAGGCAATCGCATGGGGGAAAGCAAATTCTAACCCGATGGCGCGAATCAAACTTGCGAAGGAGGAAAACACACGGATCAGATTCCTCACACAAGATGAGGAAACCAAGCTTTTGGATACATGCGGAGAAAATCTCCGAGCCATAGTGATCGGTGCGCTAAACACTGGTTTCAGACGAGGTGAGCTTCTTTCGCTGACCTGGCAAGACGTCGACCTCGAACGCGGACTTGTAACGGTACGGGCCGCTTATGCCAAGAATAGAGAAAAAAGGGCGATCCCGATCAATCGCCGACTGCGCGCAGTTCTTTAGTCGCTAAAAGCAAGAGGTTTTAATTCAGGCAAGGTTTTCTTGAACAGTCTCGGAGAACCTTATAAACTTGTGAGCACTGTTTTCAAAGATGCTGTTGATCGGGCGAAAATCGAGAATTTCCATTTCCACGATCTCCGACACACATTTGCTTCCAGACTGGTGATGGCCGGTGTTGATCTCCGAACTATCCAGGCCCTCATGGGGCACAAATCGATCAACATGACACTGCGCTATGCCCATCTTGCACCAGAACATTTGAAGAAGGCAGTTGAAGTTCTAGACACATTAAAAAGTCACGACAATTTTCACGACACCCCCCTTTTGCGGGAAGCCAAGAAACAAGCTAAGTTATTGAATTCACAGCCTTGGAGAAGGAAGGTGCCCGGTGGTGCCGCTGGTCTTCAAAACCAGTCTGGGGGCCGTAAGGTCCCCGGAGGGTTCGACTCCCTCCCTTCTCCGCCAAAAAAATTCTGCCGGAGCGCTGATGGTTTTGTCTTGGGCAGCAGCTACAACCAGCGTAGGCGCGCACGCAAACGGTCAGCGGGTTGGCGCCCATGTGGTCGCGCTCACTGTCGCAGCGGTAGAATGATTTTTCGATTCGGCGAGAACGCAGATTGCTTGGCTAAGGTGGTTAATCCATCGCCAACATCCGAGACTTTGTCGAAACTTCGAACTCTAACAAAAAAGGCGGAGCCTTTGGCTCCGCCTTTTTTCACTGCCTCCAGTAAATCGTCAAATTAACGCTGGGTGAGCTTTTCTCCCGCCGGTTGCGCCGGTAGCGACGAACGTGGCGCGGGCGACTCTCCGACCGGCGCTGACGCCGCGCTAGTGACCGCATCACGATAGACCAGGATTTCAACCCGGCGATTTTTCGCTCGACCCTGCGCGGACTTATTGTCTTCCACTGGCGCGCTCTCGCCATAGGACACCGAAACCACACGGAGTGGGTCGAGATTTTTCTTGGTGATCAGATAGCGGCTCACGGCATCGGCTCGCTTCTTCGCCAAATCATAGTTGTACTCCTCGGCGCCGACGTTATCGGTATGCCCCGCGATCATGAAGACCATGCCGTTGCCGCCGGCAGAGTCACCTTTAAAGTCGCTGAGGAAACTATCGATCTCGCGCTGCGCTTCCTTCGGCAGATTGGACGAGTTGAACGCGAAGTTGGCGCCATCCTTCATATCGATCACCAGCTTGCGCTCCAGGCGCAGATTACCAATCGCGTTGAGCGCTTGGTCGGCTTTCGCATCAACCTGCCCGAGGCGTCCTTCGAACTGCCCCATTCTGCCCTCGAACTGGCCGAGCCGGCCCTCGACTCCGCTCATGCGGCCGCCGAGCGTGCCGATCTGGCCTTCGGCTTGGTCGAGACGCCCTTCCGATTTCGAAATCCGGCCCGAAAGCGGGTCGCCAACGTTTTCCTTAACCCAGTCCCGTGTCGCGAGACATCCTTGCGTCAACAAAAGCGAGCCGGTCAAGCCCGCCCCAACTAAATAACGACCGACGGAAAACCCTTTCATATGATTCCCTCCTGTTAAATGGTTACTGTTGTCTTCCTGGACTCTTTACGAATTTGCGTTCTTCTTCGTTTCAGCAGCAGAATTGACCGGCACGGGAACAATCATTTCCGGTGCGTCCTCATCGATGGCGAGAACCGCCGCGGGCTGGCTCAGCTGCCGGAGAATTCTTTCAACGTCCGATTCAATGTCGGTGCAAAACTGCTCCTGTTCGCTGCCCAGCACGCCGTTAAGATTTTGCCGTATCAACCCGGTGTAACCGACGATGAGCTGCAAGGTGTTTTTAATATCGTGCGATAGATCAGCGACCTGTACACGATGTTCCTTCTGACTGTGAAATTGACGGGCCACCCAAGCGAGCTCGTTCGCCAGGCTCTGGAGCACAAACAGTTCCGCCGCGGAGTAGAGCCTGCGGCTGGTATGACCCAGCATCAAGAATCCCACCGGCGTTCCCGACGGCGGCGCTACCGGTGCAACCACCATGCTACGAAAGCCAAATTCGGCTTTAACCTCGTTCCAAGTGATGGGTGCCCGCGCGTGAGCCACCAAATTGAGGCAGCGGCCGGCAAAGTTGTCGGGCAATTGTTCGAGTCCCGCTTCGGGAACCGCGGCCGCGGTTAAGCTCTCGCCATCGATAAGTCCACCGGAACAAAACTCGATGCTGTAGAAACGGCGCAGCCTGACCAGGAACTGGATCAGTAACGCCTTTTCGTCAGCGTATTGTTGGTGCCATAGGAAGGCCCGGATAAGAGCGGCGCGGTCCCATAGCCCGCCCAGCGACTGCCAATCTTCCGATGACTGTTTGAACCCATTCCCAGTCGACATGGCGCGCCTCACATCCATGGTTGTTTGGTCCACCCTATCGGCTGCGGCCGGTAATGAAAGCGCCATCATGGCTTGTTCTGATTCCAAGTTTCATTCCATGCCGGGGCAGCGATGCCTCCGGGTATTTCCGGGTAGTATTTGCCCGTTCTTCGCCAAACCAGCGGCATTGACCGAAGGGATTGGCGTACAGTTGTGGAGGCTTTTCATCATGACAACACTGATCCAAGACCGCTACAGAATCGATTCCGACAGCCGCAAAAGCTTTTCGGTGGCAACTCTACAATGTTTCTGACAGAGACTTCTGAGCGATAGTCGCCCTGGCGGACCTGGCCTGAAGCCTTGGTTTGTCGGCTAACATTTCGATCACACGGTTGAAGCTGAAGGGTTTGCGCAGGATCTGAGCACCGAACCTCCGCGCTTCTTGCGTGAGCAACGCGCAATATTTATCGGCCGCGCCAGTCATATAGACTAGCTTCACCGACCCATTGAGCGCTCGAATGCATTGCACCATATCAATGCCGTTGAGTTCCGGCATTTCAATATCGGTGATGATCCATTCGGCGGGACTCCGAAAATAGCTGGCATAGCCTTGAATGCCGTTATGCGCCGTGCGTACTTCCAATCCATTGCCACGCAGAACCGTGGCCAGGCTATCGGCTAATCTTGGATCGTCGTCAACGACGAGAACAGTTTGATGTTTCAGCATGAACTCCTCAAGACATCAGCGGCATTAAGAGCAATTCATGGACCATCACCGTCACAATCTCACAGTCAGTGGATATTCCGACCTTTTTTGATTTTCGGTACGCCGCCCATGAGGTTGAAGTGAAGGGGTACTCCTGCATAGAAAGAAGCCGAGTGTACGATCCATCCCACGCACCGCGAATCATTGCCGCGGCGCTGAGATGGGCGAATCCACGGTCACCTCGCGCGAGCTGCAGGAACAACCCTAATCAGTTTCCAACGGGACGGTCATCCCCTTCCTGATATTTAATCAGCGACGGAGTTAAATCGCGCTGGTACAGTCAATAGGTTTTTAAATTATTGACTAGCAGCATTCGCTGCGCCGCTCTTTGCCTTATGGCAGAGAAGGGTGACGAGAATTTCGCCGATTAGCTCGACGCCGTGGGCTTGGGTTTTTTGAAATCGTCGGCTCGGAGGTCATGCTTCTTGAGCAGATCGTAAAAGTCGGCGCGATACTTTCCGGCGAGTTTGGCGGCGTGACTGACGTTGCCTTCGGCGAGAGCCAACACTTGGGTCAAATAGTCTCGCTCGAAGGCATCGCGCGCATCCTTAAGGGATCTCAAACCCTCGCTCCCGGCCGAGGATCTCTCCCGGGCGCCATTTAGTCCTACGCCAAGCTCCGGCGGCGTGACTTTTCCTGGCAAGATGTAGTCCTCTCCGACCATGTCGTTGCGCGTCATCGCCACCGCATACTCAATCGTATTCTCCAGCTCGCGCACATTGCCGGGCCAGTCGTGCAGCATCAGCTTGCGCAGCGCTTCTGGGGTCAATCCCTGCACGTCTTTCTTCATTTGCTGGCGGCATTTTTTCAGAAAATATTCGACCAATGGAACGATATCTTCCTTGCGCTCGCGCAACGGCGGGAGGTGAATGGGAATGACATGGATTCGATAAAATAGGTCGTCGCGAAACAAGCCCTTTTTCACCTGCTCTTCGAGATCCTTGTTGGTGGCAACGATCACGCGCACGTCCACCGCCAACGGCGCTTCGCTGCCGACGGGATAAAACTGCCGTTCCTGTAAAACTCGCAGCAGCTTGGACTGCGTCGCCAGTGGCATATCACCGATCTCGTCCAAGAAGATCGTGCCGCCATGGGCCTGAGTGAACAATCCCTTGGTGCTCTTGACCGCGCCCGTAAAAGCGCCTCTTTCATGGCCGAACAGCTCGCTTTCGAGCAGCGTTTCCGGCAATGCCGCGCAATTGAGCGCGACGAACGGCTGGTCCTTACGCTCACTGGCCAGATGAATCGCCTTGGCGATCAACTCCTTGCCAGTGCCGCTCTCGCCGTCAATGTACACTGTCGAATCAAGCGTGGCGATGCGCGTTACGATGTCGATTATCGCTCGCATCTTACCGCTGTGGGCGATGATATTCGCGAAATTGAAGCGCTCATTGAGCAGCTCCTTGAGCCGTTTGATCTCCCGGTTTAGCTGGCGATGCTCCAGCGCCCGTTCAATCTGCAATAAGAGATCGCTCCGCTCGAAGGGTTTGGTCAGATAACTGTATGCGCCGCGGCGCATCGCCTCGACGGCGCTTTCAATCGTGCCGTGGGCGGTCAGGATAATGGTTGGCACGTCAGGCCGGATCGCGAGAATCTGATCCATCAGCGTAAGCCCGTCGCCGTTGGCCAACATCAAATCGACGATGCACAGATCAAACACCTGCTCCCTGAGCAGGCTCAACGCGCTCTCCTCTTCAGCTGTGGCACTGACCTGATAATCCGCTGACTCGAGGCGCATTTTGATCAGCTCGAGCAAATTCGGATTATCGTCAACAACCAGTATATGACCCTGTGACATGGCCTTTGCTATCGTCCCCGCACGCGTCGCTTCTCTTCGATCTCGATGTCCACTTGCCGGGACTTTTCGATGATCTGCCTAGTTCGTTCAATTTCCTGATGCGATTTTTCGATTTCCTGCTTAGACTTTTCCAGCGCTTGTCGGTTGCGTTCGACTTCCTGCCGCGAGGCTTCAATGATCTCTTTCGATCTTGCGAGATCCCGCGTCGACTCTTCCACTTCGTTCAACACGCCGACCCAGATTTTCGCCTGCTCCGCCCAAGAGCTCTCGGGAAAGCCGCTGAAAACACGGCTGAAGGAACCGATCGCCAGATGACGGTCCTTTTGGGGATTACGCGGATGCAAATAGATAAGCCCCAACTTGTACCAAGCCGCATCGGCCGGCACTTGGTCCCGCGCGATCTCGGTAACGCTCTCGAAGGCTTTCATCGAACCGGCAAAATCGCCGCGTGACAGCAGCTGATCGCCGCTGGCGAGCGCTTCGCGCACTTCCCGCTGCCGCTCGAGATCAGCGATGGCGCTACAGCCGGAAAATAAGACTAACAGGGCAAGACAAAAATAATTTTGCAGCCGTGCCCTAACTGGCTTTCCGCCCATATTTTTCCACCATGAGATAAGATAATGCTCTTAGCAATCGCCAAACCGAGCCCCGTGCCCAAGCGTGCGACACCGCTTTGCCGATCCCCTTGGTTAAACTTTTCAAATATCGATAGCAAGCTCTCCGCGGCAATTCCCGGCCCCGAATCTTGCACGGCAACTTCCAGTTGGCCATCGGCAGCTTTAGCGACGATGCGCACTTTGCCGCCCTTGGGGGTAAACTTGACGGCATTGCCAAGCAAGTTGCGCAGCACTTGGAGGATCCGCTCGGCATCCATGCGCACCGGCGGCAGCGATCCATCAATGCCGTTTTCAAGCGAAATCTGTTTGGCTTCAAGCAGCGGCAAGATCTCGACCACGGCTCGCTTGAGCAATGGATCGAAATTAACGACGGTAAAGTCATAGGACATCATGCCCGCTTCCATTTTGGACAAATCCAATAGGGAATTCACCAGACTGATCAAACGGTTACTCTCTTCGGCGAGAATCCCCAAGAGCTTCTGTTGCTTATCCGTAGTCGGCCCGCCGACGCCTTCGAGCATGAGGCCGGTACCTTCCTTGATCGAAGTCAAGGGCGTGCGCAACTCGTGCGACATGGCTGCGAAAAAATCCGCTTTCAGCCGGTCGATCTCGCGTAATTTTTCGCCCATCGCGTTGAGCGATTCGGCCAATGCGCCAATTTCCGGCGGTGATTTGATCGGCACGCCGGCGGTGAAATTACCCGCGGCGATTTCGTTCGTCTGGTTTTTCAACAAGTCGATGGGGCGCGTAATACTCCGGGTCACCAACAGTGACATAAGCACGATGGCAAGCAGGCAAATCAGAGTGATCGCCACCGACACTACCTGGGCGCGGTCCGCGACGGAAGCCAGGTTGGCGACTTTAGCGTAGATCGCTCGTTGCTGGCTCGCCCTGAGCTTTTCTAACGAATTCAGCATTGAGTCCACCCGCGCGTCCTTATCTTGCTTATAGCGCGCGTCCGGATACGCCTTGCGGGTGCGCACATAGCGCGCTTCGCCTTCGACCAACGCCAAATAACCGTGGTAATTCCGCTCAATGACTTCCAAAATCGGCTTGACTGAGGAGTCGCGTAACGTCAGCGCGCTTTTCATGCGCGCCTCGAAATCGTTCCTGAAACGGACGAATTGCAAGTACCACACTTCATCTTTGGTGATGACAAACTTCTGCTCGGCGCGGCTTTGCCCGAGCAGGAGATCGGCGAGCACTTTTTCATGTTCAAGAATCCGATTATCGACTTGCAGAATCGACTCGGTCAACTCGCCGACATGACGCAACATCAGGATCGCATAGGAGCTCGCCGCGGCGACCATCAGAAAGATCGCCAAGTAGCCCAGGGTCAGTCGGGAAAATAAGCTCAAGCGCACGTCAACGGGTCTCCCGATTCAAGTGTGCGAGAACAGAAAACTACGGATCGTGCAGCGAATCTTATCGCTCACCACCAAGGACACGAAGTGGAGGAGCACGGGCGCAGCATGCTGCGCCCCTATCCGAACCCTAACGGAGCTTCGTGATCTTCGTGGTAACAATAGTCTTTTCCTCTTTGTTCGCGGCACCGCCGCAATCGACTCTTTTATTCCAGCTTGGAGATGCGCGGAGAATCACAGAGTTCTTTCTGCTCGGCATCCGCTGCCGACAACCGATGGCCGAACTGTTCCAGCCTTCGGTCGGCATTTTGAAAACTTGCTTGGGCATGGCCCAGATGCTTGCCCAGCAGAGTAAACTCGTCGCGAAATTTATTAAAATCCCCCTGCAGCCGGCTCAGATAGCCGACGATCTCCTTGGCGCGATCCTCGATCTTCATGCCTTTGAGCCCCAACACGATCGCCTGCAAATAAGCATAGAACGAGTTCGGTGATACCGGAATCACATGCTTGCCGAGGGCGTAGTGCGACAGGCTTCGGTCGTCCGGCGAGTCGTCCTTGATGATCGTTTCGTAGTAGACATTTTCCGCCGGGATATACATCAGGGCAAAATCGTAGGTGCCCTCGTCCGGCAGAATATACTTTGACGCGATGGCGTCGACATGTTTCTTCACGTCCATGCCGAACTGACGCTTGGCGCGGCTTCGTTCCTCGTCGCCGGTTGCTTCGAGCAGGCGTTTGAAGTTTTCCAGGGGAAATTTCGCGTCCACCGGGACCAAGGAATCACCCAGCTTCACCACCGCATCGACCTTCTCGCCGCTGCGAAAACCATACTGCATAGAGAAATGCTGCGGTGGCAGGATCTGTCCGAGCAAGTCTTCCAGGAAAAACTCGCCCAATCCGCCTCTGAGCTTGGGCGCGCGCAAGATTTCCTGCAACGAAGCGATGTCTTTGCCAACTTCGTATATCTTGCGATTGGCCTCTTCGAGACCGCCGAGACTGCGCTGCACCGATCCCACGACGCGCGCCGCGTTGTCAAGCCGCTCGCCCAAGTTCTGCTGGGTCTGATTCAGTACCTCGGCATTTTCTTTCAATCGCTGTTGCACCTGGCCGAGCAGTTGTCCCAATTGTTGTTGGATCGATTGGGTGCTGTTGTCCAAGTTCTGGCTGAACTGCAAACGCAGTTGGTCGATCTGCTGCTGCATCAGCAGCAGCGATGGAGCTTGCGGTGTTTCTTGCAATAGCGATTTGAGCCGGACCAGAAAGAACCAGCCGAGCCCAAGCAAGCCAAAAAATGACAGGAAAATAAGAGCCAGAGAATGTGACAGTTCCACGATGAACCGTGGCGCGATCAGAGCAGTCTTAGGGCGTATTCGAGAATCTCGCTAAGCTTACGAATTTGCGTCGCGCGCATGGAGCGCTCTTCGCGCGGAGCGGCGAAATAGTTATCGATGCTTTTCTTGAGATTCCATTCGAGCAACTCCACGCATTGTTCCATACTGACTTTCTCGGAACGGCGGCGCCGGGCCTGGTGCAGTTCCTGGAGTTGAATGATTTGGCCCATATAAGGAGTTAGGATAAGTCAGTGCGAAAATTTGTCAAGGCCTGAGCGAATTTACCGCGGGCTCCTGCTGCGTTACACAGTGGATCGCGCCCAATCCGGCGACCACTTCGTTGCACCGCAGTCCGATCAGCTTGCGGTCCGGGAAATGTTCTTGCAGAATACCCAAAGCTTTTTTGTCCCGCGGATCATCGAACACCGGCACGAGCACGACTTCGTTGGCGATGTAGAAATTGGCGTAGCTCGCCGGCAAGCGCGCGCCGTCGTAAAACACCGGAGTTGGACAGGGTAACGTGATGATGTCCAATTTCGCACCGTTCTGGTCCTTAGCGTTTTTTAACCATTCATAATTGTCGCGCAAGAAACCGTAATTGTCGTCCTCTGAATCCGTTTCAACGATGCAAGCAACAGTCGTGGGATTGACAAAGCGGGCGATGTCGTCGATATGTCCGTCCGTGTCGTCGCCGACAATCCCGTCGCCGAGCCAAAGGATCTGACTTAGGCCGAGAGAATCTTTCAGAAACTGTTCGATCTCAGCCCGACTCAGATGTGGATTGCGATTTCGGTTGAGCAGACATTGCTCGGTGGTCAGACAAGTGCCGGCGCCGTTGACCTCGATGGAGCCGCCTTCGAGAATCAGCGGGTGATCGAAGACCGGTATTTTTAGCATCGAGGCGATTTCACGGGCCACGAGTTCGTCCGCTTCATAGTTTTTATACTTGCCGCCCCAGCCGTTGAAGATCCAATCGTTGAGCGCCAGCGGATCAGTGGGTCCATGCCGGGTCACGAAGGTCGGCCCGTAATCGCGCATCCAAACGTCAACGGTGGGAATTCTGAGCAAGGTGATGTTCGCCAAATCCGCTTTCGCGCGTTGCAAACGGACCGTAACGTCTTCCTCGGACACAACATCGTTAACTAACAAATACACTCGCTCATGGGGCGACAGCGCGGCAATCATTTGAACCCATACTTCGCGCACCTTCTCCAGGTACGTCGGCCAGGTCTCCAGATTATGCGGCCAGGCGAGCCAAGTCGCTCGATGGCGCGCCCATTCCGCCGGCATGGAATAGCCAAGAGACGCGGGGGCTGCGGCGTTGGAAACTAGACGGCTCATTGACAGGAAAAATTTTTAACCGGCTAGCGATCGACAGAGCGGGTCAGCAATGCTGCATAGGCGTCGATGCGCCGGTCGCGCAGGAATGGCCAGCTCTGGCGCGTCTCTTCGATCTTCCCGAGATCGCACCTAGCGATGAGAATATCCTCCTGCTCACCACCCTGCGCGATGATCTCACCGAGCGGCCCGGCGACGAAGGAGCTGCCCCAAAAACCTATCTTACCTTCACGCCCGACGCGATTGACCGACGCGACGTAAACACCGTTGGCAACGGCATGGGAGCGTTGAATCAGCTCCCAAGCGTCGCGTTGATTGCGCGCGACCGCGCGCGGCTCATTGGGAATCCAGCCGATGGCAGTTGGATAGAAAAGAATCTGCGCACCGGCAAGCGCCGCCGCCCGCGCCGCTTCGGGGAACCACTGGTCCCAACAAACCAACGCCGCGATCTTCGCATAACGCGTCTGAAAACTTGGGAAACCCAAATCGCCCGGCGTAAAATAAAATTTTTCATAGTAAAGCGGATCGTCGGGGATATGCATTTTGCGGTATTTACCAACGATCGAGCCATCCGCATCGATCACCACAGCCGTGTTGTGATAAATGCCGGCAACGCGCTTTTCGAACAGCGACGCAACTATCACAACCTTTCTCCGTCGCGCCACCTCGCACAGCGCGTCCGTGCTCGGCCCCGGAATCGTTTCGGCCAATTTGAAATTGCGCTGATCCTCACTTTGACAAAAATAGCGCGTGCGAAACAGTTCTTGTAGACAGACGATCTCGGCGCCTTTTTTTGCTGCGGCATCGATCCGTACCATGGCTTTGGCAAGATTTTCCTGCGGCGCTGCGCCGCAGGTCATCTGTACGAGGCCGACTTTAACTTGTTCGGTTTTTCGTCTACCCGGCATGATTCAAGACAATCTAACTGCAGTGACGCAAAGAAACAAAAAAGGGAGAAGAAAAGTAGCCACCTTTCCTCTCCCCGGTACAAATCGACATTCAACCTATTTCAAATGTTGCGCGAAAAAGGATTTGGTCTTCTCCCAAGCGTCTTGCGCCGATTTTTCATGATAGCTGCCGCGCTCGTCGCAGAAAAAGCCATGGCCCGCTTCCGGATAGATCTTCATCTGGAAGGGCACCTTTTTGGTGGTGAGCTCCGTGTTGATCTGGCCGACTTGATCCATGGGAATCAATTGATCCTTGGCGCCGAAGAAAAGATACATCGGGCATTTGATCTGCTCCGTGCGCGACAGTGGGCTAGGATTACCCATCGGAATACCGCCGCCGTAGTACGGTACCGCGCACTTCACGTCGTTGGCATGATGCGCCGCCGTGAGATAGGTGAGCCGGCCGCCCATGCAAAAGCCGATGACGCCCAATGAGCCGGCTTTCACGTTGCTGTGCGATTTTAAGTGCGCGATCGCCGCGCCGACATCTTCCATCGCCTTAGGATCCTGCACCCGCTGCAAAGTCGCGATCGCCTTGCCCATGTCGGCAAATGGAATGATCCGCTCCGTCTCGCGGTGATAAATATCCGGCGCGATCGCCACGTAACCCTCCGCTGCAATACGATCAGTCACCTTCTTCATGTGACCATTGACGCCGAAAGCTTCCTGAATCACGACGACACCGGGATAGCTGCCACCGTCCTTCGGCTGCGCCAAATAGGCTTCCATTTTACCGTCAGACGTATTGAGTTGAACCGTCGAACTCGAAATGTCCATCGCAGACCTCCCTCAAACAAGTCAATTCAAAGTGGCCTTTCTCTATCAGATTTCAATTTGCCGGTCCACACCTCGATCGCTAAAATCAATCAAACAAAAAAACGCAGCCACGTTGCGGCTAAACAGCGAACCCACCGCAGAACTAAACGGGCCCGACGGGACTCTCGCACTGAGGGAAAGCTAATTTCGAAGAATTATCGTCAGATCATGCTGTTGAATTCGTTGGGGACAGCGGGAAACGCAGCAAAGATTCTATCGACATGCCGAATTGAAAATACGCTACGGCTTAACCGAGATCGGTTCGAAGCTTTTGTGGACGCCACATTTGGTGCATCAAATGGCGAGCGAGGAGAAATGGCGGCATTCGTAACCAATGCTGGCGGATGTACAAGGCCCAACTCGAAAAAGCCTGGAGGGATCTCCTCCAGCCGCTTAGACGATCATTAACGGCATGAATAACCAACCTATCCATCATCAGGCCGGCCAGCCGCGCCGGCGCGAATTTTTTGGCTTGCTCCAGAACGGCCATCGGCACAGGAGTGTGCAGTATCAGGCTCGTATAGCGCAGCGCGTAGTAGAGCGGCCGAGTGAGATCGAGATCTTGGCCACGTTCGAGCAGTCGGTCCCAAAAACTTGCCTCAGCGCCGAAGTGGCGCAGGAGATCGTCGAGATCGACCAAATCTCTCAGGCCGCGCACGAGATCGCCATCTTGAAAGGCGTGCGCCGCGCTGTGCAGTACCATATCCGCCGGGGCCAGGATTTTGAATTGCGAGCCGTCCAGGGTGATCGCTTCCGCCAACAATTTTTTCGGGTCGGGATGACAGCGTCCGGTGAGCGGCAGAATCGTGTGATGGACGTCAATGATGGTGCGCCTTTCCCGATGCCGGAGCGGTGGCAACTCGTGAGACCAGATACGGTAATAAAACTGGTCATACTCATCGACCTTGGTATGCTCCCAGCCATGCTTGAGCAACGCAGCCTCAACCGAATCGAGATCCGCCTTGTCGACTAGAATATCGATATCGGTCGAAATTCGCCCCTTGGCAACCGACAGTCCGGAGATGAGATAGGCCGCCCCTTTGAGAAAAATGACCGGCTTCGCTAACCCCCTCAACGCGCGCTGGATGCGGCTAACTTCCCAGCGCATGATCCGCTGTTCGTTGTCGGCGACGATGCGCGCCGATTCGAGATGCATCCTTGGTTGGTCTGGGACGGCGTCGAGCAAATCGTGCTCGGCGAGTAATGCTTGGATGCGCGCCAATAACCCTAAGCGCCGGGCCGATTGAAGCAAGCGATCCCATTGGGACGCGCTTATTTGCGCAAGCGTCTGCGGCTGTGTCAACGCGCACTCAATGATCGGTTCAAGCTTCATGATCGACTATCGTTCCACAGCATCTCGACACGGCGGTTGAAGCGCGCCGAACCAAGCGATGGCCTCGTCTAAATTGCTATAGGTAAAGTTGAAACAATCGGTCTGGTCGATTAGCCGCGTCAACGCTTCAAAACCTTGGGCGCCTAAGACTGGATAATTCACTAGACCACTGGACAAACGCATGAACGCCTGTCCCTTCGGCAGCGGTGTGACGGTCGTCGACGCTCCTGCTTGGTATTTTGGAAAAATCAGCCAGCCTGGTACGGCTGCGTCATGCATGCGCGCCACGCTGTCACTGGGCGGGCGCATGTGAGCGATGGTTCCCTTGATGGTATTGTAAATTTTCGGTCCAAAGACTTCTTGCGGCGCGTAAGCCTGCAGCACGTCGATGGAATTATTTTTCAAGCTGATCGGTCTGGCCAAGGCGGAGATCAAACCCGAAGCGGGCGACACCAGGGTCAATTCATCCGTCAGCAAGCGCCAACCCCGACTTACCAGGGCGGCACACAGAGTGCTCTTGCCCGACCCTGGCGGTGCCGGCAGTATCGCTGCGAATCCGTTTCGTTCGACGGTGGCGCCGTGAATAATCAAATAGCTATAGGTCGTTGTATAGATCGACCAATTGAGCAGGCTTTCGAATACCGCAAAAGCTTGGTCGCTCGGCAGCGGTGAAAACGGGCTCTCATCGTTGAGAGAGCAAGTAACTTGGCGACGCCACACCCGGTGCAGATTTGCCGGGCGAATCAGCTTTAAGTGAAAATCGGCAAAGCCGTCGGACTCGTAGGTAAAGTCCGTATAGAACAACTGAACTCCATCCGCGATATTTTGGAATGGAGATTGAACGTGACAGACGAACGGTCCTGTGCGGATTCGGAGTCCTGACGTGCTTAACGCGCGGCGCAGTTCGCCAGTTTCGAATTGACAGACCTTCACGCAGGTATGGGTTCGATGAGTCCGAGGTAGTCCAAATGATTTAATAGGCCGGCGACATTGTCGTCGAGTTCCGCGTCGGAATCCAAATCAATTTGGCGAGCCAGTTGGCGCGCGATCGTCGTCGCATCCGCAGGCGCTTCGGCGAGCAATTTTAAAACTTGTCCGGCGATTGGATTCAGCAAATGGGTATTGCCGGAGTCCAGGTTATAAACCACGACACCGTCCTGCCAGGATTTCATCAAGAGATTAGCGACTCTCCAAGTGTCACTTGTAGACACGGGACTAATGACTAATTGTTGCTATTTCCAGACTGCCCGCTATTCCCCGTAGCGTTCCCGGTGCCGGGTTCACCGCCCTCGACACACTGGGTTTGATAATAGTTCTCGATGAAGTCTTCATTCTTGTGGTCGAAACCCGGTGGAAGATCATGGACCGAGCCACCGAGAATAATTGACGAGAGCAGCGAACAATCGACGTTCTGTCCTAAGGCGGAACGGTTTGTCAGTGACAACAATACGGGCGTGGTCGCGAGTCCGGCGATTAACGCCCGGCGTCGCAGATTAGGGGAACGGTTTGTAGCATTGGCGGATTCCTTAGCCAAAAGGCTCCCTGTTTCATTTGGCAGCGCCCGGCGCGACTCCTGGGTTGTACTTGTGTCCGTTTTGTCGCGTTCTTTCAGTCCCATGGTGTCTCCTAACCAAATAGTAAAGTTTACCCATGTCCCGATTCACTCCTAACAGGTACACAGGTTCAATCCCCGCCCACCTGACACGCATGATCGGTGCCATCGGATAACATGTTGAATTAACGGAACTTAGGCCGAAAGTTGGACGATGGAACTGTAAAGCAAACGGACAATTTTCGGCAGATCGGAATTAGTTGTTCAAGCATTCAATTTTAAACGACAATTTTCTCCCTGGTTTGCAAAGAATTATTACACACTTGGAGGGCTACCGGAACGGCTTTGACAGCTCCCCGGCGAATGTGAAGTCACGACTTGGCAAATTCGCGGCAGTTCAATAAGTGTCGTCCCAAGCATAAGCTTCATGCCGATTAAGATGAAGCGGCGAAATCGCTACCCGAAAAATATTGCTAGGAACGGAACGTGGTTCGCAGCGGCGCGATTTTCGATTCCATTTGGAGAGGCCGATGGAGTCCAAAGAATCTACCTGCTGAACTCCAAGATACGATCACAAATATTTCGCGTTGTCTGGGCTGGCGGCATGACGTTCCAGAAATCGGCATTTGGCAAGAGTTCCCGCAGATAGTGCGCGCCTGATGTCGCGTGGGATTGATCGTCGCCGGGGATAATCAGCGCTGGCGCTTTGACGCCCATCACTTCTTCCGGTTCGGCTCCGGTCGCCGTGTCGCGGTCGAATAATGTCCGGCCACTGGTGATGATCAGGCTTAGATAACGCGCCAAGTCCTGACTCGCGAAACGTTCGGCAAAAGACTTTTCCCGCGCCATCAAGCCCGCCCAGGGTCCAGTTTCCGGGTCCAGCCAGAAGTTTTTCTTATCGCGCGCCCGTTCGATGACGCCGCTTAAACCATTTTGCTTAGCGAAATTGTAATGGCGCACGAAACGGTCTTGCGCTGCTACCTTCCAACGAAAGCCACCGACTGGCCAATGAAGAATCAATCCACGCGTCACTTCGGGATAGTGAACGCCAAAGGCCAACGCTACGGAGCAGCCCATGCAGCCGCCCATCACGTAAGCGGAGTCGATTTTTAGGTGATCGAGCAACGCTTTAGCCTGTTTGGTGTAACTTGCCCAGCCGAGCCGCTCGACCCGCCCGCCGGATTGGCCGCACTCGCGCCGATCGTAGACGATTACGGTATGTTCAGCGGCGAGCGCTTGAAGCGCATCGATGCCCGTCCACGCGCTCGCCACGCGCCATTTCTCGATGGTCGCGTCGAAACCGCCCGGTGCGCACATCAAGATCGGCGTCCCGGAACCATAGGTTTCGTGGTAGGTTTCAATACCATCAAGCACCGTAGTCGGCATGGTTTTCTCCTCTAACTCTGCTATAAATTTCAAGTCGACCCTTTCCTTTAGCACGGTGACGATTGGGAGAAAAGTCGCGCTGCCAGTTTTGCGCGGAGGCTCAGAAGTGAACGATCGAGAAACCGAGATTAAATTCACCGAACTCTTGGACGTGATGGCGCGGCTACGTAGCGAAACCGGCTGTCCGTGGGACAAAGAGCAAACCCATCTATCGCTTAAACCTTGCCTGCTCGAAGAGACTTACGAATTGCTCGACGCGCTCGACGACGGCGACTCCCAGAAACTTAAAGAGGAGCTGGGCGATGTCTTGTTGCAGGTTATCTTTCACGCGCGGATCGCCAGCGAAGACGGCAGCTTCGCGATCAAGGACGTGATTGAATTGCTGACCAACAAGCTTGTCCGCCGCCACCCTTATGTGTTCGCCGGCGAGCCGCTTCCCGAAGATCCCGCCGCGGCGCTCAAACAGCGCGCGCAGCTCAAAGCCAATGAAAAGAAGGACGGAGAAAGCAAATCCGCCCTTGGCAACGTACCCAAGGCTATGCCGGCACTGGCGCGCGCGCAGTCCATTTCGCGGCGTGCTGCCCATCTTGGTTTCGAGTGGCCGAATATCGAGCAGGTCTGGGCTAAGGTCGAAGAAGAGATGCGCGAGCTGAAGGAAGCCGCGGCGTCCGGCGACAAGAACCACACAGGCGAGGAACTGGGCGATCTATTATTCACGATGGTCAATGTCGCGCGCTTTCTCGATGTCGAGTCCGAAGAAGTCTTGGCTCAGACAATCGACCGCTTTACCCGCCGCTTTCATCACATTGAAGCGCGACTGCGCCAAGCGAAGAAAGAGTTTGACCAGTCGACTATCGAAGAGATGGACCGGTTCTGGGAAGAAGCGAAGAAACTCGAGTCCCAAGGGAAATTGGCGAAATGAGCACTGAGCAACCGAGAATCGTCTTTCTCGACGCCGCCACCTACGGCGATATGTCGCTGAAATTATTCACCGACACGTGGGATTGCACGGTGCATCAAGTGACGAATCGCAGCGAAACGAGCGAACGAATCGCCGGCCACAGCGTCGCCGTCACCAACAAAGTCGCCTTCGACAAAACGATTTTGAATTCCTCCGAAGCCGGTCATTTGAAGCTCATCGCGGTCGCCGCCACCGGCACCGACGTCATCGACAAAGAATCAGCGGCGAAACGCGGCGTCAAAGTCTGCAACGTGCCAGGCTACGCGACCCAATCCGTTGCACAGTTCACGATGGCACTGATTCTGGAACTCGCCACGCGCGCCGCAAAGTACGGCAACGCGGTAAAGTCCGGCGAATGGCAAAAGAGCCCCGTCTTCGCATTGCTTAATTTACCGAATAGGGAGCTCGCCGGCAAAAAACTGGGCATCATCGGCCACGGCAACATCGGCCAAACCGTCGCACAAATGGCGCGCGGCTTCGGCATGGAAATTCTCATTGCGGCACGTCCGGGAAGTCCACCGCCAATTCCAAAAGATCGGTTATCGGTCGGCGAATTGCTTAAGCAGGCGGACATCGTCTCGCTCCACTGCCCACTCACGCCGGAAACCAAAAATCTAATCAATAACCAATCACTCGCGCTGATGAAACCGACAGCATTCTTGGTCAACACCGCCCGCGGCGCGCTCATAGACGAAGCTGCGTTAATCGACGCGTTGCGGGATAAGAAAATCGCTGCCGCGGCGCTCGATGTAATCTCGAAAGAGCCGCCGCCAGCAGATCATCCGATCATTCAGGCCGCCGAGGAGTTGGAGAATCTGCTCGTCACGCCGCACACTGCATGGTCCGCACGCGAAGCACGCGAACGGCTATTGGTGGAAGTAAAAACCAACATTGAAGCATTTTTACGCGGCGAGCCGCGAAATTTAGTAGCGTAATAGAAATCGATCGCCGATTACGCGCCGTTACGAAACCAGCGCCGCGGCACCACTCTCGCCGCGGCGCTGGCCAATATCAAATCACTCCGTCGACACTCAACCCCAGCGCCATCCGCCCCGCGTAGGTACGTTGCGCGCCTTCACGCAGTGGATGATAACGCGCGGCCTGAGCATCACGAAAAAGTCTTTCCAGCCCAACCGAACGGTAGAACGCGCTACCGCCTGCGGCTTCCATCGCTAGTTCCACGCTTTTCAGAACACCACGCGCGACCAACGTGCGGCCGATCATGATGCGATTGGTCGTCGCCAACCCCGGATCGCTGGTCGCCGCTGCGGCGATCATGTCTTGGCGCGCCAACCGAGCCAGCGTCAATTCGTTATCGATACCGCCGATGAGTTCGACCGAGTGATGCTCCGCTTTGCGCTTGCGCGCCTGGTCGACGACCAGATCGCGCGCTGCCTCGGCGACGCCGAGATAGGCGGAGTATACTAATGGAAAGGCGATCATCGAAATAATGTGGAATAACGGATGCCATTTGCCCTGCGGTCGTTTCCCGCCAATCGCCGCATCCGTTATGAATACATCGGTCAGTTCGATGTCATGGGAACCAGTGCCACGCATGCCCATGACCGTCCAGGTATCGAGCAGCTTCACGCCCTCGGCTTTCATCGGCACCGCGAAATGCAACACGGATGGGCCAGTCTCGGGGTCATCGTAAACCGCGCTCGTCATCAACAGATCGCCGGCGGGCGCACCGCTTGAGAAGATTTTCCGCCCGTTAATCCGATAGCCTCCCTCGACCCGCGTCGCCGTGCCCGAGCCCTGGAGCCAATCGGAACCGCCGCTGCTCAAAAGCATGATGTTTTCGCTGGCGACTCGCTTCAGTAAACCATCCACCGGCGCTTTCTGATGGCGCCAGCGCCACGCATTGGTCGCGACCTGGTGCGTGTGCATGGAAAAGGCCAAACCCGTCGAACCGCACTGATAAGCGATTCGTCGTAACATCTCGCACAGCTCAGCGTGGCTGGCGCCGAGCCCGCCCAATTCTTCCGGCACACCGGCCGCTATCAGCCCGTGCGCTTTGAGTTCAGTGTAGTTTTCCGCGACAAAACGATCTTGCGAGTCGGCGACGGCGGCGCGCCCCGCAAAACGCGGGGCCAGCTGAGCGAGCGCGGCGGCGATCTTTTCGGAAGCTTTCATAGGACCTCCGCACGCTAACTTATTTGCTGCTAATGACATGTCCATCTCCTCTCATAGTTGTTATCACGGCCAATCCTTCTTATTCGGGTAATGTGGCTAAACGCTTAGCAAAACGCTGGCGCCATCGCCTCGATCTGCTTTCTCGCTTCCGGCTTGATCGATTCCACGGTGGCAAGAAAGTTCGGATGCGTCATCCCCGTGCCCAGATAGGTCCAGCGCATCCCCTTCAGCACCGCGTCAGTCATCTCCTGGCGATCACTTCCGGACAGCTTTCTGCCAGTTGCGGCGATAAACGCCTCGATGTCGAACTCCGTCTGCTGCTTGATCCCCTCATCGATGAAGGCACCGATCTCCGCATATTCCTGAAATGCCTGTTCGATCTCGTTCTCCGCGGCATTGGCCGCTAGCTCTTCCACTATCAAAGTATCGAGCTTGGTGTGCTGTGATTCTTCCAACCAATGGTGCTTGAGCAGACTCTTGAACTGCGGATCGAGGTCCTGACTATCTCGCACCGCCTCGATGTAATGACGTAGCGTGATCCATTCGATGTGAAGGATGGCAATTCCGACGCCCAATGGGCTGTGCGACAGCACGAATTTCTTCACATCCTCAGCAGGTCCAATGAAGTCGCAGCGGCTGCCGAAGCCTTGTTCGAAATCGCGACGAAATTGCTTGAACAGATGAATATGCTTGGCTTCCTCGCCGGCGAACTGAAGCAGCGCGCGAATCCGGAAATCGTCGCCGGAAAGCTTCAGCCTGGCGTGGTCAACCACGTAGGGAAGAATGAATTCTTCTACTAGGCCGAACATGGCGAGGTACTCATGCCCCCTGATCTGATTCAAAATGCGTTTTTCTTCGGCGGCTAGAAAGCTGAGTCCTTCAACATGCGCCAACGACTCCGGCATGAACGGCTTGGTAAAATCCAGGCGCTTGTCGCCGCCGATGATATCCTCGATGCGCCAGCCTATGCGCTCTGATGTCTCCAGCGCCCCTTGGTAACTGTAATTATTATTCATAATCCGTCCTCCTTTTGTTTTTCGGCTCGATACCGCTTGTAAAGGAATCATTGCCGGAATCATGCCAAAGATGAAAAATACGCGTATAGACTGAAAAAACGGGAGGTTAGAAGATGATGAAGCATTGACGCGAATTCACGAGATCTCGTCGACGACGAAATCTCGTGAGCCGTGGCAATGAAGTTTCGTGAGGGCGCGTTACGCCTGGCGTTTGCGCTCGATGCCGAGCGACTTCATGCGCGAACTTAGCGTGGTGGGTTTCATGCCGAGCAGGTGCGCCGCACCGTTGTCGCCGGCGACCTTCCATTCGCTGGCTTCGAGGGCGGCGATGATATTGTCCCGTTCGATTTCTTCAAGCTCCTTCGCCGTGCGCACACGCTGGGCGCTCTCGTCTACTCCGGTCAGCGCCGCGGCGATCGAATTAGCACTTTCGGGCAGGGCGCGGTCAAGATTCAACCGTCCGTCGCGCGCTGTGATCACGGCGCGCTCGATGATGTTTTGTAACTCGCGCACGTTACCTGGCCAGCGATAAGCTTCCAGTCGGCGGATACAATCCTGTGACAGTGGCTCGATCGGCCGACCCATGTTCTTGGCAAATTTTTGCGCGAATGCCGCGGCAAGAATGCCGATGTCGCCGTGGCGCTCGCGCAGCGGCGGTAGCGGGATCGGAAACACATTCAGTCTATAGTATAAATCTTCGCGAAACTTGCCCTCATTAATGGCCCGCTCAAGGTCGCGATTGGTGGCGGCCAAAACCCGCACATCAACCTTGCGCGTCTGCGAGCTGCCAACCGGTTCGAATTCGCCCTCTTGCAGCACCCGGAGCAGTTTCGTCTGCAAGTCGAGGGGAAGTTCGGCGATCTCGTCCAAGAATATCGTGCCGCCGTTGGCCAAGGCGAATCGGCCGTCGCGCTTTTTGGTCGCCCCGGTGAACGCGCCGGCTTCGTGGCCGAAGAATTCGCTCTCGATCAAGCTTGCCGCAATCGCCGCGCAGTTGACCTTGATGAGCGGTCGTTGCCGCCGGCGGCTGGCATGATGAATCGCCCGCGCGATGAGTTCTTTGCCGGTTCCGGTCTCGCCGAGAATCAGCACCGTCGCATCGGTGCCGGCCACTTCCTTAACGTCTCTGAGCACACCGAGCAAAGCCGCGCTCTGGCCGACAATTTCATCCGCACCAAATAAAGACTTGATCTCTTCGCGCAGATACTCTGCTTCCACCGTCAATGAACGAATTTTCTGTTCGGCTTCGAGCCGGTCATTGACGTTTCTAAAAATCACGGTGTAGAAAGGTTCCCGCTCAATGTCGAACCGGGACAGCGTTGCCTCCGCTCGAAACGGCAAACCGCTCTCGGTGGTCGCGTCCAATCCGCCGGAAATCCACAGTGAGCGTTGACCGTCAGAGCGAGAATCGAGATCGATGATCAAGCGCGCTAGTTTCTCGCGCGAGTCGGCGGACAAAAAATGCGTAAACGTTCGCCCGACGATCGCTGTCGTGCCGCAGCCCATTACTTTTTCCGCTGCTGGATTCATCTGCATCACCGCCAAATCGCGATCGAGCTCGATGATCGCATCCATGGCGCTGCCGACCAAACGGCCGAGCTTCTGTTCTCGCTCGCGCACCTGCGCTTCGGCGCGCAGACGGCGCAGTTCAGCTCCCGCTCGGGCAGCGAAGATTTGAAATAGAGCTTGAGCGCGCGGCTCGGCGGGCATCGGCCGCAAGTCGAGCACGGCCAAGTGGCCGAGAACTTTTCCATCGAGATCGAGCAGCGGCATGCCCATGTAACTCGCGGCACCGATCGCTCGCACGTCCGGATCGTTGCCGTAAATATCGAGGAGATTGTCGGGGATATGGACAAGGCGACGTTCGTCGACTACCCGCTCACACGCGGTGCCGTTAACCACCATCTCCCAGCCATCGAGCCATTGACCGCCCATCCAAAACGCCAGTGCCTTTAATCGCCGTGTTTCGGGAAAATACTCGGTGACCCACGCGCCATGCGTGCTCAATGCAAAGGCGAGATTTTTTACTAGGGCTTGAAAAAATTCCGTCCCAGTCTGAGTGGCAGTGCCCTCAAGGATTGTTCTGAGGGCGGCATCGACATCGAAATCTTGCAGCGGCGGACGATCCATACAATCGATTCAAACAAGTATGCACACTCGCCGAAATGAAATCATCGATCGATCCCAATGGCTATGCGCATCGACTGGAATAGGAGGGATTGAAAAACCCAAATAATAATCAGAACGGAATATCGTCGTCGCCCGGTGGCTGGCCGCCACCAGCCACGCCCCCCATACTCATATCGTCGGCGTGACCGCCCTCCACTTGCGGCGCCAATCGCGTGCCGCCCCCGCCGCCGAGAAACTGGATTCGCTGGGCAACGACCTCGGTCACGTATCGCTTGTTGCCGCTCTTGTCGTCGTAGGAGCGCGTTCGAATGCTGCCTTCAATGTAGACTTGCCGCCCTTTGGCGAGATATTGGCCGCAGTGCTCGGCCTGTTTGCCCCAGACCACGATGTTGTGCCACTCGGTGCGTTCCTGGCGCTTGCCGTCGCGGTCGTTCCACACTTCAGACGTAGCGATGGAAAAATTCGCCACTGCGCTGCCGGTGTTGGTAAAACGGACTTCGGGATCTTTGCCGAGATTGCCGACTAAGATCACTTTGTTTACCGACATGCTGCCTCCCTGGGCGCCTCACAAGGGGTCGCGGCGCAAAAACCTCAACAACTTATTATCCTCACCCATGCCGAGAGTCAATCGTCGATAGACCCCTTCGTCGGTGCCGGCTCACATTGATTTTTACCCAGCCGTGACTTAAGATTAGCTTTGCTTTTCCAATAGTTTCTACGGGGCGACTTTATTTTCACCCTGACGTTTTACGTTGTTCGCTTGTTGCTCATCATCGTGCTCACGATGATTTTAGCGACAATTACCACTTTAGCCGGATTTTTCGACCGTCATGGCAAAGCTGTTTACCGCATCAATAAGTTCTGGACCTGGGCGATTCTCCGCGCCGGTGGTGTTAAGCTGAAAGTTTCCGGGTTGGAAAAACTCGATCCCAGCTGCCAATACATCTTCATGGTGAACCACCAGAGCAACGTCGACATCCCGATTTTGATTCAAAGCTTGCCGCGCTTTCAGTTGCGCTGGATCGCTAAGAAGGAGCTTCTCTGGGTACCCTTCTTCGGCTGGGCCATGTGGGCAACCAAGCATATTGCCGTGGATCGGGCCAATTCGATAAGCGCCGTGAAAAGTTTGCGCCGTGCCAAGGAGCGCATCGCCGCCGGCATCTCCGTCGTCGTGTTTCCCGAAGGAACCCGAAGCCGGGATGGCCAGTTACTGCGCTTCAAAAAAGGAGGTTTCCTACTGGCGGTCGAGACCAACACCGAGATCGTTCCGGTGACAATCAGAGGAAGCCGCGATCTATTGCCTTCGGGCGCTTGGCGGCTTCGCTCTGGAACCGTGGAAGTGCTCGTCGATCAACCGGTTTCGATCGCCGGTTACCGGCCCGGAAACCTCAGACTTCTATCGGACCAAGTTCGACAAACCATTGCCGGCCATCTGCGTCAGTCCAGCAGAGCGACCCCCGCCACCGCCGAAACTGCGCAGTCATTACTTGACGGCCGGAATCTGGAGAAACAGCATATTTAAGTAACTATGGACGCGCTACGAATCATTCCGCTCGGCGGTCTCGGCGAGTTCGGCCTCAATATGATGCTGATCGAATACGGCGACTCAGCCATCGCGGTCGACTGCGGCCTGATGTTTCCCGACGCCAATCTGTTGGGCATCGATCTGGTGATCCCCGACGTCAGTTATCTGCTCGAAGACAGCGACAAGCTCAAGGCGATCGTTCTCACGCATGCCCACGAAGATCATGTCGGCGCGCTGCCTTATATTCTGAAACATCTCGATGTGCCGATCTACAGCACTCGCCTGACCCTCGGACTGTTAGCGAACAAGCTCAAGGAGCATGACCTCGAAGATAGCGCCGAGGTTCACGAGATCACCGCGGGCGCGCCTTGGGACCTCGCGCCGTTTCGCCTCGAAGGCATTCGCGTCACCCATAGCTTGATGGATTGCCTTGCGCTGGCGATTGAAACGCCGGTGGGCACGATCATTCACACCGGCGATTTCAAGATCGACAACACGCCCATGGAAGGCGAGATGTTCGACTTCCAGCGTTTCGCCGCCTACGGCGAGAAAGGCGTGCTACTTTTGCTCTCGGACTCGACCAACGTCGAGCGCAGCGGCTATACGCCATCGGAGCGCGAGGTCGGGACGAATTTAGAACAGATTATTCAACACGCCACCGGCAAAGTGTTGGTGTCGACTTTTTCGTCGAGCATTCCACGGATTCAACAGGTCATCGAGATCTCCGAGCGATCAGACCGGCGCGTGGTCTTGAGCGGGCGCAGCATGATCCGCAATAGCCAAGTCGCCGCGGATTTGGGGTATCTGCATTTGCCGCGCGATTTCATGATTGAGAGTGATCGCTGGCACGATCTGCCGGCGGACCGCCTGACCTTTCTTACCACCGGCAGCCAAGGCGAACCGCTGTCGGCGCTCCATCGGATCGCCTTGGATGATCACAAGACGATCAAAGTGGAGCCGGGTGATACCGTGATCCTGTCCTCGAAATTTATTCCGGGCAACGAGAAAACCATTTCGAATTTGATCAATCATCTTTACCGGCGCGGCGCGGAAGTCCACTACGAAAAGGTGTCCGAGATCCACGTCTCGGGCCACGCCAGCCAAGAAGAGCTGAAAACCATGTTGCAGCTCACCCGGCCGCGATTCTTCGTGCCGATCCACGGCGAATATCGCCATCTTGTGCGCCATCGCCGCCTAGCCCAAGAGGTCGGCCTGCCGGCGGAGAACTGTTTTATTCTCGAGGACGGCGATGTTCTTGAACTGACGCCGAACAGCGCGAAGAAGGTCGAATCGATCCAAGTCGGGCGGGTTTTCGTTGACGGCAAAGGCGTCGGCGATGTCGGTGACGTGGTGATCCGCGACCGCCGCCACCTGTCGGAAGGTGGCATGGTGCTGGTGGTCATGGCAATCCATCAACAGTCCGGTGAACTAGTCGCCGGCCCGGAGCTGATTTCGCGCGGCTTCATGCTCGCCGAGGAGAGCGAGGAAGTTTTGGAGAGCGCCAAGAAAGAGGTCCTGGCGACGCTCAACAACATGAACCGAGAAACCCGCGCCGATCCGGCTGAGCTGAAAGAAGAAGTGCGCAAAGTGCTGCGCCGATTCTTTCGAAAGAAACTCGAACGCCACCCGGTGGTACTACCGTATATTATTGAAACTTAGGTAAATCGTCGGAATATACGAATCTCGAAATCCCAAGCTCGAAGCTCGAAACAAATTCAAATGACCAAAAAACATAATGCTCCAAACAGCTCGGATCCGGATACCTCGTTTAGGAATTGTTCGGGTTTTTTTTAGTTGGCTGCGACTTGTTTCAAATTTAGATATTCGGATTTCGGATTTTCTATCGCTGGCATCTTTGCGCAAGATATTCTTTGCTGAAAGTCGAACTGTTCAATAGCAGAACTCACAACCAAGGAAACAAGCCATGTCAATAGCCATCGAAAAGGGCCGGCTCAACCGTGAAATCTGGGGCGTGATCATCGGGCTTACGGCTTTGTTGATCGCGATCAGCTTAGTGTCGTTCAACGTCAACGACCGCTCGCTCAATACGCCGTCGGGCGCCATCAGCACGCATAATTGGGGCGGCTTCGTCGGCGCATTTCTCGCCGACCTGCTGCTCCAAGGGCTGGGGCTGTCGTCTTATCTGCTGCCGGTTTTTCTTTGTCTCGCCGCGGGACAGATGTTTCGCGCCACCTATAAGGGCATTCAGCTCACCCGAGCCACCGGTTCTATTGCTTTGCTCATCAGCGTCGGCGTGATTTTGAGCGTGATCATCGACAGCGAAAGCGCGCGCGATTCGGGCGGCATCGTCGGCGGCTTCTTGAAGGAAAGCGTGCTCGTGCCTCTATTCGGGCGGTTGAGCGCGACCTTGATCGCGCTTTTCACCCTGCTTTTGTCGGTCATGCTGCTGACGCAGAATTCGCTGCTCGAATTGATCGGCCATACCAAGAAGAATTTGTTCGAATTCAAAAAGTCGTTGCTACCCGTGTTCAACGAAAAGCTGAAACTCTTCAGGGAGAAAAAAGAACAGCGCAAGGGCGAAAACACCAAGAAGGACAAGAAGGATTACACCCCGCCGCCGATCGTCATGAAAGACCAGCCCAAAGGCGATGCCAAAGACGATCCGCTATTTAAGAAGCAGGTGAAAAAGCCTGCGCTGCCGCCTGAACAGTTCAAGCTGCCGGAAGTCGGCGAAGGCTATAAGCTGCCACCGTTGGAGCTGTTGGATGCGCCCGAACGCGAGCAGATCAAAGTCGATAAAGACACGCTCCACGCCAACTCGCTGATCCTGCAAAAAAAGCTCGAAGACTTCGGCGTCGAAGGTGAAGTGGTCGCGGTGCGCCCCGGTCCGGTCATCACCATGTATGAATTTAAGCCCGCGGCCGGCGTCAAGGTGCGGCGCATCGTCATGTTGGCGGATGATCTGGCCATGGCGCTACGCGCCGTGAGCGTGCGCATTCTCGCGCCGATCCCAGGCGAGTCGGTGGTTGGCATCGAGATTCCCAACCCGCGCCGCGAAATGGTTTATCTGCGCGAAGTGATCGAACACGAAGCGTACCGAAACTCCGACTCGAAAATCACCCTCGCCTTGGGCAAAGATATCGGCGGCACGCCGTTTTCGACCGATTTGGCGAAGATGCCGCATCTACTGGTCGCCGGTGCCACCGGCACCGGCAAATCGGTGTCGATCAACGCGATGATCTTAAGCATTCTCTTCAAGTCGAGTCCGCAGGATGTAAAGTTCATCATGGTCGACCCCAAGATGCTCGAGCTAACGGCTTATGAAGACATCCCCCATCAACTTGTGCCGGTGGTGACCGATCCGAAGAAAGCCGCGGCGGCGCTGTTTTGGGCAATGGACGAAATGGATCGGCGCTATCGATTAATGAGAGAAAAAGGGGCGCGTAACATAGACAACTACAACCGCACGCTGGAAAAAGAGGCAGGCAATAAAAAGGGCGTATTTGATCTCACTGACACCGAGTCGCTGGAAGGAGCGCCCACACCCACAATCGGCGGTAGACTGTCGAAAGATGCGCCGCTGGTCCATGGGCGCTTGCCGCGCATTGTCATTATCATCGACGAATTGGCCGATCTGATGATGACCGTCGGCCGCGACGTCGAAGAATATATCACCCGCTTGGCGCAGAAAGCGCGCGCCGCGGGAATCCATTTAATCCTCGCCACCCAACGTCCGTCCGTCGATGTCATCACCGGCTTGATCAAAGCGAATTTTCCCGCGCGCATCTCGTTCCAGGTCACCTCCAGAATCGACTCGCGGACCATACTCGACTCCATGGGCGCTGAAAAGCTCCTGGGCAACGGCGACTTGCTTTTTCTGCCGCCGGGCACGGCGCGCTTAACCCGCGTCCACGGCGCTTTCGTCTCGGACCAAGAAGTGCTCAAGGTCATGAAATTCATCAAAGCCCAAGGCCGGCCCATCTATCGGCCTGAAGTCCTTGAGGCGAAAAAAGAAACCGAAGCGGTGGCGGCGGCAGATGAGGAATATGACGAAATGTACGACCAGGCCGTGGCGATCGTCACCGAAACCCAACAGGCCTCGATCTCTATGGTTCAGCGCCGATTGCGTGTAGGATACAATCGTGCCGCCCGGATGATCGAACAGATGGAACGGGATGGCGTGGTTGGGCCGGCCGACGGCGCCAAACCAAGAGAAGTGTATGCGCAAAAGATCGCGGATCTGGACTAGACTCGTTATTGGCGTCAGCACCGCCGTAATGCTCGCCATCCCACCCCTGAGCATGAGCGCGGAGAGTAGTAGTGCCGATGCTGTTGCTATCGTAGAGGGCTTGCAGAAAAGCTACGACGCCACGGTCGACTTCATCGCCGATTTTCGTCAAGAAACCGAAGTTAAAACGCTTAATCGCACGATGAAGGCGTCGGGCAAGCTTTCCTTTAAACGACCCGGCAAAATGCTCTGGCGTTATGACGAGCCGAAGAACCAGTTCGTACTGACCGACGGCAAGCACCTCTACTTCTATCAGCCGGAGCAAAACCAGGTTATCAAGAGCCCTCTCAAGAACGCCTTTCGCGGCGACATCCCGTTGTCATTTTTGCTAGGTCTCGGTAACTTAAAAAAGGACTTCAATGCGACGCTCAAGGCGAGCGACGACAGCCAGAACGTGCTGCGCCTCGAACCCAAAGGCGAAGCCGGCGGCTACAGTGAAATCCTCGTCGGTGTCAGCAAAGCGGCTTCGGACATCCTCTGGGTGAGCGTGCGCGACGCGGCCAATAACCTGACCACCTTGCGCTTCGCCGGCATGCGTAAAGGCGTGGGCGTCAGCGACTCGCTGTTCCAATTAAAAATTCCCAATGGCGCCGACATCGTCGAACTAGGGCAATGAGCCGAGCAATAAAGTCAGCCACTTCGCGGGCGCGGTATTGAACCCGGCCGCCAGTTAAAATATCGCAAAGGGGATGCTCGCCCCCTTTGGAAACCCCATCTAATGGTTCCACGCTGCGAGCAGCGTGGTGGTCGTAAAATGCAGAAAATCAATAAACCAGTTGACTTCGCCGCCGGGGTATTGACCCCGGCGCTATTTAAAAATTGCAAAGGGGATGTTCAACCCCCTTTGGAAACCCCATCTAATGGTTCCACGCTGAAATCAACGTGGTCAACAATAAGCATCGTTAGTTTGGGCTGCGCGCGAAATCTCGTCGATTCCGAGGTCATGGCCGGACTGTTGCAGCGAAACCACTACGAAATCGTTCGCGAGCCGGCTGACGCCGATGTGGTGTTGGTAAATACCTGCGGTTTCATCGGCGCCGCGAAGGAAGAGTCCATCGACACTATCGTCGAAATGGGCCGGCTCAAAGACGCCGGTAAGCTCAAGAAACTCGTGGTCGCCGGCTGTCTGTCGCAACGCTATCCTGAGGATCTCGCCAGCGAGCTTCCCGAAGTCGATCTGTTCATCGGTACCGGCGAGGTGCCGCGGATCGTCGAAATCCTCCGGGACCATGAGGTTGACCCCAGCCGGCGCCAGCACATCGGCGTGCCGAGTTACATTTACGATCACGTCACGCCGCGGCTCCGCACCACGCCGTCTTATACGGCGTTTCTCAAAGTCTCCGAGGGCTGTGACCACAAGTGCGCCTTTTGCATCATTCCGCAACTGCGTGGACCGCACCGCAGCCGCTCCATCGGGTCGGTGGCTGAAGAAGCCGCTGCGCTCGCCAAAAGCGGCGTCAAGGAGATCAATCTCATCGCTCAAGACTTGACCGCCTACGGCCGCGACCGCAAGGACGGCACAACGCTCTACGGCCTGCTCAAAGAAATGGATCGAGTGGAGGAGCTGGCGTGGATTCGGCTGCTATATGCGTACCCAAACTTCCTCGACAATTCGTTACTGGAGCTAATCCGCGAGAGCGAAAAAATTTGCAAATATATTGACATCCCCTTCCAGCATATCAGCCGGTCCCTGCTCCAACGCATGCGGCGCGGCAAGAGCGGCGCCGCGGTTCGTGAAGCGGTTAAAAGACTGCGCGACGCCATCCCTCGCCTGACGCTGCGCACCTCCTTGATCGTCGGCTTTCCCGGTGAGAGCGAGGCTGATTTTGAGGAGCTACTGGACTTTGTCGAGGAGACCGAGTTCGAGCGGCTCGGCGTCTTCAAATATTCCGAGGAGGAAGGGACGGCGGCGGCTAAGCTAGAGGGGCAAGTTCCCGAGGAAGAGAAAGAACGGCGCTGGCAGGAAGTAATGGATTTGCAGTCGGCCGTGTCACGAAAAAAAAATCAGGCCTTGATTGGCACCATCCAGCGCGTTATGATCGACGGCGCTGACCCAGATACAGGCAAGCTCTCCGGCCGAACTCAGGCCCATGCCCCCGAAGTTGATGGTCTAGTTTTCGTGGAGGGTTATGATAAATTAACTACCTCAAATCCGCCTGATCCTGGGGCGATGATTAATGTAAGGATCACACGGGCGCACGACTACGACATAACGGGTGAGATAATCCATGGCTAAAATCGATCCTGATAAAGAAAAAAAACAGCGTCGAGAATTTCTCAAGCAGGCCGCCGAAATGCTTGACGAGATGAAACGGGGCTTGATGAGAGAAATGCAGGACCGCGTCAAGGGCGAGAGCGAAGGCGTCAAGGACGAAGGCCGCGACACCTACGACCTGGCAAGCGACGAACGGGACCGGGAGATCAACTTTATTCTCAACGACCGCGAGCGCGAAAAACTCGTCGCTATCGACGAAGCGCTTCTGCGCATCAAAGAGAAAACCTACGGTCTCTGTGAGAGCTGCGAGGGCGAGATCCAGTTGGGCCGATTGAAAGTTTTGCCGTTTACGCGATTGTGCGTGAAGTGCCAGGAAGAAAACGAGAAGGAAAGCAAGCGGCAGAAAACCCTCGACGAAGAGCGCGGTTATCGCCGGCTCGTCCTCACCGATTTCGAAGAAGAAGGATCCTAGCCGCTACAGGTCATTGCTCAACATAAAAAAGGGCGCGGTAGTTGCCGCGCCCTTTTTTATTTGCGTTTTAAGGATACGACTACTCGCCCTTGGCCGGAACAAACGTCATCTTGCTGAGGAAATTCTTCTCGCCCTTGGTGATATATTCGACCGTGGCTGAGGATCCCAAACCGACGTCCGCCATTTTCGCCTTTGTCTCTTTGATTTCGATCGCTTTCGTCTTAGCATTGAAATCCAGCGTGACGAGCTTGCCTTCTTTGGTAACCACGATCATGTAGTTTTTCTCGGTGTCCAATAGCCCGACATCGCCGGCAACCTTCTCCGCCTTAGCTTTCGTTGGCTCCGCCTTCTTCTCCTCGGCCTTTTTCTCTTGTGCTATTGCCGGCATTACAAAAGAGGCTGCGAACAGTGCTGCCAGGCCACCTACGATCATCGCGTTCAGTTTCATTTTCATTTCTCCCTTTGATTTATCTCTTCCGCGGTCAAGTCAGTGCTGAATCATTCGCCTTTTGCCGGTAAGTACTCGATGCTCGTTGCCAGATTCTTTTCGCCTTGCTTCGTGTATTGAACCGTAGCGGATGACCCCAAGCCAATGTCAGCTATTTTAGAATTGACGAATTCTCTCTGGGTCGGTTGAAATTTCGCATCATAATCGATCGTCACCAGCTTGCCTTCCTTGGTCACGAGGATCATGTAGTTCTTTTCCGTATCGAGCAGGCCGACATCCCCCGCCAATTTCGTGGCCTTGGCTTTTTCCGCGGCCTTTTCAGCCGGTGCCTTGGCCTCTGCTTTCGCGGCCGGAGCTGGCGCGGGTGCAGGTTTCGGCGCCATCTCTTCCTGTGTCGCGCACGACGCGAGCGCGAATAATGAAGCTGCTGCGAGAGCGCTGGTTGACAACAAGTTTTTCATCTGACCTCCGTAAAAAGCTAAAATTTATCGGGATTGCTCGTGATACTTATCGTGACCCTGTTGTCATCTCAATACGCTTTAGGTAGGATTTTTTGACTTTAACCCATTAGGTTGCGAATCATAGTAAGACCAAAGTCTAATCTTCTCGGGGGAAGGAAAAACGCGTTTGCAGGTTGACGAATTTGTTGTATTTATAGACGACTTGCCGCATCGATTCTGTCGAGGGAGTCAACCATGACACCGATTAAAGTCGTAATCGCCGACGATCACGCATTGTTCCGTGACGGGCTACGCAAAATCCTTTCGGTTGAGAAGGATATTCTAGTCGTCGGCGAAGCCGCCAATGGCGACGAGATCCCAAAGGTCGTCGAGCGCATGAAACCCGACATCATGCTCTTGGACCTAAAAATGCCCAAGGGCGACGTAGTGCAAAACCTTCTCGAAATAGCCGCCCGCAGCCCGGCGACTCGGGTCATGATCTTGACGGCATTTTCGGACGAAGAAAACGTCCTAAACGCAGCCAAAGGCGGCGCCAAAGGTTACGTTCCCAAGGGCGTCCCCTCGGCAACGCTCGTGCAAGCCATCAAGAGCGTTTGCAACGGCGGCGTCTGGATCGACAAGGAGATCGCCTCATGGGAAATTTTTGAAGAAATTGCCCAGGCGCAATCGCAGGCTCAACCCCAACCACGCGATGCCACGCCGCAGTTAGACGAGAGCCTCAAAGCACTCACCAGACGGGAGCTCGAAATCTTGCGGCTAGTCGCCGAGGGATTAACCAACGAGGAGATCGGCAAGAAGATTTTCATCAGTGAAAAAACCGTTAAAACTCACCTGACGAATATCTTTGACAAGCTCAAGGTCAACAACCGTTTCAAGGCCGCGCTCATGTTGATGGGCCAAGCGCACTAGCCGATATTCGCCGGTGCGAGAGGCACCAAAATCCATTGCCGTTAGTTTTCGGGAAGCCGATTGTAAATCATGGCCGCCGCAGAGAAAACCTCGCTCGAACAGGACTGGATACTGCAACGAGAGAAGGCGGTGGCTTGTCTGCGCGTAGTATTCGCAGTTCTTGCCATCGCCGTCATTCAGCTCAACCCGTCACGAGTCGCGCGCTTTCCGATACTTTCCGAAGTTTCCCTTGGCTCTTTTCTACTGTATAGCGTTGGCGCATTGTATTTCGCGTGGAAGATCCGGCTTGGATCGGCGCGGGTCGGCGCCATCAGTACGGCTTTAGACGTGGTCTGGATCGCTTTGATCGTTTATTTTACCGGCGGCACGCGCACGCCGTTTTTTTTCTACTATTCATTTCCCGTCATCACCGCAAGTGTACGCTGGGGTATCAAAGGGAGTATTCCGGTTGCGCTGGTGGGCGTCGGTGCCTACACCTCAATGCGGCTTACTTTAGCGGCGGAATCTGGCGGAGACCCGATCGGCATCGACACCATCGTCGTTCGCAATCTGTATCTGATCGTTCTCGCGGTGATCTTCGGCTACATCAGTGAATTCGAGAAGAAGCAGAACCAAAAAGTACTCGCGCTCTCTCGCACGGCTGGGCAAGTGGCCGCTTTACAGGAACGGCGCCGGATCATGTACGAACTCCACGACGGGATTCTTCAGTCGCTGGCTACATTGATTCTGCGCCTCGAAGCGTGCCGAGGTCATACGCCGCGATCCGAGATGGATCTCGATAAAGAGCTACGCGATATCGAAGAACTCACGAGAAGCTCGATGAATGAAATTCGCCAGTTCCTCGCCGGCAAGGTTACGCAGCCGCTGACCCACGGCACGCTCACTGAAAGAGTGCGCGATGAACTGCAATTCCTGCGCGACGGATTGGGTGTGAGAGCGATCTTGGAAACCGAACCCGAAAATCTCGACCTGCCGCTGGAGGTCGAACGGGAAGTCTATTACGTTCTTCGCGAAGGGCTCACCAACATCACGCGTCACTCGCACGCCGCGCGCGCGGAGATACATCTGCGACAGCGCGAAAAAACTCTCGAAGGAAGTTTAGTCGATGATGGCGTCGGAATGAATCTACAGACCGACGGTGATGCCAACGGCGTGGGACTAAAAAGCATGAAGGAGCGAATCGAAAAAATCGGGGGAGAATTCTCGATCGAGTCCTCCCCCGGTGCTGGAACGAATATATCCTTTGTCGTACCGGTAACGTCTTAACGACGGTGAGGTCAGTCAGCGCAAACAGACACTCCTATGTTACGGCACGCTAGCGCGACAAAAGATTATTCGCCTTTGGCTGGTAAGAATATCATCTTACTTAGGAAATTCTTATCCCCTTTAGTGACATACTCTACTTGAGCGGACGATCCTAAGCCCACGTCGCTCATCTTCGCCTTGCTATCCTTGAGCATGCTCACCTTGGTTTTAGCGTTATAATCTAGCGTAACTAATTTCCCGTCTTTCGTCACCACGATCATATAATTCTTCTCGGTGTCGAGCAGACCGATGTCACCCGCCACCTTCTCGGCTTTTGCCTTTGCTGGCTCAGCTTTCTTCTCCGCCGCCGCTACCGGCCATGCCAACGCCAACGTCAACGCCACCGCACCTAGAATTTCTGTACGCAATTTCATCGTCGTCTCTCCTTTTGATTCGGTATTCATGCGTCGAAATGAAGCCCTGCGCTACTCGCCTTTCGCCGGAAGATACTCAATTGAACTGGCGATATTTTTGGCGCCTTGCTTAGTATATTGAACCGTCGCCGACGAACCGAGGCCGATGTCTGCAACTTTGGAAGGGGTTGGCGTTCTCATCGTCGGCTGGAACTTCGAGTCGAAATCAACCGTCACCAATTTTCCCTCTTTGGTCACGATAATCAGATAGTTCTTTTCGGTATCCAACAGCCCAATATCCCCAGAGATTTTTGTCGCCTTTGCTGGTGGCGCCTTTGCTTCGGCTTTCGCTGGCGGTGCCGCCGGTGTCGGCGCCGGTGTTGGCGCTGGTTTCATCTCTTCCTGTGTCGCGCACGAAGAGAGCGCAAACATCGCAGCCACCACCGCAGTCGCGCTAATTGTGTATAAAGTATTTTTCATCGCTGCCTCCATCATAAGACTTTAGTCTAAAATTCGTGTAAAACATTAGTCGTATACTGCACGCGGCAATGGCTTGTCAAGCGGTTAATGCGAGATAACTTAAGAATTCTTAGCTACGCCTTGGAGGCTGCGCTGGAAGTCTTATTCGCCGCACTGGACCGCTACTACGTTCCCGGGCGCGCGCGCAGATCGACAAAGCGATCGCGGCGATTTTTTCCATAACAGTCCTCAGACTTTTCTTTGCACTGGGGCAACTCCTCACCGTAACTGACGGTTTTAATCCGAGTTGGCGCGACCCCGAGGCTAACCAGATAGTCCATCGCGCTGCGCGCCCGTTTGGCGCCCAACGCCAAATTGTACTCAGTCGTGCCGCGCTCGTCGCAATGACCCTCGATTTCCAAGGTCACACTAGGATTAGCTCGAAGCCAATCGGCGTTCGCCTTCAGGATCGACCGGGCTTCGGAACTTAAATCATATTTGTCGAAATCAAAATGGATCTCTTTAAGCGGTCCGCTTGCGGCAGTCTTACCTTCGCGGAGCGCGTCCAGACTCGAACCGGGGGCTGCACGCGATGAGACCTCGGACTTGCTCGCCCCCGGTCTGGGAGTAGCCGGGATAGCCGAACTTGATTCGCGAGCGGAGATTTCCGGCTGCTTAGCCGCCTCGGTGGCGCACCCTCCAATGATCAAAGCACTAACAACCGGCACCACGCAGCCCGCACCGCTCAACCAGGTTTTGATCAAATCAAATTTCATATGCTCCCCCTTACGAAGCGCCCCAAAACGATTTCATCTTATCTCCGCCTACTCTTTGATTCGTATACAGCCAATGAATAAATACCAATCTAAGGTCGTATGATAAAGAGCGCATGGTTTCCCAGAGGGCGCGCCGAATTGACTCGAATTAATCCGCTAACTCGCGCAGTGCGTGCGTGATTAACTCAGAGATTACCTTGGTGTATAGGTCCCGGCTTGCCTTATTGCGCAACGCGCTGTTCACCGGTAGCTCGATATGCAGGCTTTTCCGCGCGACGCTCAGGATACCACTGTATTTAGCCGGCCAGGCACCGATCTCAATATTGTCGAGGGGCTCGATCAATAGTTCCACTCGGTCGACGCCGGCATTTTCGATTAAGAGCTGGTCCCTAACGCGGTTGTATTCTTGTTTGATGCCTAGAGCCTGCCTGGAGTCGATCCCGACCGTGGCGATCTGAATTGTATTGTCAACCCCATACTGGTGCACATCGAAATAGAGTCGTAGGGCACCACCCGCCGCATCAAGAACGATTTGTTTGAAGGCGTCGAAGATTTTCCGTGAGCGCGGGCTGTTCGCTTCGAACTCAGGGACAAGATAATTTTTTTCCGATGGCCGGTTCACGTTGATCCGCCATCCGCCCGCTTCGGTGGGAGTAAAGCCGCGCGCGATGACCGTGGCCAAGCCGGTGCTAAATCCCACCTGCTTGACGATTTCAGCGGTATACTCATCGAAACTCCCATGCGGCGCGCCGATGACGACGCCAGCGACGCCCTTTCTCGACGCAATCAAATCGAAACGCCCCAGCTCCATGAGAGTGACCTCGACTTGGGGCACTAGTTGGGAATGTTCGTGAACGAGGCGTTCAATCTCCTTCACCCAAGCCGAAAATATTTCCCCGTAAACTTTCAGATTGTTCTCAGAAAGAAATTTCACGGGTATACGCAGACTCAACCCCTTCTCAGCCACCATCAGAACACCGTGATGCGATATTCCCGGGGCCTGCCAGCTACTATCCTCAAGGGGATCGAGCGAGATTGCTAGTTTTTCAATGGCTCTCGCGCCGATCACTCGGTCGCGCGTTGCCAGGAAGGTCTGTTTGATAATCTTCGCTTCTTCGAACGTAAACCCGCTAGCGATGACTTGCATGCGATCAGTTGCCTCTGCCGTGGGACGATGCCGGATGCCGACATACAAATCGATGGACCCGTGGGTAACGCGTCGCAGGATATCTTTGAACTCGACAAAAACACTGCGGCGTTGAAACGGGCCACTGGCTATCCTTCGGTATGGATGCGACCGAACCTCCGGTTGTTCGACACTGAGCTGCTTTGACTTGAACCCATACGCCGCGACAAAACCAGCGCCCGTGCGCTCGCTGATTAACTGGGCCAAGGTTACCGTAGAGCCCACCGCACCGCCATGCGGCGCGCCAATGACGACCCCGCTCATACCTGGCTTCGGCTCGCGATATTCAAATCGGCCCAATTGGTTGACTTCATAACTGATGGTCGGCTGTTTCACCGCGCAGCCGGCGATTGCAGCGATGAGCGCAACCGTTAATACGGGATTAGCCAGGGAGACCATAGGAAGGCGCTAAACGACGGATGGCGAAACCGGGATAGTTACACAACCAAAAAAGGGAGAGTCATTGCTGACTCTCCCTTTTTGGTCGATGTTTTAGGTTGCCCTAGAACGTATATCGCCAGTTCAAGAACACATCCACCCAGTCACCGCCGATGCCGTTACGGCAGCCACCGGAAGCAATCTTACCGCTGGAACAGATGCCGATATTATGCGCCGGTTGGTTCCTCGCATTTTCCAGGTTCGAGGCATCATACCACAACACGCTCGCCCCAACGCTCATGCGCGGCGCGACGAAGTACCACAAATCCCATTCTCGAAGTAGAATGCGGCTGCGGTGGAAGTCGCCGCTGTTTAATGTTGCAGGACAGGGTATACCCGTGCCGCCATTACAACCAACAGACACATCCGTGCGCTCAAAGTGGGTGCCGATCAAGACCGATCCTGCCGTCGTCGCCGAACCAGTCAACCATCCCTTCGGGCTCCACAGGTATAGATCGTGGCCGACTAGGAAAACGCTGCCTTCCTTCCGGCCTTTGCCATTTGGTGCCCCACCAATGCCAGTCCCACGATCCTCGTAATTCTCCCATACGCGCATTGTCCGCAA
>Ga0208454_1000021_pt1 | contig 145950 bp, 141 predicted proteins | sample EasRivMeERMZT100_FD_187530 | JGI IMG/M metagenome (GOLD analysis project Ga0208454, IMG submission 187530) | Soil microbial communities from meander-bound floodplain in the East River, Colorado, USA - East River MetaG ERMZT100 (SPAdes) (version 2) | ecosystem: Environmental > Terrestrial >...
GGTCGCGCTTGGCCAACAACGCGCGGTTCTTTGGCCCCAGATCTCTGACGATGGCGCCCAAAGACTTCCAAAAACCGTCGGCCTTCACGCCGGTGCCCGGCGCAATCTCGTCGCGCACCAGGGCATATAATTCATGATCGATCCGTAAGCCACCGATTTCGACAGGCTTCGCCATGGCGTTTCTCCTTGGGAACACTTTGGGCGCGGCTGCAGCGCCGGGCCCGATTCAAGGTGAGACTTTGACGGCACCGCTTTTCATCGCTTCAGCCTTTATGCTATCCGCGATTGCCCGTCAATGCGGGCAAACCGACTTAGCGTGAGTTTAGCGGCTCGATCGCCTTACATGATCGTGCACAGGGGCGCGCTTACGTTCAAACGAGAACCGGTTTGGACCGGCCGAGTAATCACTGCTCTTACCCGGCCGCCCGTAGGGGCGCCGCGCCGTGATGCGTTGCGATTGCCAGTGGTTTCGCGATGAACCGCTGGATCGATTCGTCGTTGGCAAAAATCTTTTGCGCCCGCGCGGTGTCGACCTCGATGGCGATGATGTTCGGATCGTCGGTCCGCGCCGATCGGAACACGCCGTTGTGAATCATGCGTTGAACCGACAAACGATTGTCGCCGCTCGGCGTCACATAGTGGACCAGATCGGTCTTATAGCGATGCAAGAGAAAGAAATGCATCAACGACATCAAGCGGCGGTTACGATATTTTTTAACCGTATTCTGGTCCTTGACGGCGAGAAATTTTCGTCCTTGCCGGTCTTTGTCGACGCGGAAAATGATTTCGGCGATCTTGTCGCGCGCCTCGTCGAAAACATTGAGCATCATCTCCTCGGCCCCCGCCCAGCGCTCCTTGAGCTCCACGCTCAGTTCGCCCTGATTGTAAAGAGCCTGCTTGTTCCAATGATCCGTCCACATCCGCAGCCACCGCGCGAGAACGCTGGTCGGCACCTCGGTCGGTTTTCGGTGCTGCGTCTCGGTCGACTTGCCGCCCATGGATGAAGTGGTGAGCGACGGCCCCCGGGCGGCGCGCCGGAAGCGGTCCGCCCACTCGCCGCCGACGAAAGTCTGCGGATACTGAGCCGGGTCGTTGGCCAAACGCAGAGAGCGCTGAATGAGTCTGACAAAGCCAAGCACTCCCTCTTCGCGCAGCGCGCGCGCCAGCCGGCCATTCATCAACGCTTCGGTCTGGTGGCCGCCATACGTGATGAAGTTAAAGACATAGCCGAACTTGCCCAACTCGGCGGCAAAGCCGCGGATTTGGTCGTCAGTGAAACCCCAGGCATCCCAATTCCATGAAGGCGACAAATTGTAAGCCAGCATCTTTTGCGGAAACACCGCGTGGATGGCATCGGCCCAATGGCTGTCATCCGCTAGATCGGGCTTGGCCGTCTCGCGCCAGATGAGATCGGCGAAGGGCGCCACTGCCAGGCCCCGTTGAATCGCCATCTCGCGCCCGCCGGTGATCTGGTAAAAACCCTCCGGCGTGCAGGGCAAGTTCCAATCCCAGAAGATATCGATGCCCATCGAGCGCGCCGCCGCGCGCGCCTCCTCGTGGGACACACTGTTGGCAAATTTCTTCCAGCGCTCCACCGACATCGGCAGCTTAACGCGGCTTTGCAGGCGTGCTTGCATGGCATCCGCCACCGCGTCGCCGTAGGTTCTGAGCTCAGCCTTTTCGGCCCATGCCTGGCGAATCGCCGCCAACACGTCATCCACCGTTTCTTCGGTGATTTTTTTGGACGCGACTTCCAGCGCGGCCATTTGTTCACGGACGTCGCGCTGGCCGCTTCGTTGCCGGCGCAGCCGCTGGCGCAGCTTCTTGAGGGCGTCGATTTCCTTGTGAACCTTCGCGATGCCTCCGCTAATCTGCGGCATAAGATGTTCTTGCCTGAGCCATTCCTCGGCGGCTTTGTAGGCTTTGTCCGAAATCCGATGCAGCAGATGGCCGTTAATTTCTTTGAATCCCGCCTGGTAGAATTTTCTAATCACCGCCAAGTTGACATTTTTGAATGCCACGATCGGCTTGCTTGCGCCGTAAACGAAAGGGTGATCCCGCTCATCGTCCACGCTATCGATGGCGGTGGCGTCATGGGAATCGGTACGCGCGACGATCACACCGGGGATTTTCATGATGTCGTACTGCAGCCGCGCCGTATTGAGACGGGAGAGCATCTCGGTGGTGGAGACCAGAATCTTTTGCCCTTGGTGGCCGCAGACTTTGCAGCCCGGCCGCTGGTCTTCGATGTGAATTGCGCCGATCTTACTCTCGACAAACTTCTTAACCAGATTGCGAATATGATGCTCGCCGCCATGGCCCGTGTCGCCGTCGGGTATGATCAGCGGCGGATTAAACTCGATGGGCGGATGTTTTTTGCGTTGCGCCGAGGTCATGCGAATGCGCGCCGACCTTTGCGCTTCATCCTGGTGTAGCAGCGCGCGCACCCACGAAGCGCCTTCCTTGGGCACGCGGTCCAGCGCGTAATTCGCCAAATCGGCGCCCGGGTCTTCGGAGTCGGATCCCTTTGCCGAGGTCGCCCAACCGCCGAGATAGAGAACCTTGATACCCTCCATCACGGCTCTGACCGCGCCCGTCGGCGAAAACGGGCCATAGGTCGTCTCTTGCTTTTTTTCTTTGAACAGCCGCTGCAGATAGTCGTGCAGTTTCACCGCTGACCGTCGCGCGACGGTGTAATCTTCCTGTAAACTGCCGCGCAACGCGACGACTTCGTAAGCGGTATGCAGGCGCGTGATCTGGCGAAACCGTTCGCTGTGGAACCACGCCTCGGTTTCGCGCAGTTCCTTTGCCCATTCGATCGCCTCGGTATCGCGCCTGGAATCCAACTGCGTGACATTGTTCATGGAGCAAACCTCGCCGCTTAATTTGTTATCCTGCGCAGCAGCAATATCGAGACCATCCCCGGTTGCCTGCTAATTCCATAGAAAATGGCCGGGGCGGCGCGTCGTTGTTTTTAGAAAGTAGGAAATTCGCAATGAAAATTCTCAGAGCAGAGAACGCCCCAGTAGATTGCTAAACCGCAGGCCTCTCAATCGCGGTGACGAGACGGCGCTCTGGCTAGACAGACAGCTGTTGAGTCCTTGCAATCAGCACGGGCGGCTGTTCCATCACCTTTCGAACCAGCGCCTCCAGCTCTTCGCCCCTGAAGGATTCTAATTCGACACGACCATTTCTCCCTTCGGCAATCAGGTCACGGTCGTCCAACGCTTTCTCGTAGGCCTCGCGCAATTTATTGACCCGCGCCAATGCGGCGTCGTTACGCGCTCGATTGTCGCCAACCTTTTTTCCCGTCGATTCCAGTGGCTGAGAGTTAGCCGATGAAATTTTTTCATTTCTGACGTTCGCCACCACGATCTGCCGTTTCCTCCCAGATAAACTCTTATTCAGTTCGTGGGCACGGTAATTGCTCAAGATGTTTCTCGTAGTAGGGGCAACGCAGAGCTAGCCCTGGAAAGATCGTTGATTTTTTCGCTGCCGAAAAGGAGGAAACGAGACATGTTCACTAATCCACTGCTGCTTATAACCGGGATTGTGGCCATTGGCCTAGTTTTCGTTTTCGCTCCCGTGTTTATCGACGCATACCGACAATTTCGCTATCGCAAGGTCATTACCTGCCCGGAAAGCCATGGCCTCGCTGAAGTGAACCTCAACGCTGGCCTGGGTGCGTTAGGTGCCGCCGTTGGACGGCCGGTCATCCGAGTCAAGAGCTGTTCGTTGTGGCCGCAGCGAAAAGGATGCGACGAGAATTGCGTAGCGGAAAACTGGCCCGAACTACATTAAACGAAACCATTTCGCCGGCGGGGATTTAACCCCGTCGCCAATTGAAATATCGCAAAGGGGATGCTCGCCCCCTTTGGAAACCCCATCTAAAGGTTCCACGCCCTGAGCAGCGTGGTAGACGGTAAATAAAGTGGAGAGCCCACAATGATCGACTATGGGGTACCGTATGCGCTGATCCTGTTTATTGTTTGTGGCGACGGCGTAGTAAAGCTTGGCGGATGGCGCCGGCGCGCAGCTCCCCGCTCATCAGTTCTGTGGTGCGCCAGGATGAAGTGTCTCTCGGTCGTTGATACGGAGACCACCAGGTCCGAAACGGGCCAGAGCGAAAAAGTCACCCATTGTCTGCTCTGGCCCGAGCTGCAGGGTTGTGACCAACGCTGTATCAAATAATTCCCCGGGTAGCTGCCAACCGGCGCGATGGACTCGTGCCGGTCACCCGACTGGCGAGAGAGTTTAGATCTGCTAGGCTTTCACCCTCACTCGCAGCCACTACCGAAGCGTTGGTTGACGGACTGGGCCGCCTCTTTAACAAAACCGTCTAAGAGAATTTCTTGCATGGTAAATTCTGCGGGCAACTTGCCGGCCGCTTTTTCTTCGTCGATAACTAACTGAAGCCCAGCTTGATTGACGCTGCCATCCAGCGGGATGCGCTCGAACATATGATACTTGCCTTCCCACAACGCCGTGTCCATGTCCTTGTCGAGCGCATATCCGGCCCGTGTGAGAATTTCCTTGGTCTCGCCGTCGCTTTGATTCATAAAGCGATAAGCGCGAATCAGCGCGCGCAGAAGCCCCGTAAGAGGATCGGGCTCTTCTCGAACCATATCGCCGCGCGCCGCGGTAACTCGCACGGCGTAGCCTTGCGGATAGACTTTCGCAAGATCCGCCAAAAGCGGATACCCGTCCGCGACCATGCCCGGCACATCTTTGAGAATGACCATCGCCGCGTCGACCTGACCTGAATCGAGAGCAGGTTGCTGGATGCGGCGCGAGCGCGCGCCGTTGACGACCCAGGTAACCATGCCATCGGCGTCAAGTCCCGCGCGGCGAAAAACCTGGCGCGCAAAGCGCACGTCGATACCGTCAGGCTCGCGCGCCGAAACTTTTTTGCCGGCTAAATCTTCGAGGCTCCTGATGCCTCTGCTCTTGGCGGCGACAAGACCATAAGCCGGTGTATTCAGCCACCCGCCGACAATGGCCAGATCCGCGCCGCGGCTGCGAGCTTCGCAGACGAGATACGGCTTGGGATCGAGCCCGATCTGGTAGACTCCTTGTTTCATTCCCTCTAACGTCTTGGCGTCGCTGGCGCTGTAAAGAAAATCGCAATCGCCGGCGCCTTCGTCGCGAAAATAATTTCGCTCCCGCGCAATGATGGGCGCGACGATATGAAAAAGATGCACATGGCCTGCCGCCAAAGTCCATTTTGCTGCGTTCATGGTTCCTGGTTCATTACTTCGTCTGAGCGATGATCTTGCTGAAAGAGCACTTGTTTTTTTACGCGCTGCTTTTGCCGGCGGCCTAGCTTGAAGAAAGGACGGGGCGATCGCCTAGAGCCGCGACCACCGTATTGCCCCAATCGGGTTCTAGCTCCAAACGTTTCAACGTTAGCACGACAAAGGAACACACGCCGGCGCCGATACTCTGCACGCCGAGCTTTTTTCCTTTGAGTTCGTCCACTCGATGGATGTTCGGCGCGACGACAGAATCGCCGTCGGCGCGGCTGACGATACCGCCGAAAAATACCGCGTCCATCCCCGCCGCCGCGGTGCTCAACACCGCGCCGGGAATCGTGTAGGCGATTTGAATATCGCCGGAGGCAATGGCGGCCATGGTCTGCGGCCCGGTGTAAATATTAATGACCTCAACATTGACGCCATGCTTGCGATAAAACCCCTGCTCAGCGGCAACCCACAACGCCGCGACCTTCTCATTGAAAGCGCCAGGCGCGATGCGCACCACTGGCAACTCGGCGGCGGTGACGAGACCCGGACGCAGAAGAATGATGAGAAGCGCCGCAACCAAGACGCGACAACAACTTCGAATCACCGCCAACTGGGGAATTGGAGATCGTGATAGAGTGTGCATGGCATGCCTTCCTCTCCATTCTGACTTCTGGTTTCCGACTTCCGACTTCTGATTTCTGACCGCTGTCATCATACTAAAGCCCAGAGATTTTTTAGCTCCCTCGATTACCTCCTGGGGTTGACTCATCACTTCTATGGTTAGGGCCTGAAGCTCCTCGCCAGAGGACGGGGCCATATCCATCTTCCCCTTTTTTGCCTCGGCCAAAAGCTCAGGGTCTTTCATCGATTTCGCACATGGGCCTCGCGCAGGAGCTTTACCCGTTCTGCCGGCGTGCCAGGAGGCACGAAGATCGGGCTGCCAAAATCAGCTCCTGCTAATATGACCTGCACGACGCGGCGACTGATCTCAGGAGTCTTATATTGATCCATAAGCTCGTAAATCGTCGGCACATCAGGCGCCCTCGCATCCCGCTTTCTGCCGGTTTGAAGCAGCAAGCGAACAAAGCCCTTATTACTCCAACTGATGAAAGGCTCCCGCCCAAAGTACGGATCAATACTCATGCCCCGGCAAATAACCTCTCCCCTTTCCACTGCCAGGTCGATCTCAGCACCGCCGGGATACCCCATCACGGTATTTATTTTTGCTCCCAAAATCTCCTGCAAAACTCTGAGCAGCAAATAGGTCGAGCTCGCAGGACCGGTTTCGCCGCATTTGGGTGGCTCCTTGGCCTTGATGATATCTCCAAGAGACTTGTAGGGAGCATCAGAGCGCATATAGAAGACGAAATGCCTTTTATCCTGCGTGCCAATCCAGTTAAATTTTCGCACATCAAACCGGACCTCTGCGCGTCCTACAAGCTGGTCCATGTAAATGGTTGCGCTGACCATACCAAGGATTAAGCCGTCCGGGTTGGCAACGTTATAGACGTAGTTCGCGCCTACAACGGATCCTCCGCCTGGCATGTTCTGGACAGTGATTTCCGGCTTTCCTGCAATGTACTTGCCCATGTGCCGCGCCAGAACACGAGCCCACTGATCGTAAAATCCTCCCGCAGTGGTTCCCACAACGATCCGAATGGTTTTGCCCTGATAGAAGGGATCTTGGGCTTGGAGGTTCGAGTTCCACGCCAGGATGAGCAATATAAGAAAGACAATCCTTTTCATAGCAACCTCCCTTCGATGGCCCGATTTTCGATGAATGACCTAAGGGTTGGCATCTGCGGCCGCCGCCCTCGGACCGGCACGCTAAGCTCCAAGAACATAGCGCTTAGCTCAAGGCGAACGTTTTCACTCTCATGTTTTCGGTTCGGCTTTTTGCACTGCTTCCAAATGATCATTGTCGCACTCTGCCGCTGAACATGGTGGTGGTCCCCCACAGGTGCTACCGGATGTACCTTACCTTGTCATAGTAGACCCACCATAGATCCTTGCCGCCGTAACCTCCTGCACGCTCGGAGTCGAACATGAAGATGCGGAGGTCAGGCGTTAACGATGGGCAGCGATCATCCTTGTCGGAATTGACGAGCGAACCAAGGTTCACCAGCGGGCCCCACGCCCCAGTGTCATCCCGGGTTGTTAAATAAATGTCCTCGCCACCAAAACCACCCGGCCGTCCTGAGGTGACGTACAGCGACTTCCCGTCGGGGGATGGTAAGGAATGATGATCGCTAAAGGCGGAGTTCACGTTCGCGCCGAGGTTGACCCCTGGCTGCCAAACACCGTTTACCTTGCGCGACATCCAAATATCGTTGCCGCCAAAGCCGCCAGGTCGTGTCGAAGTCCAGAAGGCCTCGTTGCCGTCCGCACTAAACATGAGACAATGGTCGGCGAATGTGGTATTGAAAGGCGGCCCCAGGTTTATAGGCGACTGCCACACACCGTCGACGTTTTCGCTGTACCAGAGGTCGGACTCACCGTAGCCTCCTGGGCGGTCATTGCTCACAAAAAACAGCTTCTTGCCGTCAGGGGAGATCAGGGGCTCGGCATCGAATGTTTCGTTCAGGCTGATCACGCCGGGGGCGACGACCTCCGGTGTCGTCCACTTAGAATTCTCCAGCGTTCCGATGAGGCGCGAGACGCAGATGTCGTTGCCCGCGCGGTCCGGCCGCACCTGGCAGTTGAAGTACATTGTCTTACCGTCGGTGGTAAACGAGGGCTCCGCCTGGCGCAACTTTGTGTTGATCACCGAGCCGAAGTTCACCGGCTGCGCCACTGGCTCAGCTGCCGCCCGCGTAGTAACAGCTGGCGTTGTTGGGTCTTCGCTTTCGGTGAATCCGGATCCTGCGAGCAACGTAAGCAGCACGGTTGCTGAGACTGTCCAGTAGTATTGCTGCCAAATATCGTTTGTGGTTTTCATTTTTCATTCCCTCCTAACATATTTTCGACGATTCCGTTTTGTAAGCGGGAAACTAAGCTTGTTTATGTGGTGAAGCGTCATTCCGTTCTGTCCTTCTTCTTAGGCATCGCTCTCATCTCCCCGATCGCCTGTGGCATAAAACAAAAAAGCCCGGCTGGACCCATCCAGTTCCGGGCTAACGCAAAACCGAGCAAAGTTGCGACTGGATGAACCCAGTCTAACGCTCTGGCCAATACATAAGGCCTTGCTTACTTTTTGTTACAGCAACATTCATTCCAAAATTGCTGATCAATTATTTCCGTTCGTCGGCCCATTTCATGGAGGTTTTTGGGGCGAGTGAGCAGAAAAGTTGTGCCCAAAACAAAAAAGCTCTGCCCTTTTCTTTTATTAGGGAAGCACATTCGCATTTTCGCGAGCCGGATGACTATCTATTTCCTTCCATGATGTGATATTCGCCTCTTCTCATTCCTTGATCGTTTCGGCGTCGCTGCCGCTGCAAAAATAATCGCACTCGCCCACTCCCTCCTGATCGAAATAGCCGCGCGCCTGCGCCACGATCGGCGCGACGATATGAAAAAGATGCACATGGCCTGCCGCCAGCATCCATTTGTTCTCACTCATGGTGGCCTCTTTGTTCCTGGCCAAGACGAGAGATTCGATCGGGGCCGGATTGCGTTCGCGACGCTCGCTCTGTGCGCAGCATCACCGCTTTTTCAGGATCCCCCCCCCTGCGGCTTGCGCAAGCACGGCCTCTTTAGTAATTCCGCTTTGACAACTTTTCCGGTGGCGCCTTTGGGGAGTTCTTCGAGAAAGATGACATAGCGGGGAAACTTGAAGTGCGCTAGGTGTCCCTGGCAAAAACCGAGTAACTCTTCGGGGCTGGCGGAGGCGCCGGGCTTGAGAGTTACAAAGGCCGCCACTTCCTCATTGAGATCGGGGCTCGGCACCCCCACCACGGCGGCCTCCGCGATCGCTGGATGGGAGAGCAAAACTCTTTCGATCTCCTGCGGGAAAATCGAATAGCCGCCCCGGAGAATGCGTTCTCGTTTCCTGCCCATGATCTGGACATAACCCCCAGGAGAGATCGATGCGAGATCGCCGGTTTTGAACCAACCGTCGCTCAAGACGGCTCGAGTCTCTTCCAACGCGTTAAGATAGCCGGACGTGGCGCCGGGGCAATTGATCCAGAGTTCGCCCACCTCTCCACAGGCAAGCGGCCGGCCCTCGTCGTCGACCACTTGCACCTGTGCGTCCGGGATCGCCCGGCCGATGGCGTCAGGGACATCGTTGGAATCATCGGCAAAATATGAAATCGGGCGTGGCACCTCGGTCATACCGTAGCCGCGCAGGATTCTCGTACCGGTTTTTTCACGCCATTCCTCGCAGAGTTCCCAAGGGCAAGGCGCGGCGCCGGAAACCGCCAGCCGCAGGCTAGAGAGATCAGCGCTCGCAAAGGCTGGCGAGTTGAGTAACCGGCGAAACATCGTAGCCACGCCGGGAAAGACGGTCACGCGATGCTTCTCGATGATTTCTAAAACCGCTTCGGGCGTGAAATGTTCGACGATGAAAACCCTGGCGCCGAATAACAGAGGCGCCAGGAGGCCCGCGTTCATCCCATAGTTGTGGGCGTAGGGTAGCACGCCCAACACGACATCATCCGGTTTGATGCCCATGACGGGTCCGCCCCAGGCTCGGTTGGCAAAGGTAAACGCAGCATGACTGAATACCGACCCTTTAGGCCGTCCGGTGCTGCCCGACGTGTAGACGATCAACGCGGGAACGGAGGTGAGACACGCGGTGTTCCAAATTCCTTTGTGGAGCCCCACGGGCACGCCCGTGGCGCGGAATTCTGAGCAAGAGCCCCCGGCCAAGGCCGGCGCTCGAGTCGACGGGTCCGCCGTTACATCATCTACGAGGAGCCGTGGCCGGAGGTCGGCAAGAACCTCGGCAAGCTCTTCCGGCCTGAGGGTAGGATGCAGTGTCGCCGCGGTAGCGCCGAGCTTGAGGATGCCAAGCAAAGCAACTGCGAAGGTCCAACGGTTGGCGATCAATGTGGCGATCTTATCGCCTGGTCCCACCCCCTGCCCAGCGAGAAAATGGGCAAACCCAGCGGCCCTTTGGTCGAGCTCGGCCCAGGAAAGCTCACCGCCGTCCCACAAGAGGGCCGGCTTCGCAGCCAAACGCCCCGCGTTATCTTCAAGGAGACAGACAAAATTTTCTTCGCCTTGTTCGGCCAAAAGAATTTGCGATTGCTGCGTCATGGGACCGTCCTTTAACCTTCCGCTTCGACCGGCGTTACCGCGAAGAACGATTCACCACAGACGCAGAGTTCGCAGAGGGTTTGTTCGAGCTGATATCCTCGTTCGATTTCGTCTCAGCGTACTCAGCAGCTGCGCGGTTAGCCACACAGCTGGCCTAAGCTCCGACGTAAAACACCGACGGCTCCAAACCTTTTTCCGCGAGCAGCGGCCGGGCTTTTTTCTCGGCGATGATTTGCGCGACTTTGCTCTGCGGATCGTCGAGGTCGCCGAAGATGCGGCACTCGGTCGGACAGGTCTGCACACAGGCGGGGTCCAAACCCTGATCCACCCGGTCGGCGCAGAAGTTACACTTCATGACGATGCCGTCGGGAAAATCTTGTTTCATCTCCTCGAACGGAGTCTTTTCTTTGGAGTAATACGTCGCTTCATGCTTGTGAAATGTGCGCGCGCCATAGGGACAGGCCTCCATGCAGGAGCGGCAGCCGATGCATAGATCGTGATCGATGGTGACGATGCCGTCGGCGCGTTTATCCGTGGCGCCGGTGGGGCACACTTCCATGCAGGCGGGGTCGTTGCAGTGGTTGCACAGCACCGGCAAGAAAACGCGCCGGGCGGCGGGATATTTGCCCACCTCCTTTTCCAACACCTTGCTGTAAAACACTCCGGGCGGCGTGGCATGTTCCGCTTTGCACGCCATGGTGCAGGCGTTGCAGCCGATACAGATGTTGAGATCGATGACCATTCCATAGCGCGCCATCGGAGACCTCCTTACAGCAGCGGATCGTAGAGTCCCGCGCGAATGACCAGAAAACGAAACAGGTAATCGCCGAAGAGCCGAAGCAAAGCCAGGACGGCGGTGATGGCAAACACGGTCTGAAATCCCGCCTGCCAGAGCGTGGGCCAGGCAAGCAGTAACGGCACGACAAGCCCTACGCCAATCACGCCACCGAGGAAGAGCAAAGCCCATTTGCCATGGGTTAAGAGTTGAATCGATTTGCGCGCCGCCGTGGCCGAGCCCGACATGACCGAAAGGTGGCTTATGACCAAGAGCAGACAGAACAGCACCAGGCCGAACTGAATTCTTTCCAAATGAGCAACGTCGATCGCCGGGGACGGCAGCACCGGCGAGGCCAGGATCAGAAAATCAATTCCAGCGAGCAATGAATAGGCGAAAAAGATCACCGGGAAGAATGCCGAGTGCCAAAATGGAATCGCCGGCGAAGGCGACAGCACAAAGCCGGTATAGATCATCACGGCCACGGCCGCCGCCGCCGCGCCAACTCTTATGAGCGTTGTGAGGATTCCAAAGTCTTTGCCAGTAAAATCAATCAGGACTGTTAGCGTGCCGAGCAACAGCAACTCAGTGATAAAATAACAACCGCGGCTGATCCACGAAGTGCGGGCGCGCAAAAACGCGCGCCAAAAACGCTCCGGCCGGCCGAGATCGAGCATGAGAAAGAGCGTGCCGATGACGAGCAACATCAAGCCCAGCGCTTCGCCCCAGGGATGTGCCATGTAGAGCGAGACCAAAAACAACCCCGCGCCGGCGCCGCCCAAGAAAAGATAGGTGATCACCAGCCAGCCCCACTCTTTCTGCGGTTTGACTTCGATCAAAAATTCATCGAGTCGTGCCGACATAATGTCCTCCTCTTCCTAGGCCGCGCGCGAAACTTTCACGCGGATGCATGAATCGACCCCGGATGAGATCGGATCGATGCGATCCATGTTGAGCGGCAGCAAGCTGTTAAAATGAACACCCTTGCCTTTCGCAACCGGTTTCCCTTCGGCCCAACTGCCGAAGACCCCGGCGATGCCGACCACCTCGGGATGGATACACTCGGTGACTTTCGCCGTGCCTTTCACTTTGCCTGCTTCAGATTCCACCCAGATCTCATCGCCGTCGCGAACTCCCTTGCGCGCCGCGGTCTCGGCGTTGATGAGAATCTTGTAGGCGTAGGGGTTGCGCTCCGAGAGTTCGCTTAACCAGGGATTTTGTGTCGTCACGGAAAGACCGTGGAAAGGAATCTTGAAGTTGACCACGAATAGATCGAACGGCGGCGTGCCGTTTTCATAGGCCGGGCAGGGCTTCCACTCGGGCAACGCTTTGTAGTCCGAGGTATCCCACTTATGGCCCAACTGCTTGGCTACCTTGGCCACCGATTTTTTCGCTCGCAGCATATTCTCGAAATAGATCGGGAAGCGCGCTTTGATGAATGGGCCGGGATAATTTTCCGGCGCCGTGCGGCGTACTTTATGATATCCGTGCGTCTTGAACCACTCGATGCCGCGCTCAGGGCCGAACAGCGATTTCGTCCAGCGATCGTAAAGTTCATTCATGGTGTAGCGCGCATTGGGATCGAGCTTGTAGGGATCTTTGAGGCCCCACTTTACGTTGAACATTTTGTAAACGTCTCCCAAAAAACCCAACCTGTCGGCAACTTCGAGCATCACATCGATCCAGCGCCGCGCCTGGCCGATGGGCTTCACTACCGGCTGCCTCAGTCCCCAGTAAAAATATCCCGTCGCGGGACTCATGGTGTGGCTCGGCCGGTTGGGGAAGAGATCGAATCGTTCCAGGTAGTACGCCTCGGGCATAACTAGATCGGCGAACTCCGCGGTCTCATCCAACTGCGTGCTGAAGGTGGCAATGAAAGGGATCTCTTTCAGCATTTCGGCGATCGCTTCTGGGTTGGTGTTGTTCATCAGTAAATTTCGCCGGCAAACGATCAGCGCCTCCGGCTTGTAAGGCAGGCCGAATTTATTGGGCTGGCTGAGATTCACCTGGTACATCGGGCTGCGGTTGGTACTGATCGGAAACAGCTCGTTCAATCCGAGATCCTCCGGCGCTCGTTCTTCGAAATCGTAATAACGCGCGCCGTGACCAATGGCTGCGGGCGGCGTGATCAATCCTTCCTTGGTTGCCCCCGGCTGCCACTGCCATCCGGGACCGACGAGATTGGGCCCACGGTGGCCGCCGGGTACATAGAAGGCGCCCATCGCCATGTTGAGGATCTGCACCGCCAGGGCGGTATGCGTGCCATGCTTGTGCGCGCCGGCGCCGCGATAGATGTTCACCGCCACCGGCCGGTACGGCAGCGGCTGCCCGTCGACCAGGATCGTCGAGCCGATGCGCGCCGCCGCGCCAAATTCTTTGGCGATGCGCCGGATCGTCTCGGCAGGGATCGTCGTGATCGTGGCGACATTTTCCGGCGGATATTTTTTTACCTGGTCTTTGAGCAGATCAAAGGCGGTCCGGCAAAACCAACCCTTCACCATAAACATGCCGTCCAGCGCGGGATCGACTCCCTCTTTATCGAAGGGCACGGCGCTACTAGTCTTCTTATCCCACACCAGCGGCTTGCCGCTGGCCTCATCCTTGGCGTAACCGCCGCCGGCTAGGACCAGATAAGGCGCATTGGTTCGCGCGCACAAAAACTCGCGGTCGTAGCAGTTGAGTTCGTTGATCAGGACGTTGATCATGCTCAAAATAAACGCGCCGTCGGTGCCGGGGCGGATCGGCACCCATTCATCCGCTTTCGCCGCGGCGTTGGTGCCGACCGGATCGACAACGATCACGCGCAGACCGCGCCGGCGCGCTTCGGCCATCTTGCGCGCCATCACGGTGGCGTTGAGCCCCGCCATGAAACCCTGCTGATTGCCGAGCAGAATGACGTAATTGCAGTGGTCGAGATCGAAGTCGGAATGAAACGCGCCGTTGGTGAGATACATGGACGCATGAAGATAGTTGCCGCAATAATAGCCGACCCAGTCGGCATTGGGCGTGCCGTAAGCGATCGCCCAGACGGGGCGAATGAAATAAGAAAGCGCGATTTGATCGAAGCTTGAGATGATCAGCTTGCGCGGGTCGTCGTCACGAATCTTCCGGAGCTTTTCGGTCAGAATATCCATCGCCTCGTCCCAACTGATCTCCTGCCAGCCAGGATCAACGCCGATACCTTTTTTCGGATTGGTCCGTTTTAGCGGTACCTTGACCCGCGACGGATCGTAGAGGCCGATCAGTCCAGCCTGGCCTTTGGCGCAAATCTTTCCCGCGCTCGCGGGACAGTCCGGGTCGCCTTCGATTTTAACCAGCACGCCATCCTTTCGATGGGCGACGATACCGCAGGCGGCAAAACACATGTCGCAGATGGAATGGACCCAAACATCTTCGTGCGGATTGAACATGACTAACCTCCTTCCGGCGGGTAAACTCCGACGACAATGCTGACCTGTTCATCTTCACCCAACCGGGTCTCGAGCCCTTGCAGTTCATCGATGTCGCGATCGTTGACGCACACTTGCGCCATGGCGCGCAGTTCGCCGCTTTGCTTCAAGACGCTTTGTCGAAAAGGAGGGCCATGCTCGTCAATGAGCAGGCGGAGCAGTTGACCGACGGTGGTGCCGGCTAAGACATCGAGTTGTTCCTCGTTGCGCCCGATGACGTTTCGAACCAATCCCAAGTAGGAAACGTGAAGATGGGTTTTCATCCCAACTCCTAACTTGGTTGCGGCCGGTTAATTAGACTTTACTTCTAATTTAGATAAGTTGAGCAATCCACATGCCACGACTCGCAAGTGAGTGATGTCGGCGGATTAAGCGCTAATGGATTTCGCCCTGTTCCTTAAGCTAAGAAAAACCCCGGATGTTTTCCAATTTCTGCAACCACGTCATAGGCTGTACGGAGCCGTGTGATGTGGCGATAGGTTCGCGGACTTGCGAGAATCTGGATTTACACAGCGCGGCGAAGCCGCAACCAAAGAATAGAAGAGAATTAGCCGCAGAGAACGCAAAGTTCGCAAAAAGGAATCGGATTTGTAGGATTTACCGAGTACTCCGTTTGGAATGTCACTTTGCGTAAGCCTTCGAAAGCCCTTGTGCAGCGTCTTCGTCTTCGAGGACTGGAGTAATCTGAAATTCAATGAGATCCGCCCATTCAGCTATGTGCTGAGCTAGCGCCTTTGGATCTTCTCCTTCAACCAAGGCCCAGCCGCGTGCCGATCCAGGCCCATGCCAACGACCGATCAGGGTGAGGCCATCAGGCATGGGGGCTCCAGATTTCAAAAAAATCCCGGCTGCTGCTTTATGATGACCGGGCGTGATTTTCCAACTGATCATGTATTTCACAACTCAGTAATTACCTTTCTTGTTCGAGTGACTTGGTTTTTGTGTTTGTGTGACGACTCAGCCGCAGCGTTTTTACCCTGCGGTGGGATGATTTGCTAGGCAAATCTCCGCTGTTTCCACTATCTTTTGGTGAATGGAATCATCCCCGGAACCTGTTCCTTATATTTCCCATACTCCTCGGGATGGTGCTTCATGAGATCGCGCTCCTCATACCTGGTGCCGATGAGGACATAAATCGTAAACCCAGCCGCAAAAAAGAGATGGCTAACCGTCATATAAGGAGTCGCCCAGAAGAACACCAGAAAGCCGAGCATGAGGGGGTGCCGTACGTGCTTGTAGAATCCCCTCAATTTGAATGTAATTTTCTTCGGCTCAGTTCTTCGGAGATAGTGCCAAACCTGCTCGAGCCCGAGCAACTCAAAGTGATTGATCATGAAGCTTGAAAGGACCACCGTAACCCAGCCGAGCAGCGAAATGCCAATCAAGATATTCGCCGCCATAGTGTTTTGCACATGCCAAATGACGCCCTCAATCGGCCGCCACTGCCAAATCAGTACCCACATGATGATATCGGCGATGAAAACAAACGTGCTGCGCTCAAGAGGCTTCGGAATGAACTGCGTCCACCATTGCTTGAAAGCCGGACGGGCCATGATGGTGTGCTGGACGCCAAAGATGAGGATCAATAGAAAATTTACCAGGATGGCAGCACCAACCGGACCGACGGAACCGGAATCGACCGATTTGGGTACAGCGAACTGGCCGAGAAATCCTATCATGTACACCATCCACCCCATAAAACCCGCGTACGCGATGACACCGTAGATGAAACCCAATACTCGTTGCATGTCTGCTCCTTTTGTTATGCCTTCCTAATCGGTTAATATTGAATTCCAAACATTAGCCACTTTGTCTCGCCTTTAGCGTTTTATCACTCAAAGTCCGCAGGCGATCAAGTCACCGAGGTATAGGTGAATCAGCGGGATTGACTAGCGCGACGCAACGGACAACGTCACAGGATTAATACGCATGAGAAAACAGTTCAATCCTGGCCTCCATCGCCTTTGCAAACATGCTGCGTAGAGTATTCACGCAGCGACCATGACCGGAAACCAGAAACCTATTCGACGACGTACCACAGCACTGCGGCGAAATGACACGCGGTGCCCGCGATCACAAATAGGTGCCAGACAAGATGGCTGTAGCGAAGCCGCCTAGGCGCAAAGAATGAAATGCCCGCCGTGTACGCGATACCGCCCGCTACTAGCCAGGTGAGACCCGTCATTGGCACATTGAGCCGCAGCGGTTCTATCGCGACAATGACCAGCCAGCCCATGGCTATATACAAGCAGGTCGAAAATTTCGGGTACCGTACTCCGCCAACCACCTTAAAAACGACGCCGGCGATGGCCAAACTCCACACTAGCCCAAGAATCGTCCAGCCCCAGGTTCCGCGCAACGGGCCAAGCGTGAACGGCGTGTAGGTGCCGGCGATCAGCAAAAAAATGGCGCCATGATCGAGAATCCGAAATACCCGCTTGGCCCGATTCATTGGCAACGCGTGGTAGAGCGTGGAGGTGAGATAAGCCAGCACCATGGTTGTAGCAAAGATAGTTACCCCGACTATTTCGGCCATGGTGCCGCGCTGCGCCGCGCTCACCACGAGGACCGGCGCGGCGATCACCGCCAGCAGCAAAGCGACGCCGTGGCTGACGGCGTTGGCGATTTCTTCGCCGGCGGATTGGCTGCGTTCGGGTAAAGCGTACGCTACCGCGTTGAGAATCATGAAGCGCTGCCTTTAATACCGCTATCGGCGCGAGCGCTACCTCCAAAGCCCAAATATCAACCCTTCCGGGAATGGGAGATGGAGAAGTCTGGTGAAGAGCCCTTCCATGGAAAGCCAAGAAATTGCAGTTAAAGCAATTGTGAGCGTCCAGGGTTCTCGGCCGGCTATTTTCAAATAAGCAAAAATAAAGATTGGCACTGCGAGAGGAAAACCAACCAAAAGAATGAGCACCAGAAAGCCCAGCGTCCAAATAATTATTGCTATCGTTCTCTTCCTGGCCAAGGCAGGCTCAACGGTATCGGTGAGTTGGAAATCCACGGCATGACCCTCGCGTTCTCCTTCAACGCTCCAGACGCTCAGGGCCAATTCAACCAAGGCGAGGAAAAGAATCGGAAGCGCGATAACCCTTGGGAAGAGCGCGGTTCGGAACGGCCAGCTCCATGATGCGTAGAGAGCATACCCGGCAACACATGCAGCCGCTAAACTGAGGGCACAGCGAAGATTCAAGAGACGCCTCGCTGCACGTTTCCCCCGGCCAACGGGCGCCCCTTAAAGCGCATAAAAGGAAAAAAAAGCACGATTACCGACAAAGCGATGAGAACCAAAACCAACGGGCGCAGAGTCCAGGACGGACCGTAGCGAATAGTTGAAATGTAAAAATTGTTCTCCGCTATCCTGCCCAAAACAAAGCCGAGCACCAGAGGGGCTCGAGGCCAGCCGCATCTGATCATGAGATAGCCGAGAAAGCCGAACGCGAGAAAAACCAACAAATCTCCCAGATGATTGTTGGAAGTGTAGGCCCCAATGAAAGCGAAGAACAGGATGAACGGGATAAGCACCGTCCCGCGGATCAAAGTGAGCTTGGCCAGGTAATTCAGAATAAACAGACTGACGGCCACGGTAATAATATTGGCGACGACCATCGTCCAGACCATGGAAAAGGTAAGAACGAGATGCTTATCCAACATGTCAGGACCCGGCATGATCCCGAGCAGGAAAAACGCGCCCAGGAGAATCGCCATGGACGAGCTACCGGGAACTCCAAACGCAATGGTTGGGATAAGGGACCCTCCCTCTTTGGAGTTATTGGCCGCGCCGGGACCCAATACTCCCCGGACGTCTCCTTTGCCGAACCCGGCTCGCTCCTCGGGAGTACGCGCGCTCTGCACCGCGTGGCCGTACGCGATCCACTGCGCTACCCCGCCACCTAAGCCCGGCATAATTCCGATGAAGGTGCCCACGAGGCTGCATCGGACGGTCAGCCCAAAATGCACGAAGGTATCTTTGACCCCGACCCAAACGCCTCTGCCAAGATTCCCAGGCGGCAGCTCGCCCGCGATAGACGTCCCTCTGACAGCGAGGTCAATGATCTCGGGAATGGCGAATACGCCCACCAATACTGGGACCAAATCGAGCCCATTCCATAGATAGAGCTGGCCGAAGGTGAAGCGCAGAACTCCCGCCTGGGGATCTTGGCCAACGAGGGCGAACAGGAGTCCCAAAAGCCCGGCAAGAATTCCGCGCAACAAGGCCCGTCCCCCCTGCCCGCTCAACGAGGAGATAAAGGCGATGCCGACGATGGCAAGCATAAACAGCTCCGGCGCCCCGAATGAAAGAACCAGGGGGCGCACGACCGGGATCGCCAGCGCCAAGGCAAAAGCGCCAATCAAGGCGCCGATAAGGGAGCTCATGAGCGCCGCCCCCAGTGCCCGTCCGGCCTCGCCTTTCTTGGCCATTGCGTGACCGTCCAAAACCGTTGCTGCGGTGGTACCCTCTCCGGGAATGCCAAACAGAACCGATGTGATATCTCCGGTGGTCGAGACCACCGAGTGCATCCCCAACAGGAAAGCAAAGGCTTCCACAGGCGTCATCTGGTAAATAAAGGGAAGCATCAGAGCCAGGGTCGTTGTGCCTCCCAGACCCGGGAGCAGTCCCACCCAGAAGCCCAGAAAGATGCCCAACAGCATCATGAGAAAAGTGTGCCATTGGAAGACTACGAATAGTCCTTGGACAAACGCATCCAGCATCGTTAAAGCAGCTAGCTTTCCCTTAGGGGAAAGCGCGAATCAAGTCGCGCTCTCCATGCCTCAAGTATCTAGTGGGTGCAAAGTCTCAATCCCCAAACTTGATATATTTCGCCAGCGTCTGGACTACGTCCTGCGGTTGACTTAAGACCTCGGCCACAACCTTCAAAGCATCGTCCGGCGAGACGAAATCGATGGTCATCTTGCCTTTCTCGGCTTCTGCAAGGAGATCTTTGTCTTTAAGGGCGTTGCGAAATGCGTCGCGAAGGATCTTCAGCGCTTCCGTGGCTGTCGCCGGGGGGGCCACGAAAGGCCGGTATATTTGTGTTGGGACGGCGTTCACGGCCATGATGAGTTTTCCTTGCTTACTTGTCGCAAGGTTTTCATCAACCGGCAATTTTTCGATTCCCGGCGCCGAGGTTCGGTTGCGAATGATAGGACGCACCAAACCGCGGTCGATAAACGGCTTGATCGAATCGTAAGAGCCCGCCCGGCCGTCCACCTCTTTACGCTCGAGGGCGAGCATAACGTCCGCGCTCGATGAGTAACCAGGGACAAGTTTGAAGTCAAAACCAGCGAACTCCTCAAGCAGCGCTGGAAAATCATGGGTCGAGCTTCCCGGTCCGGTGGTGCCGATGACAAACTGCTTGACCTTTCGCAAGTCGTCCGCGGTCTTGTACGGCAGATCGGAGCGCACGCTGAGGATCACCGCATCGCTGGCAGCACTGCCCAACCAAGCAAACTTGGTTAAATCGAACCTCACGCCCTCGACCTTGATCAATTGCGCGACGACCGTAGCATTGTTAAAAGTCCCGATCGTCAGACCGTCGGGCTTGGCGACGCTATAAAGATGATTCGCCGCAATAACGCTGCTAGCTCCCGGCATGTTCTGAACGATGGCGCCGGGATTTCCCGGGATGTATTTGGGCAGATATTTGGCGATCAGGCGCGCATATCTGTCATAGCCGCCTCCGGGTTTGTAGCCAACGACAATGGTAATGGTCTTACCTTCATACACCGAAGCGCCATAGGAAGGCGCGTTTGCAAGAAGCAGAACCAGAGAAATAAAGATGATCATTAACGTCTTCATAAGAACTCCTTATCTTAAAAGCCTTCAGTCTGTTAAGTAGATGGCCCTCCTGATTAGATTATGAAGCGCCCAGTGACGCTGTGTCATGCTGAGCAAAACGGCCCTGAATTAGCGTTAACTCGTTGCGCCTTCCAATTCCGCCGCGATCTTCAAATATTTTTCGTGCACTCCGACGCCGATTTCTTCAGCCTCGTGGGTTTCAAATGTCTTGAGCAGTTGTCTTTGTTCATCTTCAGGGATCACTTCATCGGCCATTCTGAACAAGATGTCATCTTCCTTTTGGATATGTTCCCGCAGGAGACGGAGATACTGTCTGGCGTTTTCGAAGAGCGCCGCTTGCGCGCTTTGATCGCCTGTTTCAATTTTGCCAAGCGCGTCGAACATGGCACGCACGTACGATCTTCCTTCTTCATGCTCCTGCAACATCATGCCGATGGGGCCGCCTTCGTTGGGGATGCCATGCTCCTCCAGCGCAGGAAATAAAACTTTCTCTTCTTTGAAATGATGGCACTGATCGGCGAAATGACGGATGAAGTCGAGAGCCTTCTTCCATGGCTCCATCGATTCACCGGCCGGTTTCTGAGTCAGCCGCTCCACAGCCGCAAGCACACGTTCGATAACTCGATGTTCGTCGCTGAGCAGAGCCGTGGCTTTATCGGATTGATGATGGCCGCAAGCGGCGATTTCTGCTTCATGCGCCGAGTGCGCGCACTGGAATTTCTCCGCCTCGGGTCGATTTTCCATGGAAACTTCTCCTCTCCATCGCTTTGGGTTGATAAACACAATAAGGATCACTCCGCATCGGATCGCCGGTGATCGCGTAAGCGCGCGAGCGGCTACCGCCGCAGATCGATTTGAACTCGCACACGCCGCACTTGCCTTTGAGCTGCGTGTAGTCGCGCACGCGGGTAAACACATCTGACGATCGGTAGATGTCCGGCAACGACTGCGAACGAATGTTGCCGCCGATGAGATTCAAAAAGCCGCTGGGTTGGACATCCCCAGTGTGAGAGATGAAGACGACGCCTCTACCATCGTTGACGCCGAGCGGCGCGCGCAAAATCTTGGTCGCCTTGGCGTTTGGCGCGACCTCTGACGGCGTCCATGACCTATCGTGCGCCTCAGCGAGCAATTGCTCGACGGGCATGGCCAATTCAGCCGCTCGTCGCTGCAGGAGCACGCGGCGGTAATGATAGCCTTCGCGCGGCGTGACATCGAACGGGGCCGACTTCGTCAGGTCGTATAGCCAATGAAACAGCGACTCGATCTCGCGCGCGTTGATGTTGAGGCGGCGAATCTCCGGGCGTGCGGCCCGGCCAACTGCGATCAACAGAAAGAGTGCCCAGAGCTTGATGCCGCGCTCGGCGATCATCGCAGCGATTTCCGGCAAATCGGCCAGCACATGGCGCGTTACGGTGGTGTGGATCTGCGACTCGAGAGCGAATTCGCGGCACCAATCGAGAATCTTGAGGGTCCGCTCGAACGAACCATGGACGCCGCGAAAGCCGTCGTGGGCAGCGGCATCTTTGCCGTCGAGGCTTACGGCGAGACGTATCAGCCCGGCCTCGGCGAAACGGCGAACCGTATCGCGCGTGATCAACGGCGTAGCCGACGGCGTCATCGCCACGCGCAGCCCTTCGCTGCGGGCATACGTGATGATGTCAAATATATCCGGCCGCTTGGCCGGATCGCCGCCGGTTAGGACAAAGATGGGATAGGGCGACCCGAATGCCTTAATGTTTTGGATCAGCCCTTGGGCTTCCTGAAAATTCAGCTCACTTGGATCGCGCCAGGCTCGGGCTTCGGCGCGGCAGTGAATGCACGCAAGATCGCAAGCCCGCGTGGTCTCCCAGACTACGGTAAACGGTCGCTGATTGAAGTCCATCGATTCATATCGTGAGCACGATACGTGCCACGCGGGCGGCTTGAGAATAGGCTAACCCGGTTTCGGTTATTGTTGGACTTGAGAATTACCGTCGGCGAATTTCCCATTCTCTGGAAATATTTCGACTTCCCAGCATCACTTAGGTCACGGGGCAGTGTCCCCGCCTTTTCTCACCGCAAGAATGTTATTAGCCAAAAACAAAATGACTGCGAGGGTGTTGAACAAACCGCCCCAGCGTTGAAGCGACGGCCACGCACCGAGATCGCCGGCGACTCGTAGCAGCAACGACACGTGCAGCACGCTGACGTGCCAAATAAACGGAGCATTTCGCGTACGGGGTATTAACCCCGCACGCGACCAAAGGGGATGCTCGCCCCCTTTGGATTCCCCATTTAATTGGTGCCCGCAGCAAGCTGCGGGGAATTATTAGATTAAAAGCCTTTCGAAACGGCAGTGGCAAGAAAGATTAGAAAAAACCGGCCACGATGTAGATTGACGATCATTGTACTTGCGCATTCCTCTCTAACTCGAATGAAACCGGGTGACTCGGATACGAAAGGGCAAATCGCATTCCATCTCCACGGAACTAAATCCAAAGCGATATTTTATTTGAGTCGATAAACTTTCCCACTGCTAGCAATTAAAAAATGGCCTCTTCTCGAAAATTGGAAAATTCTCCTCGCCGCATTCAGCAATCGCCGGGAGTTGAGCTTTTTCTCGCTGGCCTTGGATTTGCTCAAGGCAAGAACATCAAAGTTTGAACGAAAAGGGAGAAAGAATAATGCGACGAATCATTATCGGCGCATCGGCGATCACAGTCTTGCTTTTCGGATTTTATCTTTACTCTCGCAGCAACCTCACGGCAACGGCACTTGCGGCATCCTCAGGTGGAACGATATCGGGGCGCGTGGTGTTCCTCGGCGATGCGCCCGCGGCTAAAAAAATAAAGGTGACCAAGGACAACGAAAAGTGCGGCGCCGAAGTAACGGCCGAAGATCTGGTTGTCGGCTCGGATAAAGGAATTCAGAACGCCGTGGTCAGAGTTGCTGGCCTTAAGGGCGCGCTGGCCAAACCGGCCACTCCTCCTAGCGTCGATCAGAAAGGCTGTGTCTTTCGCCCCCATGTCTTGATCGCACCCGTCGGTGTCGGCATCGATATTTTCAACAACGACGGTATCCTGCACAACTTCCACACCCATGGAACCAAGAACTCGCCGATGAACCGGGCCCAGCCGGGCTTCAGGAAAAAAATGACCGAGACTTTCAATCAGGCAGAAACAATTAAGGTCAGTTGCGACGCCCATTCCTGGATGTCGGGTTGGCTGGTGATTACCGATCATCCCTACATCGATGCGACGGACGGCAGCGGCGGGTTTAAGATCAACGATGTTCCGCCGGGCAATCACACCGTCGAAGCGTGGCACGAGACACTCGGCAAAGTCACCAAGACGGTCGCGGTCAAAGCCGGCGAAGAAGCGAAGATCACCATCGAGTTAAGCAAAAAATAATTCGATCCAAGCGCTGGCGAGTGAACATGAAGTGTCTGCCTCGGTCAGAGGAGTAAAATCCATGAAGCGATTTTTCTCGTCACTAGTTTTAGGCTACGCCGGTCTGCTACTTGTCACTTTCACTCAAACCGCCGAGCTTAAACCTCCAACGGTTTCACCTAAACTGCTCGCGATCGGCAAGCAGCTCTTCGGCGAACAGTGCGCCGCCTGTCACGGCACCACGGGCCGGGGCGACGGCGAAGCGGCCTATCTCTTGTATCCCAAGCCGCGCGATTTCGTCGCCGCTAAGTATCGACTGGTCTCCACTTGGGACCGCGTCCCGACGGACCAGGATCTGTACGATACCATTACTCGTGGCATGCCCGGCTCGGCAATGCCGTCTTGGGGCCATCTGACGCCCGATCAGCGCTGGGGTTTGGTCCACTACATCAAGTCGCTGGCTGAAAAGCCGCTGGAAATTAAAGCCCAGAAAAATCCCAACGCCGATGGCAGCGGCGGTCAGGGAGTCATTCAACCGCCGCCAGCACCGCCATTCGATAGCGCAGCTAGAACCAGAGCATTGGAAATGTATAAAGAAGCCTGCGCTTCCTGCCACGGCGCCACTGCCCGCGGCGACGGCACAGAGAAGCAGGTCGACGAAGAAGGCTATCCAACCCGTCCGCGCGATCTCACTGCCGGTATTTTCAAAGGCAACCACGATCCGCTTTCGCTCTACCGCCATATCGTTGCCGGTATTCCTGGCAGCCCGATGCCGATGAGCGACTGGGCCTGGGGCAATGACGCCTGGCATCTGGTCAATTACGTGCGTTCTCTTTCCAGTGACACGCAGCGTGCGCGTGTCGAGATGAAAAAATTCATCATTCAGGTAGAGCACGTCAAAACTCTTCCCGATCATCCCGAGTCCGGTATCTGGCGCAGCGCGCCGCCGGTCAATCTTCACCTGATGCCGCTTTGGTGGCGCAGCGAAAGACCGGAGGAAGTGACCGTGCGTGCCGTCCACGATGGCAAAGAGCTGGCGATCCTGATGGTCTGGCGCGATGACACTAACGACCACGCCGCGCTGCGTCCGCAGGATTTTCGTGATGCTGCCGCAATTCAATTTTCGTTGGCCGCAAACCCACCGTTTTTCGCCATGGGCGCCACCGGCGCGGCGGTGAATATCTGGATGTGGAAATCCGAGCGGCAAGCCGATCTGGATCTCGCCTTTCAGGACATCGAGAGAGCTTATCCAAATATCGGTATCGATTCGTATCCCAACTCGATGCGCTCAGCCGTCGAACAACCGTCTCGAAACGCTTTGACGTTGCAATCGGACCCGACATTCGTCACCGGCTGGGGCGCAGGGAATATCGTCTCTGATCCACAGCGAAAAAGTGCGGTCGAAGATCTTGCGGCCCAAGGATTCGGCACTTTACGAGCAAGACCTAGGATCGAACAAAAGATTGATGCCCGCGGAGTCTACGGACTGGGTTCCTATGCGGTCATGTTCCGCCGAACGATGACACCGACCGGTGACGGGGCCGTGGCACTGAAACCGGGCTCGACCGTGCCCATCGCCTTTGCCGTCTGGAACGGCAGCGCGGGAGATCGCGACGGCAAGAAATCGGTGACTATTTGGCAGGATTTGAAGATTGCTAAGTGACTGCGGTTCAACCCTCACTCTTTGCTCTCCCGCGCCGCGGGGAAGGATGAAGGAGGGGGTTTGAACGTTTTAAACGATTGGAACGCGAGTGACGCGAGGAGCGAGAAAAATGAACGACGATGAAGCCAGAGAGATGATGCGTGTAACACGCCGTGATTTTCTCAAGTGGATGGGCATCGGCACCGGCGCAGCGGCACTCACCGCCGGATGTTTGCACTATTTTAGTCCGGCAGACGGCGGCGACAATCCCCTTGCCCGATCGGTCAACCGAGAGTGGGAAAAGATATACCGGGATCAATACAAATTCGATAGCGCTTTTGACTGGGTCTGCTCGCCAAACGACACCCATGCGTGCCGAGTGCGCGCTTACGTGCGCAATGGCATCGTCACCCGCATGGGGGCCACCTACGATTACCAAAACTACGCCGACCTCTACGGCAACAAAGCTACCGTCAATTGGAATCCGCGCCAGTGCGCCAAGGGCTACACTTTTCATCGCGTCATCTATGGCCCCTACCGGCTGCGCCATCCGATCGTGCGCAAAGGTTGGAAGGCTTGGGCGGATGCCGGCTTTCCCGAACTCACGCCGGAGAACAAAACGAGATACATGTTCGACGCCCGCGGCCAAGACGAGTTCGTGCAGATTTCCTGGCCGGACGCCTTCGACAACATTGCCAAAGCGCTCGTGGCTATCAGCACGCGCTACAGCGGCGACGCCGGAAAGAGACTTCTATTGGCGCAAGGTTATCAACCGGAAATGGTCGAAGAGATGGGCGGCGCTGGCACGCGAACCGTAAAAATGCGCGGCGGCATGGGTCTGCTTGGCGTAATCGGCAAGTATGGCATGTACCGCCTCAACAATTCACTGGCGCTGCTCGATGCGAAGATCCGCGGCGTCGGTCCCGACAAAGCCCGCGCAGGGCGCAATTTTTCGAATTATACCTGGCATGGCGATCAAGCGCCGGGCCATCCCTGGGTGCACGGCCTGCAGGCCTCGGAATGCGACTTCAACGACCTGCGTTTTTCCAAACTCATCATCATGGACGGAAAGAACCTGGTTGAAAACAAGCTGACCGACTCGCACTGGTTTATCGAGTGCATGGAGCGCGGCGCCAAGATCGTCGTCATCGCGCCGGAATACGGCCCGCCGTCGACCAAAGCCGACTACTGGATCCCGATTCGACCGCAGACCGACGCCGCGCTTTGGCTTGGCGTTACTAAGTTGATGATCGACAAGAAATGGTACGACGAAACTTTCATCAAGCGCTTCACCGACTTCCCGCTGCTCGTGCGCACGGATAATTTGAAGCGGCTGCGCGCCCAGGAAATTTTTGCCAATTACAAAACCAGTCTGTCGGCTGACGGCCCATCGATGAAGGTGCAAGGTCTGACCGCCGAGCAGCACGCGCAACTCGGCGACTTTGTGATTTGGGATGGGAAGACGAACGGCCCGGTGGCAATCACGCGCGATGATGTGGGCGAGGCTATGGCAAAAAAAGGCTTGGACGCAGCGCTCACCGGCACTTTCAAGGTCAAACTCACCGACGGCAAAGAAGTCGAGGTCGCGACGCTTTGGACGCTTTATCAAACCCATCTGAAGGACTACGACCTCGATACGGTAGCCGAAATTACCCAAGCGCCGAAAGCGATGATCGAGCAGCTCGCGCAAGATATCGCGACGATGAAACCTGTGGCGATTCATCAAGGCGAGGGCATCAACCACTGGTTCCATGCCACCGAGATGAATCGCGCGGCCTATCTCCCGCTCACGCTCACCGGAAACATCGGCAAACCGGGCGCCGGCTGCCACACCTGGGCCGGCAACTACAAAGCAGCCCTATTTCAGGGCTCGCCCTGGACCGGTCCTGGCTTTAAAGGCTGGGTAGCGGAAGACCCGTTTGAGATCAACCTCAATACGAAGGCTGACGGCAAAGAGATCCATGCTCATGCCTACACCAAAGACGAAGAGCCCGCTTATTGGAATCATGGCGATCTCGCTTTGATCGTCAACACGCCGAAGTTTGGCCGCCGGAACTTTACCGGCAAAACCCACATGCCGACGCCCACCAAAGCCCTGCTCTTCAACAACGTCAACCTGATCAACAACGCCAAGTGGGCCTACGGCATGATCAAGAATGTCAACCCGAATGTGGAAATGATCGTTTCGATGGACATTCAGATGACCGCTTCCATCGAGTATGCCGACCTCGCGCTGCCGGCCAACTCGTGGCTCGAATTCGAAGGATTGGAAATTACCGCGAGCTGCTCGAATCCATTCCTGCAAATTTGGAAAGGCGGTATTCCGCCGGTCTTCGACAGCAAAGATGACCTCGACATCATCGCCGGCATCGCCAACGCGCTCGCCGACGTCACCGGCGAGAAACGATTCCGCGATTACTTTGCCTTTGCCGCCGCTGACAAACGGGGCATTTACATCCAGCGCCTGCTCGATACCTGTACGACGACGGCCGGTTACAAGCTCACCGATATCATGGCCGGCAAGTACGGCCCGTCGGGCGGCTGCTTGCTGAACTTCCGCACCTATCCGCGCATTCCCTTCTATGAACAGGTGCACGACAGTGAACCGTTCCATACGGACACAGGACGGATGCACGCTTACGCGGACGTGCCGGAAGCGATCGAGTACGGCGAGAACTTCATAGTGCATCGCGAAGGACCGGAAGCCACACCCTATCTGCCCAACGTCATCGTCAGCTCCAATCCGCTCGTGCGGCCCGAGGACTATGGCATCCCCGCCAAAGCCGAGCACTGGGATGAGCGCACCATCCGCAACATCAAGATGCCCTGGAGCAAGGTGAAGCAGACCAAAAACTTTCTCTGGGAAAAGGGCTTCCAGTTCTACTGCTTGACACCAAAGACGCGCCACCGGGTGCATAGCGGCTGGTCGAACGTCGATTGGCACATGCTGATGGACTCCAACTTTGGTGATCCCTACCGCCTGGACAAGCGCGCCCCCTGCGTCGGCGAACATCAACTGCACATGAATCCCCAGGCAGCTCGCGATCTTAACATCAACGACGGCGACTACGTTTACGTCGACGCGAATCCCGCCGACCGGCCGTATCTCGGCGCCAAACCCGACGATCCGTTCTATCGTGTGTCGCGCCTCATGCTCCGCGTGACCTATAACCGCGCTTATCCGTACAACATCGTGATGATGAAGCATGCGCCCTTTATCGCCACGGAGAAAAGCGTCAAGGCGCACGAAACCCGGCCCGATGGCCGCGCTTTGTCAGCAAACACCGGCTATCAGGCCAATCTGCGCTACGGCTCACAGCAGTCGATCACACGCAATTGGCATATGCCGATGCATCAGACCGATACGCTGTTTCACAAGTCGAAAGCCTTCATGAGCTTTATTTTCGGCGGCGAGGCCGACAATCACGCCGTCAACACCGTGCCCAAAGAAACCCTCGTCCGCGTCACCAAAGCGGAAGACGGCGGCATGGGTGCCAAAGGCATCTGGAAACAGGCGACATCGGGATACTCGCCGGATAACGAGAACGATCTGATGAAACGATATCTGGCGGGAGACCTGACCAAGGTGAAAACGTAGGCAAAAGGGGTTCCAATGGTTCCATACGTTCCAATCGTTTCAGCCCCCACCTCTTTCCTCCCCCGCGTCACGGGGGAGGATGAAGGAGGGGGATCGAACACATGGAACAATTGGAACCCTTGGAACGAATGGAACCCGAGCGACGAAGGAGCGAGAGATGCCCTATAAAGACCCCGATCCCACCGATCCAAACATGCTCGTCGGCGTCATGTTGCCGGGGGACGCTGAAGCGACGCGCGACATGGCTTATGTCTTCGCTGAAGAATTCGCTCGCATGGGTTACAGCCGCGAGCAGTTGCTCTGGCTGTTCAAGAATCCCTTTTACGGCGGCGCCCACGGCGCCTACCGAGCGATCGGCGAACAAGAAACTCTAACGATCATCGATGAATGTCTGAACATATGGGGACGCGTCCAAGTCACCATTCAAGACGTTTCAACCCCCACCTCTGTCCTTCCCCGCGACGCGGGGGAGGATGAAGGAGAGGGCTTGAACGGAGCGCAGCGGTTGAACGGCTTGAACGGTTGGAACGCGCGACGGAAGGAACGCTAACATGGCAAAGGTGCACAACTGGCAGATCGGCCGGGAAATGAATTATCCCTACCCGCACGCGTTCCCGCGCCGCCAATTCGCTTTCGTCTTCAACATCAACCGTTGCATCGCTTGCCAGAGCTGCACCATGGCTTGTAAGTCGACGTGGACTTTCAGCAAGGGCCAAGAGCATATGTGGTGGGCCAACGTCGAGACCAAACCCTACGGCGGCTACCCGCAATTCTGGGACGCCAAGATTCTCGACTTGATGGAGAAAGCCAATCCGGGCAATCAGCAATGGTCCGGCAAGCCTTCCGGCGACAAGCAAAAACCCTACGGCCAGTTCGACGGCAAAACGATCTTCGAGGCGCAGAACATGCTCACGCCCGACAGCGCGCGTGTGCTCGGCTATCTGCCGACCGACGAAGAATGGAACTTGCCGAATATTTTCGAGGACAATCCAGTCGGCAAACGGGGGGTGCGCAACGAGATCGACAAGGAAGGCACGGAGCTGCCGGAACACAAGACCTGGTTCTTCTATCTCGCGCGCATCTGCAACCACTGCAGCTATCCGGCCTGCCTGGCCGCCTGCCCGCGCAAGGCGATCTACAAAAGGCCAGAAGACGGCATCGTTTTGATCGATCAAAGCGAATGCCGCGGCTACCGCAAATGCGTTGAAGCCTGCCCGTACAAAAAGTCCATGTACCGCGGCAACACCCGGGTCTCGGAAAAATGCGTCGGCTGTTATCCACGCGTCGAAGGGAAAGATCCGGAAAGCGACGGCCAACCGATGGAAACCCGCTGCATGGCCGCCTGCATCGGCCAGATCCGCATGCAGGGTCTGGTCAAGATGAACAACGACGGCAGTTGGGCCGAGGACCGCTACAACCCGCTTTATTATATGGTCCACGTCGCCAAAGTCGCGCTGCCGCTTTATCCGCAGTTCGGCACCGAACCCAATGGTTATTATATTCCGCCGCGTTGGGTGCCGCGCGACTATCTGAAACAAATGTTCGGCCCCGGCGTCGATGACGCTATTGAGCGCTACAGTTATCCCGACCGTGAACTGCTCGCCGTCTTGCAGCTGTTCCGCCGCTCGAATCGGATTATTTTTCGCTACGAAATCAAAGAAGGGCCGAAAGTCTACGAAGCGACGCTCAGAGGCAGGAAGGTTACCCTATTTAATGACACCGTGATCGCCTACGGCGAGAACGGCAAGGAAATTTTCCGCACCCAGATCGAAGAGCCGGTGCACGTGCGGCCGAACAAGCATGCGAACTCCATATGAATAGAACATGTTCCAGTCGTTCCATTGGAACCAACCGAGAGATGAGGCAACCCCATGAACACTAACGAAGAAAATTCCGCTCAAGCTACTAGCGCCACTGATCTGAGTTATTGCCGCGCGGCAATTTACAGCGTGCTGTCGCTGGGGTTTCAACCGCCAACGGAGCAAATTTTATCTCGGCTCTTGACGCCGGAAAGCCGAGCTTCGCTGGCGCATGCGGCGACGCTGCTTTACCCCGAGCAGAAGACCGATCTCGTCTCCAGCATCGAGGCATTGAGCCAAGCCCACGAAAGCGGTAGCGCCACGCTAGCATCCCGTTATCGCTTCCTGTTTGGCCACACGGCCCGCGGCGAGATTACGCCGTATGAAACCGAATACGGCAACGAAGCGTTGTTTCAGCAACCCCAGGAACTCGGAGATCTGATGGGCTTCTATCGCGCCTTCGGTCTGGACATGAGAGCAGGCACACATGAACGGCCCGACCACATTAGCTGCGAGTTCGAGTTCTTGATGTTTTTGGCACTCAAAGAAGCCTATGCCCTGGAACATAACGACCGCGACATGCAGGAGGAAACCAGCAAGGCTGAAATACTATTCATGCGCGATCACCTCGGCCGTTTTCTGCCCGCATTCGTCGGCTTACTGCAACGAGAAGATCGATCCGGTTTTTATGGGAACCTCGGAGAACTGTGTCGCCGCTTTGTCTCCGCTGAGGCTGACCGGCTGCAAGTGCCGCTGGGTGTAGCAAACTTGGGGTTGCGACCGGCGGACGATGGAAGCGTCCCTATGGCCTGCGGCAGCGGCGCGGAATGCGCCGCCATGCCCGGCGCCGATATGCCGGAAGGAGCAGAATCGGCATGAGCGCAGGATTGAGCGTTAAATTCGATCCGAAGCTAGTTGAAGACACGGTGTTCTACTCCCAGGGCGCCAGCGATATTGCGCCGGAGCTCGCCAAGCAGCGCGATCGCATTTACGACCTAGCCAAGCCCGAAGCGCGCGACGAATTATTTCGTGAACTCTATCGGACTTGGTTCCACCATCTCGGTTTGGGAGAGCCGGTCCACCGAGCTTTGCGCGAACAGGCGCTTGTCACGACTCGGATAAATAACTGTTACGTCCTCTGCGCTAGCCATGCGAAACAAGAAGGCGCCGAGCTCTTCGTCGCTTCGGACCCGGCTTCGCGAGAGATCCTGCAGCGCAATTTGCGCATCTTGATCCGCCCCGCAACCTTGCTTCGAGCCGAGCCTGTGATGGAGTTTCTCCGTCATGAACTATTTCACATCGCCGACATGCTCGACCCGGCGTTTGCCTACGAACCAACCTTGCCAACGGCTGAGGGCGGGCCTACCTATGATACGCTGATCATCAACCGCTATCGCGTGCTCTGGGATGTGACGATCGTCGGCCGCATGCTGCGGCGCGGCTGGTGTGCCGCCGCCGTTCGCGATCAAGAGCTCAATAACTTCGTCCAAGCCTTTGCGATGCTGAACGGCCAGTGCGAAGAACTTTTTCAGCGCTTTTTTGATGCAGCGGAGCCGCGCCATGCGGAACTTGCCGCGTTCGCCTTCGCTCCCCGGGCAGCCACGGACAATCTCTCGAACCAAGGGCTCGCTGGCACGCACTGTTCCTTGTGTCGATTTCCCACCCACGCTTTTGCATCCGAGCCCACAAACCTCGGCGCTGATGTCTTAGCGGCGATCAAAGGAGACTTTCCCGACTGGACTCCGATAAAAGGCTTGTGTGTCCAATGCGCCGATCTCTACCGTGGCCGTCAAATGTCGATGGCCGCATTGCGACTTCTGCCGGGATACAATTCATGTTCAGTACAGGAATAATATTTCGCGCGGAATACGTCGCATCCAAGCCAAGGACGAAGGGAAATTTCTCCGATGCGAAGCTTCGATGAGCTGCTTAAAGAGTCATCGGCGATCCACGGCCACCACTGCGCCGGGCAAATCCTCGGTGTGCGCTTGGCGATGGTGGGTTGCCGTGGAGTCGGCATCGAGGAGCCGAAAGGCTGCAAGAAACTTATCGTCTATGTCGAGATGGACCGCTGCGCCACCGATGCCGTGCAAGCGGTAACCGGCTGCTCGCTTGGCAAGCGCAGCTTAAAATTTCTCGACTACGGCAAGATGGCGGTGACCTTCCTTAACACCGAGACCCGCCAAGCGGTGCGGGTTTTGGCGAAAGACGACGCGCGGGATCTAGTGCCGCTCTATGTCCAAGACGCCGCCAATTCTCGAGACGCTCAAAAACAAGCCTATCGAATCATGCCCGACCAAGCGCTTTTCTCGGTTAAACCTGTAGCGCTGGAAGTTTCGGCTCAAGAGCTGCCAGGCTATCGCGGCAAACGGGTCCAGTGCGCCGAGTGTGGCGAAGGCATAAATTTCAATCGCGAAGTCGAGCTCGGCGGCCGCACGCTCTGCATCCCTTGCTCGGAGGAAGAGCTGCGCTCGAACGGCCACGCCAATGGCGTAAAAGCAACGAACCCTAAAGTCCTATTGATCGTCGGCTACAAGAAAGTCGGCAAGACAACTTTGATTGAGAAACTGATCCCCGAGCTCTCTAGCCGCGGCTATCGTGTCGGCACGGTGAAACATCATCACTCGGATTTTCCCGTCTCAGTCGATACCGTCGGTACCGACACCTGGAGACATCGCCAAGCCGGGGCGGTGAGCGTCGCCTTGGCGACGCCCACCGATATCGCCACGTTCCGCGACGGTGCGAGCTCCATCACCTTAGATCAGCTGGTGTCGGGATTGGCAGAAACAGACATCGTCCTGGTCGAAGGATTTCATGAGGAAGCGCGGGCGAAGATCGAGATACTTTCCGATCGGAACGATGAACGACTGTGCAAGATGAACGGTAACCTTCTCGCGATCGTGGCGCCAACGCCGCGGGAATCTGCGGTGCCCAGGTTTGAGCCGAGCAGCATCAAGCCATTAGCCGACCTCATCGAGATGAAAGTTTTGGGGAAGCCTGGGTTCTCCGGCTGAAAGCGAGGTCATTGGGATTTCTCCCAAATCCGAAAGAATTGGCTCGGTGTGACAATTGGAATTCCTTTGTAAAGCTTTACGCTCAATAGATGATCGTCGCCGGAAATAAGCCACTCCGCTTGCGCGGCGGCCGCGCAGGCCAGAATCTTATCATCATCGGGATCTCTCTTGATCACCGGCTCGATTGGCAGATCGGGAATCACCTCAACCAGGCTCAGCACCGATTCCATAAGTTCCGCCACTGAAGTCTGGAGAGTTCTGATTCTCAGTCTGAATTTTGGACGCCCTAATACCTCGCGTAGCTCTTCCATGATCGCTGGCGTTGTCACCAGCGCCAGCTCCTCTGCTTCAGCCATGCGGAGCAAGCGGTGCGGGATTCCAGTCCACAGCAACGCTGAGACGTAGACATTTGTGTCCGGCACGACTCGGATTTTAGCCACGACGTCTCCGCGCCTCGCGCCTTGTGCGATGCACTTCAGCCGCGATTTCCTCAAGTGGCGGCCCATTCTCTGGAACCCGTTCGGCAATTCGAGAGGGCTTCAGGGGTTGTAGCCGTTTCAAAACAATCATGTCTCCTTCCGTCCACACCGCCAACTCGCTCGAAGTCGGGAACATCCGCATCATTTCTTTAGGAAGTTTTATAGACCCGTCCGTTTCGACCTTGACCGCTTTCATAAGTTCCCCCAATAAATTTTGAATCGGAGCTTTAAACGTCTTGTCATCTGTCATCTTCTATCACAATGACGCAATAGTATCATGAGCAGCCAAATCGCGAATGGGGGTCGAGCATACGGAATGGGCCAATTTGCCACACAGCTAGGCTTGATGTTGCCAGCAGCCTATCTTGTCCTCGTGAAAGGAGTTCATCTGGAAGCGCGCGCGAAAATCGAGGTATTATCTAATCGAACTGAGGAAACGCTCTGCGAGATGGACGGCAATCTGCTTGCGTTCGTGACGCCAACGCCGCGGCAAACGGCCGTCCCCGCCTTTGCGCCTAGCGAAATCAAGCCGCTCGCCGATCTTATCGAGCGGGAGATTCTAGGTAAGCCTGGCTTCTCCAACGTTACGAAAAACTCTAACTTCGGGAACCCGTCGGTTTTGCCGTTTCCGGTTGTTTAGCTCTGAGAGCGACGACGAGTCAGACTCAAAAAGGTTCCTGACACCGTTTCGCTTTCAAGTATGGAGTTGATCAATAGCTTAAAACATTGCCCGGGAAAAACGAACTACTATACAACTCCATACTTGACCCCTGTGTTCAGAATTTTCTGTAACGACTGGCGATCCATCGGTCCCTTTAGCACAGACAATAGCCTGAAGACTTCGGGCGTAACTTCGGGTGCGACTTCGGGCGTGACTTGGTGCCTACTTGGTGCCAAGTTTTGAGACCAACAGCATCAAGCCGCTGGCCGATCTCATCGAGAGGGAAGTTTTAGGGAAGCCAGGGTTCCCCGGCATTCCGAAAAACTCTAACTTCGATATCCCGTCGGTTTCGCAGTTGCCGGTTGGTTAGCCCTGCAAGCGAAGACGAGTCAGACTCAAAAAGGTCCTGACACCGTTTCGCTCTCAAGTATGGAGTTGATCAATAGCTAAAAACTAGCTGGGAAAAACGAACTACTATACAACTCCCTACTTGACTCCTATGTTCAAATTGCAATGATTCAATGCCTGACCGGCATCCTGGGACCTCTGATGACGCCCAAAACTCTGATTAGTAAGGAATAAGTTTTATGCTCCCGGTTTTTGGATCACGTTCTAGAATTACTCCTCTACGACGCTGTCGCCGGTGCCGGGATCCGGCTGGCTGTGCAATAATGGGATCAGGTCGTTCAGGTACTAATGGCGTTCGCTCCGGTAACTTAGGGTATGCAGTCGATTCCCTAGATTGAAACAATTCCTCTTGGCGCACGGTTCGGTGCCCTGGCTCTGCAAGTTCACGAATTTCCAAGGATAGCCGTTCCTTAAAATCAGGAATTTCTTTTATTAACGTTGCGTCTTGGCTTTCCATCAAGTCGATAGCTTTAGCTGTTGCTTCATCTGCGGATAGTTCTCCCCGTTGGACCTGTTCAAATAATCGCCGAAGCTTCACTGGCAATCCAAAGCGCCGTTGGTGGTATAGAGGTCGCTCGTCAACGTTCAATACTGTTGAAATGCGTGGAATCAATTTGGGTGCTAGCACTTTAGAGTCAGCCACCAGATAATCAACTCCTTGTCGTATAGCGCCATAAGCAATAAGGACTTTTCCCACCGCTTTAACCGTGATCCATATTCGAGTTGACCCAATTTCAAGCCGTACAGTGATCGTGATTCCAAAATCGTCAAAACGTTCGACATAGTGCTCGCGTACAACATTCTCCGCAAATTGCAGTATACGCTCTCCGGCAGTTCTTAATTCTGTCTCGGAGATCGTAGTACGGTATCGGGCATAAAATTCAGCTACTACAATCACGGGTCAACCAATTTGTCTCAGGCAAGTAAGTAATCGTGAAGTTTTTTGGTTCAATATCTCTTTGTTTTTCTACGCATCTCATTCACAGGAATTTTGGATATAGCCACGCGATAGCCGTACCCAATTAGGCGGTTGCAGGCTGCCCGTAGATTCAATCGCGAAAAGAATGGAATCGTTAAACCGGTAGCTTTAGTATCACTCACAATTGCGAAAACTACTTGGTACTCATCGCGGTCAGGAACTTTCCTTGGATCGGTTATTTTGTGCGTATCGGGCAACTTTTCATTTACTATTCGACGAAAGGCCGCCTGTGTATGGAAAAGTTCTCCCGACACAGCACCTTGCGAAAAGAAATGACTAAACACTTTTGACTGTCCGTACCTTTTTACGTGTATGATGTCCTTGTTGCTTGTGTAGATGTCACAGAATTCGATCCCGCTACGCGGTCCAGCGTAATGGATCAGCTGTCTATCCATAAGAGCTAAATCTTGGGGTTTCTCGCGGCAGACACGGTCGTTATAGTTTCCCTCCGAATTGTCATCGTACAGCGGCAGGTTACCGGCGTAACGCGGTAATTTTTCAAAGTACTTATTGACGTCGTCTACAAAATCTCTGTCAACACGGTACCACTTGCCGCCGCTCAGCAAGTACATTTGACCATCGTGATCGATTTCACAATAGAGACAGGTGTACAAAGACCACTTACGTATAACCTCGTCATCATCTCCGATGCACATCACGCTACGATTCTTAAGCAAATTGAGACTAATTGCGGACGTGCCTAATTTTTCTCCCGAAAGGTCTTTGAATTCATCGATAAAATCAGGAAGGTGCAAATCGTGATACTTAGCATTCCTCGCCTTGAGGCCGTACTTGAATCCATCGACATCAGACCAATCAATAATGTCGGGGATGGCGAGCCAGCAACGATCGAATTTTTCCGAGCGTATCTCATCAACCAGTTTTGTGTTTAATGCCTCCTGGAGTGTGCTTCCCTTTATTTCAGCAATATGGTCGACCCACGGGAAAGTCTTCTTGTAAGAGCTAGCCCTAGACTGTTCGAGGTGTTTCTTGAGCAGAGCCGGTAATTCCTCCAGCTTCATTTTTGAGGAAGACCTTAGTGCGTCCATGCCGGTTAGTCGTTCGCCGAGTGATTTGTCCTTTGGGGTGCCAGTCACCGCACGGACGAGGTCCTGTTCGACGTCCACGCCGAACTCTTGCGGAGATGCCTCTTTACTCGATTGCACTCTCGAATGCGTCGTGAGCGCGTCGAACGTACTCTTATCTATTGTTTTGATCTGATCTTGTTCGATGGAGTTTAACACGACGAACAGGCCGTATCGTTCCTCATAAGAATCTTGATCAATAATGAAACGACCTCCTTGGCCGAATGTAACCGCAAAGATTCTGCCCTCCACCGGCACCAGCAGTACTCCACCTGTCGATTGATTGTGCCCTAAAAAGTCCGCATCCACATAGTGCTCGAGGAATTTGGCCCACCTGGGAGGACGTGGGGAGAGCGAATGAACGTAGAGATCGCATCTCAAACCATTACTTAACGTCAGTCTTTTATGTTTGAGGCGACGACGGTCTGAAATAAGAGAGGCAACATCCTTGTCTGCTTTTATTAAATAACTTGTAATCGTAATCTGTGGTGGCTGAGGCACAGGCATAGAGGCTTAATCCGATTACTAGTCTTAAGACTCCTTTTCACCCTTCAGGAAAGTACTCTTAAGTAATGTCGTAGACTTTCAGAACTTCATCCCCATAGTGGTTGATAACCTTGACGGCGATTTTGCCGGTCTTTGGGCGATCGAAGGGAATGCTTTTGGTTGAGTAGAGAGCGGACCAGGCGGCTTCGTCGATTTCGGCGCGAAGTGCACGCTTGAGTTTGTCGTACGGTTCTTCGGCGCCGGTGAAGTAGGCGTGGCGGACGAAGAAGCTCTCACCATTGTAGTTGCTGTCGATGAACCAACAGGCGATGTCGTCGGTGGACGACGAGCGAATCTCTCCGGTCGTGGGGTCGTACACGTCCAAGCCCTTTAGCTCGGCGACAAGCTTTCCATCCTTTTGTTTCTTGATGTCGATATCCGGCTCGCCGAAATACATGAAGAGGTTTCCGGCTCCGGTCTTCTTCAAGAGTTCATCGCCCATAGAAAGGTCCGGGTTCATCTTGACGGGAATAACGTTAAGCTTACCGTAACGCTTGGCCTCTTCTGACCTGTTTTTTTACTAATGAGACAGAAACGGTGTAGAAAGTGAGTCGTTCCAAGGAGGCAAGGAACGATATGGAAGAGCAGCAGGAGGGGAAGAAGGTGCGGCGGATATTCAGCGCCGAGCAAAAGTTCGAGATTTTGAAGGATATCGAGCGTTGTAAGACGATCAAAGAGGGATTGTTGAAACATCAGCTGGCGCAATCGGTGTATCACAAGTGGAAGCGACAATTGGAGGTTGGAGTACGAGCATCATTACGCAACAGCCGGCCGTTGAAGTCGACCGATCTGAAGCGATTGGAGGCCGAGAATCGCAAGCTCAAAGAGGTGGTTCTCAACCAGGCGCTTTTGTTAAGCGAGTTAAAAAAAGAGATGAACTTGGATTGAGGGAGCCAGGGCGGCTGATGGGAAACCAGAGACAAGCGGTGTTGGAGTTGGTCGAGCAGCATCGGGGCCAGGGGCGATCGGTCGGTGAGGTGTTAGGCAGTGTGGGAGTGGCGCGGTCGAGTTATTACCGGTGGAAAAAGAAGGGCAAGGAAGAAAAGAAGGGTGAGCGGCAAAGTGGGTACGAGCTGACGGTCGAGGAACGTGGGCTGATTGATGGGGTCAAAGAGCAATACCCGCAGTACCGCCATCGGCGCATTCAGGGGATGTTACAGCAAAAGGGAATCTACCTGTCGGCCTCGGCGATCTACGGGCATCTAAAAGAGCTGGGGCAGATCGAGCTCTATGAGCGGCGGTCGGCGCCGTGGAAGAGCCCGCGCTACGAGGTGTGGCAGAGAAATCTGATGTGGGGCAGCGACTGGACCAAGCTCAGGGTGGGCGGAGTGCGCTGGTATTTGCTGACGGTGATCGATTTCTTTTCGCGCTGGATCGTTGCCTTTGATGTGGTGCCGACGGTCAATGCTGGAAATGTGAAGGCGATTTACCAGGCGGGGCTGAAGGCCCAGGCAATCTCTATTCACAGCAAGGCCAAGCCCGAGCTCAGGGTGGATCGGGGATCGCCCAATACTTCGGGGATCACCCAAGAATTCTTTGAAGCCTTGGGAGCGGAGTTATCCTTTGCCCGGGTGAGACGTCCGACCGACAATGCGCTGACCGAGCGGTTCTATGGGACGATCAAGCAGGAGGAGATTTATCTGGTAGGAAACTATCCCGATGAGATATCGGCCAAAGAAGAGATCGGCCGATATATCGAGAGCTACCACCACAGCCGGCCGCACCAATCGCTGATGAATTTCACTCCGGCCCATGTCCATCAGCTCAATAACAAGAGCCGGCTGTTAGCCGATCTCAAAGAAATGAAGCGAACGACCCGAGAGAAGCGAAAAGCTTATTGGACGAATCGACAAAAAATCAGCCAGCCACCGACTGAGGGGGGATGTCCAGGTCAGGGTCAAAGCGAGATCGTTGATCCTGGGGCAAATGCGGCGGCCGTTTTTCAACATCAACCACCGGATTCTCACAGCGAGAGTCCCATAACCAAAAACGACTCACTTGATACATCGATTCTGTCTCACTGAAAAAAAACTGGACATTACTCAAAGGAGGGCACCGTCGCGTCATATCACCAGCGGAACGAAATGAACTAATGGTGCAGCCGGATCGCTTGAATTTACGGCGGCATCCTCTACTGTATTTAGCCAACCCCGACCTTCACCCACTAGTTAAACAACGGGAGGAAGAGGTTCGCCACCTAGCTCAACAACTCGGAGTCAACGAAGAGGAAGTAAAGAAGGGACTTCCTTTCGGCTATAACGAAGAGGGAGATTTCTTGCGCAGATCGCTTCAGCGACCAACGGTGCTGGGAAGCGACGACAGCGGGGCGATTCGTGGCTTGAGTAGACTTGACAGAAATGGTCGCATACTCAAGGACGCATATACACTCAGCGGAGAATTTGGCAGGGCGGCTGATTTAGGTCTTATTCGATTTGATCAGATTCAGGCAATTGCGTGTAATTCAATTAGATACAGCTTCGCCGAGCCGGGACTAAAGCGCCAGCTTGTTAAGGAAATGTGGCTAGAGCAGGAGCAAGTGAAATACCTACTGAAGGAGCAGATTGTTAAATATCTGCTTAATCCGTAAACGGCCACGGAATTTTCATGGATATATCAAGGCCAGTGGCTACGGGGACAGGCGTTGCTTTCTTGACAATCTCACCTTTTGAGAATTCTCAAACCCTCGAAACGAGCCAACACCCGGACACTTCGATGTTTCCGGAAATCCCTGAGTGTGAGAATCGCTTTGTTGCAGCGCCGGCGGAACTAGAACAATCTCACCACCGAGGCGCGGAGGGCGCGGAGAGAACGGTAGATGTCTATTGGAAGCAGATACCCGAATGGCGTAAGATAACGACCATGGCTAAACCTGCTTCAAAAAATTCCACCAAGGACAAGCTGCTTGAACTCAAAGCGAAGCGTTTTACGCCCGAAGGTCGAGAAGACCGTATCGCCAGAGCCGTGGAAATCCTGAGATTGCCTGGTCCGAGCTTTAACGTGGATAAGGAAACGTGGATATGGGCTGCTCAAGAAGCCGAGATCGAGGACAGTTAGCGTGCCCGTTGAGCGGCTTCCTAATCTTCCCACCGGGACCGACGTTTTCCTAGACACATTAGATCGGTCTCATACATTTAGTTATCTCGAACGGGGGTTGATCGGTTCCACGAGCAACAAGAAAAGTAGGTGCAATAAGTAGATACCCACGGGCTTACGCCCGTGGCACTTGTGGAACAAAGTCCAAAATTCAGAACCTCCCCACCTTCGGAGGCTTTCACCCTCGGGCTAACGCCCGAGGTCCTCAGCCGGGGATTTGATGGATGTCTGACACCTCCCCCTGAGATTGATTGCCTCCACGCGTTGGGGGATAAAACGCTGCACCTTAGTACCGCAAGAGCACAGGAACACTAAGACACCCACGTACAAAAGCCATCTATCGCAAGCGATGAAGGCATGCGTTGAAAACGGGCAACGCCTCCATCAGGATGCCGAGTGGTTGGGATCAGACCGATCTGCGACAGCCGTCGCCCTCTGCATCCTGGCTCAAGAAGAGTTTGCCAAGGCCTTCCTGCTCCATCTGGTCTGTGAAGGAATCATTCCTTGGACGGACAAAGTGCGTGAGTCATTACGCAATCATAAGCACAAGCAACTCATCGGACTTATCATGGAGTGGCTTAGCCCCTCAGACGATGCGTACAGCGCCAGAGTAGCTATGAGAGCAGGAACCGCCACAATGCCGCTACATGTTGTCGACGCTGTGATGCTGTACGTCGAGAAGGTGCTGCCTCCAGTGCACATCTTCTACCCGTCGGCAGCGATTGATCCGATTGCAAAAAACGTTGCCGACGGAGACCGCGACAAAGCAAAACAGGATGCCCTCTATGTTCGCCTGTCTCAGGATGGAAATGTCCTTAGCGTTCCGTCTCCGGTTGCTCCCGAGACAGTGGAAGCAGAACTCGAAAGAACCAAGCGTCTCAGTTATCTGGTTGATCCACTCCGAGAGGGTGCCCTCGGCCCGGTCTTGGACTTCGATCTTCTCGTGGAGACAATGAGTTTTCTTTTGCTGGATAAGAGCAATCGTCCCTTCTTACTCCTGGGAGAATCAAAATTTGGCGGCCCGGTAACCTCATCCACCGGAACTACCTGGTTACATTCCATAGAGATCCGCATCGAGAACATCTCAGACGAACAGGCAACGGGCGTCAGTGGGTATGCCTCGGTCGTACTCAACAACGAGGCGGTGAGACCATCGTTCTTCTGCAAAGAATTCACGGTTGATCCGCATACCGCCCACTTGTGGACCTTATTCGTGTCTGAAGAGACGTACGCCTGCGCACTATCTCCTTCACACGAACTCAACCTGTATACCCAGTTCGAATACCACGGTACGCTCTCCGATCGGAAATACCAGGCACGCGTCTGGAGCACTTATGATCCTAGCGCAGGAACTTTCAGGGAGACGTTTACAGACTTGCAGGATTCGTTGGTCGATGGATCGAAGCCTTTAGAGACCAGGTGGACGCGCCCAAGCGGGCGCTGAATGTCTCGGCATTTAGACGAGTCGAGAGGGATCAAATCTTTTGTTGACGGACAAGCTCAGCGGACATCGTTGAAAGTTCAGCGAAGTGAATTGCGTCTAAGGCAAGACGCGTGAGGAAACATTCTAACCAACACCAAAGATTCACAAGAAAAGATTTGACCGGTTTCCCCGTTTCCTGACCTGTGAAAACGTCGACCAACCGCATCCTAGCTGGTGGTCGAGGTAAGTCTTTGGGGGACATCCGATGGCTACCATTGACGACGTCATTACATGGGCTAATACCTTGCCTGCATGGTTGGGCGATGCCGTCCGACGCCTTCTGGAAGCGGGCGAGCAGCCGCTCAGTGCGCGGGATTATTCGGAGATATTGGCTCTCGCCAAAGCGGATTTGAAGCTCGCGCCGCCTCCGGACAACGTGAAGCCCGTCCCTCCTGCTGCCGGCAATTTCTCCGGCGCTCCGGCAACAACAGTCGCGGTCAAACTACTGTCAATAGACAACGTCCGCAACGTCAACATCATTAGTTCTGGCCAGACACAGCCGTTCGCCGAGAGTGGTATCACGGTGGTATATGGCGATAACGGCTCCGGCAAGTCCGGCTACTCCCGAATTCTGAAGCTGGCTTGTCAGGCCCGCGACAAGGAGGAGGTCATCCTTCCGAATGTATTTGCGACGGTACCGACCGATCGGCCAACCGCAACATTAAAGATCAAACAGGACGCCAACCCGAGGGACATCACCTGGACCCAGGGTACTCCCGTTGATCCGGTCTTGACGAATATCACCGTGTTCGATAGCCGTTGCGCCCGGGTCATCACAGATGCCCGCAATGAGATTAGTTATCTACCCTACGGCGCCGACGTTTTTCAAAAAACGGCAGACCTCGTGCTGAGGGTCAAGGCCGATGTAGAAGCTGAGATCACGGCCTCTGTGCCGGTCCAAGATTCAGCTGTGGTGGCTGGCACCACCTCGGGGATCTTTCTCGAGTCTTTGTCGGAAAGCACCAAAGATGACGCTGTTCAAGGGGCGACCGCCTGGACTCCGCAGGATGAGTTGGAAACGCTTGCCCACGAAGAACTAGCGCGGACCTCGGACTCCACAAAAGCGACTCAAGAAGTTACCCGGCTCGACAGGATCAAGGGGCGCGTCAACGATGCGGTTAGCACCGCGTTAGGACTTGTTACCGAGTACGCCGATCTCACGAATGAAGCGATCGAGAAAACTTTAGCAGAGTTGAACGCCGCTCAGCACGCACACACGATTGCCGTGGCCGAACGGCAAACGCCTGAACCACTGCGTGGCGTCGCGTCTACGAGTCAATGGGAGATACTCTACAGAGCGGCAAAACAATATTCCGAAGAGATAGCGTATCCCGGCGAACCCTTCCCAAAAACAACCGACGCGGTCTGCGTTCTCTGTCAGCAGCCACTCGGCGATGAGGCAGTTGCCCGTTTTGCACGGTTCAAGAAATTTATGGAGGATGCTACCAACACCGTGCTCGACGCTAAGCGCCAAGCGCTGAGATTGCTCCGTGAAAAGGTCGAAGCTTTAGCCCCCTTGTCCGGCGCGCCACTCGAATCGATCTGCGACGAGTTGGCCAGTCTGGACGGCAAGGCGGCAGATAACCTCCGAACCTACCACGCAGAGGTTGCCGCGCGAAAAACCGCAGCACTCGCGTTACTCAAGGAAGGCGAGGCTCCGGAGAGCGCGGCATCATTGCCACCCTGGCCTGTCTCACCTGAGGCGGCACTGCGGGCACTTGCGCAAGCGCTCACGCAAAAGGCAACTGACATCACGAATGCAGCTAAGCCTGAGGAGTACAGGAAGCTCCTCGCCAACGTCGCGCGACTCAAATCGCGCAAGGCGTTGAGTTTAAGGAAAGCCGACATCGACGCGTTCGTCGCGAAAGCCCGGCGCAACGCCAATCTACGTCGAGCCGCCGGCACCCTTCGTACCCAAGAGATCACACGGCAAGGCACAACGGTAATCCGCAACAACCTAACCCCAGAGCTGCTAAACGCCTTCAAGACGGAATTAAGCGCGCTGGGCGCAACGCGCGTGCCCATATCGGTGAAGCCTAGCGGGGCCACTGGCGAGACGGCGCACGAGATTTTGCTGGAAGGCGCCTACGCGCTGGGCCGGGCACGCACGTCTCAAGTCCTCAGTGAAGGCGAAGCGCGTGTGATCGCGATTGCTGGCTTTTTGGCCGAGCTTCAGGTTGCGAAACATGCCAACGCCATCGTATTAGATGATCCGGTCTCTTCGCTGGATCATGTGTTCACCGGAAAAACCGCCGCGCGGCTTGCGCAGGAGGGGCTGAAACGACAAGTCATCATCTTCACACACAACATTGCATTCCTGATGGAGCTGGAGGATGCGTGCGAGGCGCTGGCCAAGGTCGGTGCCCCTGTCGCTATCACCGTGCATACCCTTCGCCGCAGCGGCAATTGGGCCGGCATCACGACGAACGGAGCGCCGTGGCATGCCATGAAGGTCAAACAACGGGCGCAGTACCTCGAGCAACTGGTACACAACATCAAGCCGCTGTATCAGGACAATATTGCCGAGTACAATGAAAAAGCGGCTCGTGCATACGGGCTATTGCGTGAAGCTTGGGAATCTTGCGTTGAAGACGATCTGTTCCACAACGTGGTGTGCCGATATCGCAACAGTGTGCAAACAATGAGACTCATCAGAGTGGCGATTGAAGACCTCGACATCCATCACGTCGATCTCCATATGTCGAAGGCCAGCACATGGATGACAGGCCACGACAAATCCAAGGCGCTGCATGATAATCGGCCTGCTCCTGACGAGTTGCTCGCCGACATTTCTGCGCTGCGAACGTTTTCGAAGAAACTCATCGATCGCCGCAAGGAGACGGAGCAGCGCCGCAAGGATCAGTTAAGGCCATAGCTATCGCCGTCGCCTTAATATTTGACCCGAAATTTCGGACTTTCCTCCGGTCGCGTCTTGCGACGGTCGTAAAGGCGCGTGGCGGAAATGTTCGTGTGCCTGGTTAGCTGACGGGTGCCGAGGGCCAGGTTCTGCGATCACACAATGTTGCAATGCAAGACCCGATCCCGTCACTTCCAACCTGTCTGCTTCCGCATCACGATCTCGTCGTGTTAAGGTTTTTCATCGCGGACATAGACGCACCATGGCTGAGCAAAACTCTTACCGCTGGTATATTCTGGCCGCGAGCTTTTTGATCCTCGTCCTCGACGGCGGCGTGAGGTTTTCCTTCGGCGTTTCGATCAAACTCCTGGTCTCCGAGTTTTCCTGGGACCGGGTCGGGGAGTAGGGTCTGGCACGCAGAATTGACTTATTTGCCACACAGCCAGGCTCGTTGACCTTTCGTTATGAGGCCGCGAAATTCTTGTTTGGTGCCAGGCATGGCTAACGATGGGCAAAAAAGCAAAGCGCGACCGGAAAAGACTTGAGCGTGGCTCGTGCTCGTGACGGGAGACATGTCGTGAGCGTGATCGTCGGGGTAAAGACATTACCGGGCCGGCGAACTCACAGCGATACGGCCGGAACCGTTAAGGTTTTCTGAGGTTTTTCATTGCGCGATGGAGGGCCCCGCGAAGGCTTCGCGCCTGTCTCGAAGTTACTCACTTGAAGCATATGCGGTTTGCATATACATTTAGTCCGTGAATACTTGGGACGAGCGCAAGCGCCGTGTTAACCTGAAGGATCACGGCATCGACTTCGCGGATCTCGAGGAATTTTTCGACAGCGATCTACTCACGAGAGAGGACAGGCGTCATGCCTATGGCGAGGCGCGCTATCAAACCATTGGGGTCCTAAACGGCGTGCCACTGTTTGTCGTGTGGACACCACGAGGCGAAGACGGTGAAATTGCTCATTTGATCTCGGCAAGAAAGGCGGAAACCCATGAATACAAAGCGTGGCTCGCGCGGTATGCGAAACGTTAAAGGTAAAACCAACTGGGGAAAGCTTAAGGCGATGCCCGATACAGCGATCCGCCACACCAAGGATGCGCCCCGCACTTCGCCGGAAGACTGGGCCAACGCCGTAGCCCATCGCGGGCTACCGTTGCCGGCGCGTACGGAGCAGATCGCATTGCGTGTTGACGCGGAGGTACTGGCTTGGTTCCGTGCCCAGGGACGTGGCTGGCAAACACGCATGAACAAGGTGCTTAAAGCATATCGGAATGCCATGGTATAACGAATTGGCAATGGCTTCGCTGCGGCCGCAATCGAACGAAATCACCGGCCGAGTTATGCGCAATATCCACGATTGCCGCCAGTCCAGTTAGAATCCACCATCTTTAACTTATCTCTATTAGCTGACCCAACGGGGGAAACACTCTGCAACGTGGACAGCAACCTGATTGCGCTGGTGACCCCAGGCGCGCGCCCGATGCCGGTGCCCAATGTCGACCCCAACTGCATCAAGCCGCTCGATGATCTCATCGAGCGGGAGATTATCGCCCGAAGCAGAACTTTGACTGGTCGTTTTTCAAAGGATTTCTGCCGATCCGCTTTTCCGCGTGCCGCCCGGTCGTCTCTTTTCGCGTTGCCCCTTTTCACGTAGTTTTCGCCGCAGGAACTCCAGGATACCGATGTGTTTGTGTGAGTCGTGAACCATGGTCGTGTAGAGCAATGCAAACACGTCACGATAGTGTCCCTGGCTTTCTTTTTTCAGCCGTTCGTATTCCTTGATCCCCTTGCGCTCAGCCTCAAGAAAGCGCTCGACGGATGCCAGCAGCTGGGCGCGCTTCTCCCCCTTTTCAGACACTCGCCGCGCCATCCCTTCGGCGCGTGTCCACGCTAACTCATCCTTGAGTTTCGTAATCATTCGGCGCGTCAGCTCGTGATGGCGCTGTTCGTCGGCGACAATCAGACCGAGCAGGAAGCGGATCAATGGGTCGCTCGATTCTTTGGCGATCACTTGATAGTTCGTGAGCCATTGCTCCTCGTGATTTGCGTGGGATTGGAACTCGTTCATCAACCGCTGAACGGAGGAGAATTCCGGTGATTCAGGGACTCCCCACATCGCGTCTTCCGCCCAGTAATTGGCAATCGCTTTGATCGCATTGGATCGTGGGCTTCGTGCCATGGCGTTCTCCTTTGTTCGGCGAATGCTTCGGTGGCAATTGGCGATTAAATGAGCAAGGCCCATGCCATGAGTTATTCGATGGAAAGCGGTGAGCTCTATTCTGATTACTGAGAATTTTTTCAGAACGCTTTCCGATTATTGAGAAGATTCCGGCGAGATCCGCCGTAATCCGCTGAAAAATCCTGGCATTGCGATTGCGACAGTCCCGACTGTGAGAACTGCGAAATGGGGTGGTCCATGACAACTGTCGAGAATATTGTATCTCGCTATCGCGAGCCGCTTGAAAACTCTCCCCTCGATCTCGTCCAAGATTGGAAGCGAGTCCACCCGGATTCAAAAATCGTCGGCTGTTATCCGGTCTATACACCGGTTGAACTGATCCATGCTGCTGGTATGCTGCCGGTCGGCGTCATTGGCGCGGGCAACCGGTTGGAAATCGCCCACGCGGACTCTCGTTTTCAGTCCTTCGTCTGCTCCATCGTTAAAAGTACTTTAGAATTGGGGCTCACCGATCGGCTCAAGTTCCTCGACGGCATCGTCTTTCACTCGATCTGCGACCCGGCGCGCAATCTCGGCAGCGTCTTCAAGCGGAATTTCCCCGATCTCATGGTGGAGTATATTCACTTTCCCCAAAACATGGCTTCGCCTCATACCATTGATTACTTGATCGCCGAGTACAAAAGACTTAACGCCAGCTATGAGCAACTTTCCGGCAAGAAGATCACAGACGGGGCACTCAGACAAAGTATCGCGCTCTACAATACCCAGCGGCGCTTAGTTCGGGAACTCTACGACATCCGCAGGGAGACGCCGCAGAATCTTTCGACTGTCGAGTGCTATGTCCTGACGCGCATCGGTACGTTGCTACCGCCGGAGGATCACATCGCGATCCTCGAAGAGGCGATTCCTCAACTGCATCGGCGCAACGAGAAGCCCAAGGACCGAATCAGAGTTGTCCTCGAAGGCTCGTTCTGCGAGCAGCCGCCCATCGAGTTGCTCGAAGGACTGGAGGCGGCTGGTTGTTACATCTTGGACGATGATTTCCTCACTGGCTGGCGCTGGTTTTCCGACGATATTCCAACCGAGGGCGATCCCCTACGCAACATCGCCAACGCTTACCTCAATCAGAGCGTTTATTCCGGCGTGAAACATGACACCCGCGAGCCGAAATCAAAACATCTAATCGACAAATTCAGAGACACCGGCGCCGCCGCGGTGTTGATTCTGGCCGCCAAATTCTGCGAGCCCGCGCTGTTCGATTACGCCCTCTATAAGAGGGCGCTGGAGAAAGAGGGTATTCCGCACCTCTGCCTCGAATTTGAAGAAAAAATGTGGATCTTCGACAAGGCGCGCACTGAGGTCGAGACCTTTGTCGAGTCAATGCTCTTTGATTAGGAGAATTTTATGGCGCAAACAGCTGTAGCCGAAAAAACTCAGTATCAAGGTCAGATGCATCTGCTGCAAAAGGACATGATGGGGCGCTACTTCGAGCGCGTCACCAGGGCCGCGGAACAGGGCGAGGGCAAGGCCGTCTACATGCTGATCAGCGGCAACCCGGTGGAGCTGATCCAAGCGTTCGATCTGATCCCGGTCTATCCGGAAATTGACGCCCTGCAACTGGCGGCTAAGAAGAGCGCCCTACCCTTTATCCTAAAGGCCGAAGAGTTGGGCTACTCGATGGACAACTGCGCCTATGTGAAAGCCGACGTCGGCATGTTTCTTGGCGACCGCAAAACACCCTTCGCGACCATCCCACTGCCGTCGCTGATTCTCTGTAATTACGTCGGCTGCAACGTCTACTTGCAGTGGTTCGAGCATTTGGCCGAATACTGCGATGGACAACTCTACAATCTCGACATTCCCTTCTTGCGTGACCCGTCCGGCGTCCCGAGCGCAGAGGATATTACTTACGTCGTGCGCCAGCTCGAAGAAGTGATCGAGATCTGCGAACGGCTGACCGGCAAGAAACTCGACTACGCTCGTTTGAGACAAATCGTCGCCCGTTCCAGCGAAACCGGCGAAATGTGGTCGCGGATCAAAGCGCTTACCAAAAATCTACCTTCGCCCTTCGACGCCTACTTCGACTCGGTGACCATGATGGCGCCACTCTACTGCTTGCGGGGAACCGAAGACGGCGTGAGATTTTTCGAAACCGCTCTCAAAGAGATGGAAGAAAAAGTGCGCATGGGAACTGGACCATTACCCGAGGAACGCTTCCGCTTCATTATCGAAGGACCGCCGCCCTGGCCCTATCTGCGAACATTTAGAGATATGTTTTCCAAATGGGGCGCGGTGGCGGTGGCCTCGACTTATTCCACCGTCGGAGGATTGTGGGAATTCGGCTTCCGCCACGATGCCAATCACCCGTTGGAATCCATCGCCCAGCATATGCTCCAGTGGAACGTCACCAACCGCAATTTTCTTCAGCGCTACCAGCAGATCCGCCGCTATGTCGAAGAGTGGCATGCCGATGCTCTGGTGATTCATTCGGTCAAAAGCTGCCGGCTCTTTTCGGCGGGACAGGGCGACATGCGCGAATATTTCACCAAAGAGCTCAACGTTCCCACTCTGTTGATCGAATCCGATCTGGAAGATCCGCGCTATTTTTCCGAAGCCCAGCTCAGGAATCGCATTGATGCTTTCTTCGAATCCTTGGAACACAAAAAAATGGTTCGTGCCAGCGCGGAACTAGGAGGGGCAACATGATTTACGCCGCGGGCATCGATGTTGGGTCCACGCAAACCAAAGGGATTATCCTCAACGACAAGTGCGAGATCGTCGCCAGAGCTTTGACCGACACCGGCGCTTACGTCACTAGGGCCGCCGAAAGGTGTTTCGTCGAAGCGTTGCAGGCATCCGGGGTCAAGCGCGAAGAGGTCGCTTACGTGGTCGGCACCGGTTACGGTCGATACAAAGTGAACTTCGGCGACGCGCAGATCACCGAGATCAGCTGCCATGCGCGCGGCGCGAGCTACCTTTTTCCTAACACGCGCACGGTAATCGATATGGGTGGCCAGGATGCCAAGGGCATCAAGATCGGCATCGACGGCGACGTGAAAGACTTCGTCATGAATGACAAATGCGCCGCCGGCACGGGGAGATTTCTTGGCAGCGCCGCCGACGCTCTGGGCATGCGCCTGGACGATATCGGCGATATCTCGCTCAAAGCAAAAAATCCGGTGCGCCTGACCACCGTGTGCACGGTGTTCGTTGAGTCTGACATCATGTCCTACCTGGCCCAGGGCAAGAAGACCGAAGATATTCTCGGCGGCGTGCACAGTGCCATCGCAGCTCGGACAATCTCACTGATACGGCGTGTCGGAATCGAGCCAGAGGTTACCTTTACTGGCGGGGTTTCAAAAAATATCGGCATGGTGCGCGCGCTCGAAGAAAAGCTCGGCATGAAGCTCAACGTCAGTCCGGATTCCCACTTCGTCGGCGCCCTCGGTGCGAGCATCTTCGCCCTGGAGCGCGCAATGAAGTCGATGAGTGAAGCGCAAAAAGCAACAGGAGGCGAGGCGGCGGGGCCTGGTGCCTAGTGCCTATTGCCTAATTTACGGAGGCTACATGACTTTTGTCGCGGGTATCGACATGGGCGCCAAATCGACCAAGGCGATAATCTTGGATGGAGAAAAACAAATTTGTGGCAAGGCCGCGATAAAAACCCGTCCGGATTTCGCCGCGGTCGCCAAGGAGGTGCTGGATTTAGCGCTCCAGCAGGCTGGGCTCAAAGAGAATGAGCTGAACTACATCGCCACCACCGGCTTTGGCCGCTACAACGTTCCGTTTCGCGACGTTCAGATCACCGACATCACCTGCGTCGGGCGCGGTGCGGTTTTTCTCTTTCCCAAGACCCGCTGCGTCCTCGACATCGGCGCGCAAAGCACGCGCGCGCTCAGGGTCAGCGACACCGGCAAGGTGCGCGAGTTCCGCACCAACGATAAGTGCGCCGCCGGCGCCGGCGGCTTCATCGAGCGCGCTTGCAAATATCTCGAGGTCAGTATCGATCAGGTCGGTGATCTCTCGATTCAGGCTAACAAGCCCCAGACCATCAGCAGCGTCTGCGCAGTCCTGGCCGAATCGGAGATCATCAATCACGTCTCCACCGGCGAGACCGTCGAGAACATTTTGCGCGGCGTGCACAACTCGCTGGCGTCCCGCGCCCTGGCATTGCTCAAGCGCTCCGGCATGGAAGATGAGGTCACCTTCGTCGGCGGTGTGGCGCGGCAAAAAGGCATGGTCAAAGCGTTGGAGGAAACACTCAAAAGAAAGGTCAATGTCAGCGAGGAGCCGGATCTGGTCGGCGCCCTGGGCGCTGCGCTACTCGCGTTACGCCGTCTCGAAAAACTGCGTGTCGAGAAACAGAATCTAGTCGAGGAAGCGAGGGTCGCATGATGGATCTCCAAGACAAATCGGCATTGGTATGCGGCGGCGGTGGCGGCATCGGACGCGCCGTGGCATTGGCGCTGGCGCGGGCTGGCGCAAAAATCGCCGTGGCGGACATCGCCAAAGACAATGCCGAGAAAGTCAAATTCGAAGTGCAAAGTCACGGCGTGCGCGCCATGGCCTGTCCGGTGGATCTGACCAAGAAGGCCGATGTCGACCGCATGGTCGAAGAGATCATCGGGCGCTTCGGGCAGATCGATATTCTGGTCAACTGCCAGGGCTGGGACCGGCTCGAACCTTTCGTCGAAAGCAGCGAGGAAACCTGGGAAAAACTTTTGGCGATCAATTTCAAATCGGTTCTCTACACCGCGCGCGCCGTGTTGCCGAACATGATCTCCCACAGCTTCGGCAAGATCGTCAACATCAGCTCCGACGCCGGCCGCGTCGGCTCTAGTTGGGAAGCGGTTTACGCCGGCGCCAAAGGCGCCGTGATCGCGTTTTCTAAAACCATCGCCCGCGAAGTGGCGCGTTACAAGATCAATGTCAACGTCGTCTGCCCAGGACTGACCGAAACGCCGCTCTTGCAAGCTGTCCGTAGTCAATCGGAACAGACCGCCAGGATCATCGACGCGGTGACCAAAGCGACGCCATTCCGCCGTCCGGCGCAGCCGGAAGAGATCGCCGAAGCCGTGCTGTTCTTAACTTCGCCTCAGGCGAATTTTATCACGGGTCAAACGCTGAGTGTCAGCGGCGGGCTAACGATGGTGTGATTAAATCAAAATTTAAAAAGGACAAATTATAATAGCCGGATTTGCCTTCTCCCATTTTTGAATATTTAATTTTGCATTTTGAATTGAGGTAACCATGCGCAACGGAATAAAAGCCATCGACTTCATGTACTACGTCGCCACACCGGAGTTTATCGCGCGCTGGAACGAAGCGAAGAAGGGCGAGCTCATCTGCCGCATGGAAAAAGCCATCGGCGGCCTGCCGCAGTACGACAGCTTCGACACCATGCTGGCCAAAATGGACGAAGCCGGCGTGGAAAAAGTTTTCATCACCCAAACCAAGATGTGGTCCTACCGCAACAAGTGGATGTACATGGACACCCAGCTCGAAGAAGTGGCGCAATACACCCGGCGTTACCCTGACCGCTTCGTCGGCCTCGCCGGCTACAACCCGTTTCGCATCAAGGAGTCGCTGGCGGAAATCGACCGCGCGGTCAAAGAGCATGGCTTCAAGGGCGTCTACATCCACATCTACGGTTTCGATATCCCGCTACACGATTCCAAGATGTATCCGCTCTATGCCAAGTGCGATGAGCTCAAGATCCCCGTTTCCATACAAGTCGGTCATGTCTTGGAAGCGATGCCGAGCGAACATGCCCGGCCGATCTATCTTGACCGCATCGCCAGCGACTTTCCCGAGCTAAAAATCGTCGGCGCCCATACCGGCTGGCCCTGGGTCGAGGAGCTAATTTCCGTCTGTTACAAGTGGGACAATGTTTACTTCGGCGTCGATGCCTGGATGCCGAAATATCTGAAGCCCGAAATTATCCACTACATCAATAGCCGCATGGGCCAGGACCGCTGCCTGTGGGGGACCAACGGTCTGCCGTGGAAAGAGAGTCTCGATCAGTGGGAGGAGATGGGACTCAAGGAAGCGACCAAGAAAAAACTTTTGCGTGATAACGCGGTCGAACTCTTTGGACTGAATTGATCAAGCGAAAGGAGCAAATCCATGTGCCGCTTTTTATCACTCGATTTTGAATATGAATTAAAATGTCCGGTCGATAAAGCCAATCACAAGGTACACTTTCAGGCCTTTCCGCAGCTGCGCGGCCATGCGTTGGAAGTGGTCGGCTGTGACGCGAAGCCTCAAGTCGAACTGTTCACTTGCGGCAAAATATGCCGCGGACTGCTGGAGTCCGGTGATTATTGGCAAACGACTTATCCAGAGTCAGTGGTGTATACACGGAATCAGTAACCGACTTTCTATCTACGAAAGCGAACGCGAGCCAAAGCCGTCGGAGTGAATGAGAATATGCATCAGACCCTGCTGTATCGAGAGGACGGACCGATCGCGACGGTTCGACTTTATCGGCCAGAAAAGAAAAATTCGTTAAACTCTATAATGCGCCAAGAAATGGCGACGCTGCTCCACGACGTGGCGCGCAATCGCGCCATCCGAGCCGTGGTCATTACCGGCGGCGACGAGATTTTCTGCGCTGGCGCGGACATCGGCGAAATGGACGGGACCGCGAGCGCGGAAGCCGCCTATCACCACGCGCGCGAGTTCCAGATTCTTTTCGACCAAGTCGAATCCTTGCCGCAACCGGTGATCGCCGCCGTATCCGGTTACGCTCTCGGCGGGGGTTGCGAGTTGGCCTTGGCCGCCGATTTTCGCGTTGCGTCGGATACGGCGCGCTTTGGACTGCCGGAAATCAAGATCGGCGCCTTTCCCGGCGGCGGCGGTACGCAGAGACTGACGCGTCTGATCGGCGTCGCAAAGGCGAAGGAAATGATTCTCATCGGCGACCCGATCACGGCTCAAGAAGCTCTCGCCATCGGTCTGGTGATGAAGCTGGCATCGAAGGAAAAATATCTAGAGGACGCCACCAACCTCGCTGCCAAGCTCGCCGCCCTGCCCCGCCTCGCGTTGCAGGCGTCGAAGATGCTGATCAACCGCAGTCAAGAAATCGATCTTGCGACCGGCTTGGAATTTGAAGCGCGCACTTTCAGCGGCATCGCGCATACGCATGATTTGGCGGAAGGGACCAGAGCTTTTTTGGAGAAACGAAAACCGAACTTTACCGGCGATTGATCGTGCACCGAGAGTCGGTCGCATCGGCTCGAGAGGATGGATTGCGAGGAGTACCAAAAACGATGAGTTACAGCAATTTTATTTTTGAAAACAATGACGGTGTCGCCACCCTTCGGTTGAACGAACCCGAAAAGCTCAACGCGCTCACCTTTCAAACCTACGGCGACCTGGAAAAGATTTTCGCCGAGCTGGCGAATGACCACAGCGTCAAGGTCGTGGTTCTGACCGGAACCGGCAAAGGTTTTTGTTCCGGCGGCAGCGTCAACGACATCATCGGCCCGCTGCTCAAGATGAAGGGCGATGAGCTTTACAAATTTACCCGCATGACCTGCAACGTGGTCAAGAACATGCGCAATTTAAAGAAGCCGATCATCGCCGCGGTCAACGGCATCGCCGCCGGCGCGGGTGCCATGCTCATGCTCGCGTCCGACCTTCGTATCTTCTCCGACAAAGCCCGGGCAGCCTTTCTTTTCGTCAAGGTCGGCTTGTCCGGCGCCGATATGGGCGCTCTCTATTTACTGCCAAGAATTGTCGGCCTCGGCAAAGCGACTGAGCTAGTCTACTTCGGCGATACGATCGATGCTCAAGAAGCCCAGCGCATCGGCCTGGCCAACCGCGTCGTGCCGGGCGACTCGTTGATGGACGAAGCTTACAAGTGGGCTGCGCGACTCAAAGACGGGCCGCTTTACGCCCTCGGTGTGACCAAAGAGCTGTTCGAATACGAAGCGAACGTCGATCTAGAAACCGCGCTGGAGATGGAAGCGGCGGCGCAGGCGAGGTGCATGGAAACGCCCGACTTCATCGAGGGCTACAACGCGTTTGTCGAAAAGCGCCCGCTGCGCTTTAACCGCGGCTGAGAACGGCACAGGAGGAAAATCACGTGGCGAAAAATATTCAAATTAGAAGCCTCGAAAAAGACGATCTGGCAGCAATCGTCAACATGGAAGAACGCCAAACCGGCGTCGCCCGGCCCGACTATTGGGAGAAGCGGCTGGAGATTTCCGAAGCCATACGGCCGCACTGGGCATCCCTCGTCGCCGAATTCGATAACCGTGTAGTCGGATTCATTCTGGGCCGGGCCGGTGAGCACGAGTTCGGCCTGCCGGGAACGGTGGCGTGGGTCGAGATGATCGGCGTCGACCCAGCCTACCGCCGCCGCGGCATTGCCGAAGCGCTAATGGAACAATTTACCGAATCGGCCGAAGACCACGGCATCAAAACCATCTTTACTTTGATCGATCCGACCCGGACTGACTTGCAAGATTTTTTCAACCAGCTCGGTTTTGCCCACGGCAAGATGGTGCACTATCAAAAGGAGCTGTCCAGCTAATCGCCATCCGAACTCGCAGCAACCTATCAAAAGGACTCAGCCGATGGAATTCGAGTTGCCTGAAGAATTAGCCGAGGTGCAAAAACTGGCGCGCGAGTTCAGCGAAAAAGAGATCGCCCCGAGCGCTGCCAAGGACGATCGAGAGCATATCTTTCGCAAAGACCTCACCCTCAAAATGGGCGAGCTAGGTTTCTACGGATGCCTGATCCCTGAAGAATACGGCGGCAATGGTCTCGGTTTTCTCGCCCATACGCTGATCTCGGAGGAGATCGCCCGCGCGCATAGCGCCATCCGAGTTTACGTAAACATGCAGGCTGGGCCAGCGGTGACGCTCTACGAGTTCGGCAACGAAGCGCAAAAAGGGAAATACTTACCGGGATTGTTGAGCGGCGAATCCATCGGGTTGTTCGCCATCACCGAGCCCGACGCTGGATCGGACGTGGCGGCGATGAAGACGACCGCCAAGCGCGACGGCAACAGTTATCTCCTCAATGGCACCAAGATCTGGATCACCAACGCCACCGTCGCCGATGCCGGGGTCATCTTTGCGTATACCAATCGCGCCGAGAAACACCGGGGCATGACGGCATTCTATGCCGATTTGAATCAGCCGGGTGTGAGCCGGCGCGACCTCGACAAGCTGGGCGCCCACGCCTCGCCCACTGGCGAGCTGACATTTGAGAATTTCCGCATTCCAGTGGAAAATCTGATCGGCCAGGAAGGCGACGGCTTCAAGATCTGCATGCGCCATCTCAGTCATACCCGCCTCGGCTGTGCCGCGGGCGCCGTCGGGCTGGCTAGAGCCGCCCGCGAAGCGGCCATAAGCTATGCCAACCAGCGCGAGCAGTTCGGACAAAAGATCGGCCAGTTTCAAATGAATCAAGATCTGATCGCGCAAATGGTCGTGCAGGAAGAAGCTGCGCGGCTGCTGGTTTACCGCGCCGCTTGTCTCGCCGACCGTGGACGACCCTACAACTTGGAAGTCTCCATGGCGAAATACGCCGCCGCCGAGGCGGCCGCGTTCTGTGCCGACAGTGCGCTCAAGGTTCTCGGCGCTTATGGCTACTCGACGGAATTTCCGGTCGAGCGTTACTATCGCGACGCCAAGTCCTATCAGATCGTCGAAGGCTCGGTAAACATTCAAAAGCTCATCATCGCGCAGGATGCGCTGGGCTACAGGAAGGCCAACCGCTGAGCCGCCGATCGCGGAGAAATTAGCATGACCGAATCGACAACTAGATCACCCGATTCCTTCGAGCTGCCGCGCGCAACCTCGCAGCCGCTGAAAAAGATCTCCTTGCAGCGCGGTATCATTTACGGCCCCGTGCCGTCGCGCCGCCTCGGTCAATCGCTCGGCATCAACTTGCTGCCGACGGATCATAAACTGTGTTCATTCAATTGCCTCTACTGCCAATACGGCTGGACCAAAAAAGTTACATTCTCACCCGACGAGGGTTTGGAAAGTATGCCGTCGGTCGATGCAGTCGGCGCCGCGCTGGAGACAGCCTTATCTGTTCTTGAGCACGATCGTAAGAAGATCGACTCCATTACGATTTGCGGCAATGGCGAACCGACGCTTTATCCGGCACTCGCTGAGGTGATCGTCCTGGTCAAGAAACTGCGGCACCGCTACCAGCCGCAGGCGCGCGTCACGATCCTTTCCAACTCTTCGACGGTCGGGAGTCCAACCGTTCGCGCCGCGCTCGAAATGTTGGATTTGAAGTTGATGAAATTCGACGCCGGCAGCGAAGCGATGTTTCGCCAGCTCAATCACCCAGCCGCGCCGGTTTACATGGGCGAAATTATCGCCGGATTGAAACAGCTCAAAGATTGCTATCTCGAGTCGTGTTTCGTGCAGGGAAGAGTCACCAACGCCGATCCCGATTCGGTGGCCCTGTGGATCGAGAAAATCCGCGAGATTCGTCCCCGGGCGGTTCACATCTACAGCCTGGATCGTGAACCCGCCGACAAGCGAATCGAAAGAGTGAGCCTCACCACGCTACAGTGGATCGCCAATGAAGTGCGCTGGCATGCCGGTGTACAAGCAGAAATATTTTGACGATTGAGGCACTATCGAAAATCCTTGATTCAATTCGGCTTGTAAGATTCTGACCCCTAGATGAACTCTGTGGCCGCGAAAAGCCGACCCTCATCGTTGGATTCGTCAGGTGTTTTCTGATTAAGAGCGTCGCGCGATGGTGTTACCACCGCGCCAATTCAGAAGCTCAACCTCAACTAGCTGGGATCCATGCGATCGATCTAGCCAGTTGTGATCAATCGCAGCCCTGCCCTCTTTTACCACGGATCCCGGCGCCGCGAGGATCGTGTGCGAATAAACGGAGCATTTCGCGTACGGGGTATTAACCCCGCACGCGACCAAAGGGGATGCTCGCCCCCTTTGGATTCCCCATCAATAGGGTGCCCGCAGCAAGCTGCGGGGAATTATTAGATAATAATGGATTCGGCTAGATACTCGTTGGAATGAGCGGAATAACCCGTCAGCTCGGGAGCAGCGTCCTTCGAGCGTGAAGGGGATAATTTTTTACCCGCGATTTCAAAGAGGGACCATTCGTTGATCACCGATCCCAACGGCATCCAATTCTTGCAGTGGAGTTTGCCCAGAATTCGACTGCGCTGGCCGGGCTTTCGTAAGGTGCGCCGCCGGGTTTACAAGCGCCTCAAGCGGCGGCTGCGGGAGTTAGGTTTACCGAGTTTGGACGTTTATCAAGCTTATCTCGAAGATCATCCCGCCGAATGGGAAGTGTTGGGCTCCTTATGTTGGATGTCCATAACTCGTTTTTATCGTGATCGGAGCGTCTTTCAGCATTTGGAAAGTGATATCCTGCCGCACTTGGCGCGACTCGTCGCTGGAGCGCAAGACAATGAACTGCGCTGTTGGAGTGCCGGCTGTGCCAGCGGCGAAGAGCCTTATACTCTGGCGATCATTTGGCAGCAGCGCTTGGCGTCGCAGTTCCCCGCGCTACATTTCCGCGTCGTCGCGACAGATATCGATCCTCAGGCAATCCAACGCGCTGAGCGCGGCTGTTATCACTGGAGCGGCATGAAGGAACTTCCTGCCGAGTGGCGAGCTCGGGCGTTTGTCGCGTCAGGCGAAGAACTTTGCCTCAAAGATGAATATCGTTCCGCTGTGACGTTCCTCGTCCAAGATCTTCGAGAGAGCGTCCCCGATGGACTATTTGAGATGATCCTTTGCCGTAACCTCGCCTTGACCTATCTTGATGAAACAACGCAGCGAGAAACGCTGCACAAACTTACCGACAAATTAGTTCCAGGCGGCGCACTGATCATCGGCAAGCTTGAGGCCCTTCCGGCAGGAGCATGGGAAGTTGAGCCATGGTCAGTACACATGGGAGTCTATCGCAAACCGTTAGTTCAAGCCGTTCGCATGGTTCCGTCGCAAGGTTGAGAAAAGGGCTCGCAAATCTTGGCCTCAACTTGTCAGATGCGCGAAAGGGGTTGGAGTTTCCTTAAGCTGCGCCGTGGCATACCCCTTGCTCGGTCAATGACTCGGGCCAATTTTTTCGGATCGGCGATTTTAGGTCTAAGGCTCGTGAGCAGCACTGATGTCGTATCAAGCATCAACTCAGGGCAATCCCATCCGCATCCTCGGCACTGGTCAGATGGGTTCCGGCATCGCCCGCTTGATCACCGAGAAAGAGGGGCTGGAACTTGTCGGAGCCTTTGGACGACAGCGCGGTCATGGCGGTGTCGATCTCGGACGCTCCATCGGGCTTGATCGAGATCTCCGAATTCCCATTAGCAATGATCTTGTCAACACTATCAAAACGACGAAGCCGCAGATCGCCATCCAAGCCACCTGCTCAAGACTCGCGGATGCGATCGAGGAAATCGCGACGCTGCTCCGTCATGACGTAAGCGTCATTTCCATAGCCGAGGAGATGGCGTATCCCGCCTGTGTATCAACTGCGCGCGCCAATGAATTACACGATCTCGCCGTCGCGCATGGCGTTGGCGTGCTCGGCACCGGAGTCAATCCAGGATTTGTATTAGACCTGCTCGTTATCACGCTCACCGGAGTCTGCGCCAGGATTGAATCAATCACGGCGACCCGGGTTAACGACCTTTCTCCCTACGGGCCGACAGTATTGCACAGCCAGGGCGTGGGACTTACACCGGAACAATTCTACACGGCTCTGCAAAATGGCACAGTCGTCGGCCATGTTGGCTTTCCCGAGTCCATCCACATGATCGCCGGTGCCGTCGGTTGGGAAGTTACACGCATCGTCGAGACCCGGGAACCTATCATCGCTCAAATTGCGCGCCAAACGCCTTTCGTCAACGTCGCTCCCGGAGAAGTCGCAGGCTGTTTGCACAAGGCGGTGGCATACCGCGAAAACAAAGCAGTCATCACGCTGATCCATCCGCAGCAAGTACAACCAGAACTGGAAGGCATCGCGACCGGGGATACAATCGAAATTCTTGGCGAACCTTATGTACGATTAGCGGGAAGCCCGGAAATACCTGGCGGCGCAGCGACCATAGCGCTCGCGGTGAACATGATTCCCCACGTGTTAAATGCCAGTCCCGGCCTGCACACCATGGCGGATTTACCAGTCCCATTCGCCATGTTGGCGGATGCGCGCAATTTTTTGCGCAGCGGTGTAAACGAGGAGTCCCATGGTTGAGCTTGTCACCAGCGGCACCTGGGTGGAAATCCATTCGATCCTGCTGGCCCCAGATCAGCGCGCCGGCCATATACCCGAGGACACCAAGCGCGTGCCTCTGGAAATGCGCGTGAAAGGTTTCCTCGTGGCAGACGCCGCTTTGGACGATCAAGTTGAGATCGTGACCGTCACCGGGCGTCGCCTGGGCGGCACTCTCGCTCAAGTCAATCCGTCTTATGCGCATGGTTTCGGCTCGCCGATTCCTGAACTGCAGAGGATCGCCGGCGAGGTGAGAGCGCAATTGAGCGAACCACGAGGCGTCAAGTGACTCGAGACTCTAGCTATACGAAAATTATGGCCCAGCGCGACGAGATCATGCTTACCTCGGTCGGACTCAATTATGCACAATACGCCAGCGGTGTTCTCGCTTTTGATTATGAACGGCTGTTGGCTGATACCGGCTATGATATTGAGAGTACGGCTCGAGTACAGCGCCGTACCGCAGTGGGCAACACGCCACTCGTAGAACTCACCAACGTCACCCAGCTCATTCGAACCGTTGCCAAACCCGGCAAAGGCGCGCGCATCTTAGTAAAAGACGAAGCCAAGAACCCTTCGGGTTCGTTCAAAGACCGCAGGGCTGCGCTGTCGGTGCACGAGGCCAAGAAACGCGGCTATGCTGGTGTCGCCGCCGCCACCAGCGGCAATTACGGCGCGGCGATCGCTTCTCAAGCCGCGAAAGCTGGCCTGCGCTGCATTGTCGTCCAAGAAGCCTTCGACAGTCGCGCCTTCGCACAACCGGAGATCGCCGAGAAAACCCGAGCCTGCGAAGCCTATGGCGCTGAGGTGATCCGTCTGTCGGTGGGCCCCGAGTTATTTTATGTCTTTCTGCTTGTACTCCAGGAAACTGGTTATTTTAACGCGTCGCTCTATACACCCTACTCCATCGTGGGCATCGAAACTCTCGGTTACGAACTTGCGATTCAGACCCGCGAGCTGACTGGAAGATTACCTGATATCGTCATCGCCACTCATGCCGGCGGCGGCAATGTCACCGGGACCGCGCGCGGCCTGCGCCGTGCGGGCGCTGGCGAAAGTCAAATCATCGCGGCGAGCGTCGACCTCTCCGGGCTGCACATGGCCTCAGACCGAGATTTCAACCGAAAGTCCTTCACCACCGGCCATACCGGGTTTTCGATTCCGTTCACGACCTGGCCGGATCGCGCCGACGTGCCGCGCAGCGCGGCGCGCCCGCTCCGCTATATCGATCGCTTCGTGACGGTCACCCAGGGCGAGGTGTTCTACATCACCGAGGTGCTGGCCGCTTTGGAAGGTCTCGAACGCGGGCCCGCGGGCAACACTTCGCTGGCCGCAGCATTTGCGATCGCTCAGGAGCTTGATGAAAATCAGATCATCGTCGTGCAAGAAACCGAATATACGGGTGCGGGCAAACATCCCATCGCCCAACTCAACTTAGCGAAGCAGATGGGCATCGAAGTCCGGCGCGGCGAGCCGCGCGAGAACCAGCCCGGCAAGCGTATCGTTATCCCCGAAAAGCCATCACAGCTGGCGGTGGTCGATGTCGACCTCGACCAGCTGCGCCGATCCTATCTACGCCATGCCGTCGCGGCGATTCCAAAAGGGACGGCTCTGACCGAGCCAGATATCAGGTTTCTTGCAGTGGAGACACGAACCACAACTAATTATGTAGAGGAGTTTATCCATGGGATACTTGGAACGACCGGATGATTTCACTACGCGCCGAGCGCGCGTCAGCGCTATGTCCGACGAAGAGTTACACCGTTATTTTTGGTCGCTCGCCGAAGAGTTAGTCGCGCCGCTCATCGAAGAAGCGCGCACTCATACGACGCCCTCGATCGAGCGCTCGGTGCTCTTGCGCATGGGATTTTCCAGCGTTGAAGCCAAAGAGCTGATTGAACGCATGGCCGAACGTGGCTTGCTTGGCCACGGCGCCGGTCGATTGGTGCTGGAGCTTGCGGAAGCGAAGGGAATTTCCGTCCGTACAACCGGTACCGCACTGCTCTCGGGCCATTTCTGGGATGAGCTGCCGCAATGAAGTTATCGGCGAATGAAAAACTCGACCTGCGCGAAGTTTTGCGCGACCTGCAGCATTACCGCCCCAAGCGCAAAGGCTGGAGCTGGCGGCGCAAACTGACAAACCATCAAATCGGTCCGTTCATTTACCAGAACGCTTCGGAGGATTTGACCCAGTCCATTCCGCTGCCTGCGGCTCAGGCCTTTGGCAACATCGATCCCCAATGCGACTGCGTCATTACCACGGAGATTGCCTCCGGCCGTTTCGAGGACGATCTGCGCCGCATGCGCATGGCCGCCTGGCATGGCGCCGATCACATTATGGTCATCCGCACCACTGGCCAATCGCATATCGACGGCCTCATCGAAGGAACGCCGGAAGGTGTTGGCGGCGTTCCGATCACGCGCAAGCAAATTCGCGCCACGCGCAAAGCGATGGACGCCATCGAAGACGAAGTCGGCAGACCGATCAATTTTCATTCCTATGTCAGCGGCCTTGCCGGACCGGAAATCGCCGTGCTCTTCGCCGAGGAAGGCGTCAATGGCGCGCACCAGGACCCGCAGTACAACGTGCTCTATCGCGACATCAACATGCACCGCTCGTTTGTCGACGGCGCCGAGGCGAAAAAGATTCTGGCGGACGCCGGCATCTTACAACTCGACGGCGCTCATAACGCCAATGCCACAGCCAAACAAGCGTGGAAGGTGACACCCGAACTATTCGTGCAGCATGCGATCAATACCGCCTACTCGCGTGCAGTCGGCATGGCGCCAGAGCAGATCGCGCTTTCCACCGTACCGCCGACGGCGCCGCCCGCGCCGAAATTGCGCCTCGATCTGCCCTACGCAGTGGCGCTGCGCGAGCTGTTTCACGGTTATGTTTTTCGCGCCCAGCAAAACACACGTTACGCAGAATCCGACACCATGGAAGCGACGATCACCCATGTGCTCGACACGCTGATTTCGCGCCTTACCTCGGCCGACATCCAGAGCACGATCACCCCTGACGAAGGCAGGAACATCCCCTGGCATTATAACAACGTGGCCGGGGTCAACACGGCGCGTCAGACGCTGATGGGGCTTGACGGCCTGATGGACATGATCGAGCTCAGGAAGCATGGGCCACTGCGCGAACAAGTTCGCGAGCTCAAAGAGCGGGCCGTGCTTTTCCTCGAAGAGATTATCGAAAACGGCAGCTACTATGCCGCCGTGGAAGCAGGACAGTTTGTCGACTCCGGCTATTACCCGGAGCGCATCGGCGACGGCATCGCGCGCTCGCCGAACGGCGGCGACCGCGCTGGTACGGTAATCAAGCGTGAGCCCAACTATGGCGCCCCGGTATGCAGCCATTTTGGCCACAACTTGTACGCAGGAGACGAAAGCAAAGCTTGCGGCGCGTATGGCGGCTGCACACTTTGCGATCCGTCAAAGATTCAGTACGTCGACGAGCTTGACCCAGTCGACAATGTTGACACGCGGCTTGCACGGCCGCTGGCAGAAAAAGCCGCTGGCGTGTTGCGTCCGGAAGTAGAGAAGCACGGCGACGGTGTCGCGTGCGTGACTCTCTTCGTGCCCACAAGTCCACACTTGGCCGAGGCGGCTGCGCTCGAGATGGTCAAACACATGGCCCTCAAGAACCCGCAAATCATCAGCCGCCGGTTACTGCATCCGGCCGAGGGAAGCGTGTTTGAAATTAAAGGCATCCTCGATGTTGCCATCAAGATCGATGAACTCCCGCTGACCACGCGCGTCGAGCCGCTTGCCGATGCCGAGATCGAAGCATGGGTGCGGCCGCGCAACATTCACGTCGTTGCAGCGACGGTGGGCCAAGACGAACATTCCGTCGGCATTCGCGAGATTCTCGACATTAAACATGGCGGCATCGAGAAATACGGCTTTCGCTGCCATTTCATCGGCACCTCGGCAGCGCTGGAACAAGCGCTCGACCAAGCGGTTCAGAATGACGCCCGTGTTTTATTGATCTCTACCATCGTCACTCACGCCGATGTCCACAAGCAGCATATGCGACACTTGGACGAACTGGCCCGGCGCCGCGGCGTGCGCGAACAATTGCTGCTGATCGCCGGCGGCACGCAAATCACCGATGATCTCGCGCGGGATTGCGGCATGGACGCGGGATTCGGTCGCGGCACCAAGGGGCGAGACGTCGCCAGTTTTATTGTGGGCAAGCTTCGGGCGCAGGAGAAAGCTTGAACCATGTCGCATCCCTATATCACGATCGACCTCGACAAGATCGAGCACAACGCCCGCACCATCGTTGAATTGTGCCGGACGCATGGCCTTGCCGTGGTCGGCGTAACCAAGTGCACCTGTGGCCATCCGGAGATCGCCCAGGCGATGCGTCGCGGCGGCGTTATCGCCATCGGTGAGTCGCAATTGGAGAACATCCACAGGCTCAAAGATGCCGGCGTCGATTCGCCTTATATGCTGCTGCGTTTGCCGTCACCCGCCGAGGCCGACGAAGTCGTCGAAATTGTCGATGTCAGTCTCAACTCGGAGCTATCGGTTCTCGCTGCGCTTTCTGAGGCCGCCGAGCGGCGCGGCCGGCGCCATGACGTCATCATTATGGTCGACCTGGGAGATTTGCGCGAAGGACTGTGGCCAAGAGATCTCACGAGCTTCATGGTCGAGGCCTTGCAGCTCCGCGGTATTCGCGTCGCCGGTTTGGGCGCCAACCTCGCCTGCTTTGGCGGCGTCGTGCCGAGCGAAGAAAATATGCGCCGACTGAGCGAGCTCGCCGGCGAAGTCGAACGAAATTTCGGTTTGAAACTCGACTGGATCTCGGGAGCCAACTCGAGTGGTCTTCACCTCATCGCCACGGGGCGGATGCCCGCGCGCGTCAATCAGGCGCGCATCGGTGAGGCGATTTTGCTCGGCCGCGAGACCACCCATCGCGAGCCTTGGCCCGATACTTTTCAGGATGCTTTCAGTCTGCATGCCGAGATTCTCGAGCTCAAGAAAAAACCATCGGCGCCGGTGGGCGAACGGAGCGAAGACGCGTTCGGCCATCTGGCCGACTTCGAAAACCACGGTGAGATCGAGCGCGCGTTGGTTAACATTGGCCGCGAGGAAATCACCATCGAAGGCATCGCGCCGCATGACGCGCGGCTAAAGATTCTCGGCGCGTCAAGCAGTTACTTAATCGTCGATACCAGCACCGCGCCGGGCGCGTTCAAGGTCGGCGATGAACTGACCTTTTCGCTGAATTACGGCGCGCTTTTGACGGCGATGACTTCGGAGTATGTGAAGAAAAAACCATTGCGCAAAGGGTTCGCCGCGCACCTAACCGCAGAAGCAAAGACCAGATATGCCCACCGTTGACAGCGCCGCTCGTCGCTTGACCAAAGCGTTCATCAATCTTGATCATCTGACGCACAACTTGCGGCTATTGCAAAAGCACGCGGGTAGATCTCAGGTTTGGCCAGTGCTAAAGGCCAATGGCTACGGACATGATGCGGCAATCGTCGCGGCGCAGCTGCTGCACCTGGGATGCCAAAACCTCTGCGTCGCCGATGTCGAAGAAGCGATCACTCTGACAGATCGCGGGGCACGCGCGACGTTTATCATTCTCTCCGCAACTCTACCGCAGCACAGCGAGGCATTGGTAGCTTACAACTGCCAGCCGGTGGTGTGTACTATAGAAATGGTCGAGGCATTGGCCCGGGCCGCAATGAAATCCGGCAAGCGACTCCCCATGCACGTCAAAGTCGATACCGGCATGGGCCGCGTCGGCATTCGGCTTGAGGAAGTTGAGAGCTTTCTCGATCATTGTCGAAACTTCCCGGCGCTCGAAGTGCGCGGGCTGATGAGCCACTTTCCCCGCGCCGATGAAGCGGACAAGAGTTATTCCATCGCCCAGCTCGAGCGGTTTCGACAAGTTTTAGAAATGACCAAGAACTGTGGCATCAGAACCTATCACATGGCGAACAGCGCGGCGATTTTCGCTCTGCCCGACTCCCATTTCGATGCCGTGCGTCCCGGCATAGCTCTCTACGGCTTACAGCCATCGGCAGCTTTCGCGCACCCCTCCGCCCGAGAGCTCAAGCCGGTCATGGAATTGAAAACGCAAATCGTTTTTATCAAAGAAGTCGCGGCGGGCGTCGGCTTGAGTTACGGCCATGCGTTCCACACTCAAGCAGCTTCGCTGATCGCCACGCTGCCCATCGGCTATGGCGACGGCCTGAGCCGAAATCTCTCCGGGCGAATCGATGTTTTGGTTCGCGGCATGCGTTGTCCCCAAGTCGGGCGCATCACCATGGATATGAGCCTGGTCGACGTCACCGCCCTCCGCGGCCAAGCTGCCTTGGGCGACGAGGCCGTCATCATCGGCCGCCAAGGAACTGCGGCAATCAGCGCCGATGAATTGGCATCGAAGCTCGGCACCATCAACTATGAAATCGTCACCGGCATTTCACACCGGGTGCCGCGCCTAGCCGTCGAGACCCATGCCGAGTGAAAGCCGTGCGGCGCGTTGTCACCATGAGTTTCGCGTTAAGTTGTCTACTCGGTTTGCTGCCGTCTACGACAAGTGTAAGACCGATGACTTCAGCAAAAGAACGGAATGTTGACGCGGCCGTGTGCGGCGCCATTCGTGAGCCCTTCATGTTTTGGCTGTGGCACAACATAGCGGGCGCAGCTAATCCGCACGGCGTCGCCAATATTCAAGGCGTGGAGCCAGTCAAATTCAAAACTCGAGACGGGATTACTCTGGCAGGCTACAAAATCGCCGCCGAAAATCCCAAGGCCTATCTCTTGGTCGCGCAAGGCAACGCGATGATCGCCGATCGTCTGGTCGCGGACCTGCAAACCTTTCGTGACCGAGGCTGGGACGTCTATATTTATGACTATCGCGGCTACGGAATTTCACAGGGGAAAAGTCGGCTGGTGGCGATCGTTGACGACTATGTCGAAATCGTTGCTCATCTGAACACGTTGGGCTATTCGAAGCGGTCGCTCTACGGCATCTCCATGGGCGGAGTTATCTTGCTCAACGCGGTGGGAAACACGCATCTGTACACGCGCTTGGTAGTCGATTCCTCCCCAGCTAGGATTTCAAACCTCGGTTGTCCCGAACGATATGACCCGGTGGCCCATTTACCGAACGATGGCGAGCGGGTGATGATAATTTCCGGCGGGCGGGACAATGTTGTCCCACTTGGGCAAATCGACGAACTGATCCATGTTGCACGCTCACGCGGTGCCCGCATTCTACAGAACCCTGAACTCGCTCACCCCTATCAGGATTCCTCGCTGGCGGTACACCGGCGTCGACAGCATGAAGTGGCGTTGTTTCTGTCACAAAATTGAGCATTCACAACGTCGGGAAAAAAGTTCCATGCAAACCGCGTGATCGTTAGTGCGTCAAGACATTAGAGGTTTCGTTCACGCGCTCCTGCTACTTTGCTCGCGCTTCGAACCCAACCCCTTGCACCACCAGCTCATGCTGTTCGATGTAGATTTTCGCGCCTAAAAATTCGCGGCTGAGCCACGCGTTGCTGTCGATGTGCTCCGTGACACGCGGGAGACGAAACCGGCTTTCGCCCGCGGCCAGCGCCGCAAATGGTATGATCTGATCGCTGGCGTAGCGGTCAAGAGTTGCACCAGTTCTCAAATCCTCCAGTAGCTGGCTCGCGACGTATTGACCGATCGCCTCCGAACTCCTGCGCTGCGCGCCGGCGCGATCGGAGCCGATTCTTGCGCCATCGCTCAGATCGGCAAATGCCGCCAGGCAAGCTCCGGCCTGGCGTGCTTTGTCATCGTATAACACCTGAACGTCCGCATCATATCCAGCAGCCCTGAACACATGCTTGGCCGTTTCCGCCATGCGGTCGCTCACCGAACGCTCTTTCAGTCGCGAGGACAGCGCGATACCCCAGATTTTCTTCACGGCTCCAGCCCTATCCAAGACTAAAGGCTGCAATCGGTTTGTCACCGGTATCGCGCTGAGGTGCCAAATCCCCTGCCCGGTTGGAACGTAGCCCGGCCTTTCCATTCGTATAGATAAGGTGAATCCCATGCGAATGAGCAGCGGCAACAAGACATGCTCGATGTGGTAAAAGGACGGGGCGAAATCTTGGAAAAGCCCGCCGTGCAGCTCAATTGTTACCGGAACGGGAGCGAAGGCAAGCACCGGGAGCAACGCCAGCGCCAATGCGGTGGTCGAACCCGCAGAGCCGATGTCCCAAACATAGTGTGGGATCGCTTGCGGCTTACCAGGGCGAAAAATAAATTCCCGCGATCCTAGAATTGCACCTTCGGTTGTCCCGTCGACGAGTTGGCGGATCGCTTCCACGGCTTGAGCATGTTGACGCCTGAGCCCCGGCTTCGGTCGTTTAATGCGCGCGTTGACGACGTGGATCCCCCGTCCGGTCAGCGCCGCCAAGCCGACGGCCTGACGGACGATCGTGCCGCTTCCGGAATAACGAGAGCCATCAATTTCCAGCACAATCAATCACGATCAGCCGCCGCATCCTCTGCCGAGCGAAATTGCCGCGGCGTTTTAGGAAACCCCTAACCTCCGTTGGCACAACAGACGGACTCGCAAGAACAAAGCTCGGTCTCACTGGAAACCATTTCCGTCACGGGAGCAATCATCCGAGCAGCCGCCATAAGCGCAGCTCGCAAAATCAGATGCTCGGGTATTGTCTCAAAAACCGTTTCCTCAATCTCGATGGTCCGACACTCAGCCTCGCCGCACACCGAACAACAACGGCTCCTTCCTACTCGCGCGCCAAGCCGTTCCTCGAGCGGGCGACCGGCGATCCAGATGCGGTTTGACGCCGAAGGGTCGCGATTGAATGATTCTTGCGTCAGTTCAACGGTTTCGAGAATGGGTTCCAAATCCAACGGACGAAGAACATCCTTGAGCTTTGTCACTGCCCGTTTTAGTGCCGCAAAGGTGCGATCGCAACGATCGCAGGTCGCGCCACTCGAACTCACTAGCCTCTGCCAAACGATCGGGAACGGTCGCATTTTCGTCTCCCCCCCTGCTTTAACTCCAGGAATTGGAGTTCCTCCGGTCTAGCTAGAATAACAAACAAAAAAGCAATATATGCGCCACCACTAAGCGTGAGCCTTCTTTGAAACTCCCGGGAAACACAGCCGCCAGTCATTCGCAATCGTTACAAAGAAGATAGGTGAATTTTCGCATCGTCAGAAAAAGCAGCGGCATGATCTTGAACCTGACTTGCGCCATACCGACACAGTTCGACACGCACGTCGGTTTTCGAGTTCACTCACCCAGCCGTGACGCGAGCAAATGCACCGATAGCGTTTGGCTACACTGTCTAAGTTTCATTTGTGCGAAAAAGTTTTTTGACGCTTCGCGTAGATGAGAAGAACTCGCACGATTACAGGCGATGACCTCCCTATTTCTCGAATACAGTCCCTCTTACAGCTTGGCATCGGGTTTGCGGAACCAACTTGCATACGCGGAAACAACTTGCATACTTTGATTCCATTGCGGAGGTGTAACGCCATGTATCTATCACGATTGACGTTTCACACATTGCCGGGAAAGACCCATGAAGCTGAAGAAAAGCTGATGACACTGGTCAACTGGGTTGAGAACGCTGGAGGCTTGAGGCCCAGAGTGATGCGCAGTCACTTTGGCTCCTTAGGCGCGCCGGACTTGATCTTCGAACAGGAGGTCGAGGATCCGGGAACTCTGGAGTCAGAGATTAAGAATGTGACTGAGAACAGAGAGTTTCAACAGTGGGCCAAACAGGTGTCGGCGCTATTGGAGCAATCCTCCAAGCGCGAGCTTTACCAAATCACGAGTTCAGCGCCACGGGTGATTTCAGCCGCAGCATCCTCGTAAGTTTCCATCGGGATTGTTTCTTCGAAGCGGACGCGGCTAGCGCGGGCGCGGAAAGAAGGGAGGCCAGATGATATGAAATGGACCTTTTCGCCTGGCAGCAAGCCAGCGACCTGACGGAGTCTGGCAATGCATCAATCGCCGGCGCATGAGCAAGAGAAACGATGAGTTTAGAAATCTTATCGGGCAGCGCCAATAGCGCTCTCGCAGAAAACATTGCGAAGAACCTCGGGGCGCGCTTCGATCAGCGGACGTTGGAGCGATTTCCCGACGGCGAATTGCACATTGAAATCCACGAAAGCATACGCGGTTGTGACGTTTATCTCGTTCAACCGACGTGTCCGCCCGTCGATGAGCACTTCTTCGAGCTATTTCTCCTGGCCGATGCCTGCCGGCGCGCGGGAACCACACATTTGACGGCGGTGATTCCCTATTTCGGTTACGCGCGACAGGACCGCCGCGCCCATGGCCGCGAACCGGTGAGCACGCGGTTGGTCGCCGACCTGATCGCCGCCAGTGGCATAGAACGGGTGGTTGTCGTCGATTTCCACAGCCATGCTGTGGAGAGTGCGTTCGCGATCCCGGTGGAACATATCAGCGCGATCCCGATATTGGCTGACGCCGTCCGGCCATCGGTACGCAAAGATGCCGTGGTTGTATCCCCCGACCTTGGCGCCGTAAAAATGGCAGAACGTTACGCGAAGCTGCTCAATTTATCGGTCGCGATTGTTCATAAGAGCAGACTGAGCGGCGCAGAGGTAACCGTTCAGCGCATTGTCGGAGATGTCCGCGACAAAGAAATACTTGTCGTTGATGACATGATCACAACTGGCGCAACGATAGAAAAAGCGATCTTGGCTCTGCTCGAAGCGGGTTGCTCAGCTTCGGGAATAAAAGTGGCGGCAAGCCACGGCCTATTTGTGGGCAACGCGGTCGAGAGGCTAGCAAAACTGCCGATCGAAAAGATTTACGTTTCCGACAGCGTGCCGCCGCCCAAGCAATCCCCCCTGCCGCTTCAGGTCTCATCTCTGGCCTCGCTCTTGGCCGAAACGATTCAGCGGCTTCATCGCCTGGAATCGCTGGGCGACGTCTTGGCGCACGAATAAAAAACCCTGCACGATCTGCTGAGCCGTCGAGAGCATGAACAATCGTCTGACGCTGTTCTTATGTCGCGACGTGATGACCCGGTGAAGGATTGATCAAATCCTGCCCAATCCCGGAGACCCAACGCTTCACGAGCCAGGAGTGAGCAACGCGACGCACTACGTAAAGCTTGCTGAACGAGCGACCGGCCCGATACCCCGTGCTTGCCAATTCGAATAAACGGAGCATTTCGCGTACGGGGTATTAACCCCGCATGCGACCAAAGGGGATGCTCGCCCCCTTTGGATTCCCCATCAATAGGGTGCCCGCAGCAAGCTGCGGGAATTATTAGAATTAATTTCGATATGATTATATGTTCCACTGTTTTCTCTTTTGAGATCAGATTTACTTGCAATGATGCAAATCACTTGCCGCGGAAGGAACCCGTTTTGCGCTACTTTACTGGGTGGAGTTCCCGGCACTGCAAAAATCGGCTTGTTAATTTCCCTTCGATCAGAAACCGACGGTGGGCGAACTCAGCTCGCAAGCCATTCGGAGTGCAGGATCAAAAGCAGGCCCAGCACTAACATCACAACGCCGCTTATCAATTTAAGCCAACGGGCGCCTTTCTCCTGAAGCTTCTCGCGGCTCAAGGTCACGACGGCAACGGCGAGCATGAGGCTGTCGTCAGCGATATAGGCGAGGTTATAGAGCACGAGGTAGGCATAGTACGCCGCCGTCGGTAACGCGAATGTTGTCAGCACCCGGGTATAGATCGCCGGCAGACCAGCGGTGCACAACAGCTCTACGGAATTCACAAGCGCGCCGAGCACAGCGACCGCGCTAAGGGCGCCGACAAGATTTTCCGCGCCCAGCACCCGGCGGACTTGCGCATAGATTCCCGGCTTGGCCGCCTCCGGAATCCCTACCGAAACTCCGCGACCGAAGGCAAAAAAGTCTTTAACGTTGAGAAGACCGATGATCGTTGCGACGGCACCAAGTAGGGCTTGAGTGATTCGCGATATGCCGATCACCAAGAATAGATTCAGCCAGGCCGCCATGAAGGCAAAATAAACCAGACCACTCACAGCGACAAACATACCGCCGATTAGAAACATTTTCTTGCGATCGTGCAGATTGACGAGCATGGAGAGAAGAAATAGCAACACCCACATGGCGCATGGATTAAATCCGTCTAGGAGGCCAAGGATGATCGTGAAAAGCGGCAGTCCCAGGTCGCCCACGTTGAGCGGGCCGAGAAAAGGTACGGTAACGGTGCCAGAGGTAGACGCACCATCACTGAAATCACTCTCGTTCGACGGCGCAGCTCGGTCCAGCAGCGACTCGATCGCCTTGCCGGTTATCTCGGCGCTGACAAAACCAACGATGAGTTGCCCATGAAGATAAAACGCCGGCACTCCGACCGGCCGAATTCCGTAGCGATGGGCGAGCAGAGAAAGTTCCTGAAACGCGTCCGCGTCTTGAGCGATATCTCTTATGCGGACACTAAGTTCAGGGCGTTGGCGTTGTAGCTTGGTTAGAAAGTTCTTCGCCTCTTCGCAATAGGAACAACCGGGGCGGACAAATACTTCCAACTCGGGACCGGGTGATAGGGTCGCGGCCGAAATAGTCGTACCAAACCCGCAACAAAGCAGGATCAACCCGCAAATTCCAATCCCCTTAAGAAAAATCAACTCATCCTTACTCACGGTTTGCCAAAGGGAATCGAGCAGAGCGGCAACTCTGATTTCCGCCCTCCAGTGGCCGTGCCAGAGCGCATCTTCATACCGCCGAAGCTTTCTCGCCGACATCAGTGGTCGAGGATTTTTGCCCCTCGGTGCGGAGCTGAACGTTAAACTTCAGACCTTCACCTTTAGGCTCTTTATCGACAGTCACAACATCACCATCTTTGACCTCGCCTTTGAGAATCAGTCGGCCCAGCGACGTCTCCAGTTCTTTTTGGATCAGCCGTTTGAGCGGCCGGGCACCATAGTTGGGATCGTACCCCGTCACGGCCAGGTGCTCGCGCGCAGCTTCGGTCAGCTCGAGGTTGATATGGCGCTCATCCAACCGGCCTTGTAGGCGCCGCAGCTGGATATTCGTGATCTCTTTTAAGTGTTCACGCGACAGGTTGTGGAAGACGACAATCTCATCGACACGGTTCAAGAACTCCGGGCGGAACTCGCGCCTGAGAGCGTCAAGCACCTGCGCCCGCATCGGCGCAAAGGCGGCCGCGTCATCGCGCCCGCGATAGTTGGCGATCAAATGGCTGCCGACATTGGAAGTCATGATGACTACCGTGTTTTTGAAATCGACGGTCCGCCCATGGCCGTCGGTAAGGCGACCGTCATCGAGAATCTGCAACAAGACATTGAACACATCCTGGTGCGCTTTCTCGATCTCATCGAACAGTACCACAGAATAAGGCCGCCGCCGCACCGCTTCAGTGAGCTGGCCTCCCTCTTCGTAGCCGACATAACCCGGCGGCGCGCCGATCAGCCGCGCCACGGTATGCCTTTCCTGATATTCCGACATATCCAGGCGCACGACATTGTTCTCGTCGTCGAATAGAAATTCGGCCAAGGCGCGCCCGAGCTCGGTCTTGCCGACGCCAGTGGGGCCTAAGAAGATGAATGAACCAATTGGGCGATTGGGATCCTTGAGCCCCGAGCGAGCGCGCACGACGGCATCTGCGACCGCATCCACGGCTTCTTCCTGGCCGACGATGCGTTTGTGCAGGTGTTCAGGCAGGCGAAGCAGTTTATCCTTTTCGCCTTCGAGCAATCTAGATACCGGGATGCCGGTCCAGCGCGAGACCACCGATGCGATGTCATCCTCATCGACTTCTTGCTTGAGCAGTTGCATGGCGCCGCTTTGGCGCAGGCGCTGCTCCTCGGCTGCCAGTTCGCGTTCGAGTTGCGCCAGCTTGCCGTACTTGAGTTCCGCCATGCGGTTCAAGTCGTAATCGCGCTCAGCCTGTGCCATGGCGACTTTGTTCTTTTCGATCTCTTGCTTGAGACCGTGCAATCGGCCAATGGCCTGCTTTTCAACTTCCCAGCGGGCACGCAGCTGCTCTTGTTCCGTTTTCAACCCCGCCAGTTCATTCTCCAGCTTGGCCAAGCGCTCGCGTGAAGGCTGGTCGGTTTCTTTGCGCAGCGCTTCGCGCTCAATCTCCAGTTGCAGGACACGACGCGAGACCTCGTCCAATTCGGTGGGCATCGAGTCGATCTCGGTGCGCAATTTGGCGGCCGATTCATCCACCAGGTCGATCGCCTTGTCCGGTAAAAAACGATCGCTAATGTAACGATGTGACAACACGGCGGCAGTAACGAGAGCTGCGTCTTTAATGCGCACGCCATGGTGCACTTCGTAGCGCTCTTTGAGGCCGCGCAAAATCGAGATCGTATCTTCAACGTTGGGCTGATCGACCAACACCGGCTGAAAGCGCCGCTCCAGCGCGCGGTCCTTTTCGACGTATTTGCGGTACTCGTCCAAGGTGGTCGCACCAATGCAGTGTAACTCGCCGCGCGCCAGCATCGGCTTGAGCAAATTGGATGCATCCATGGCGCCTTCAGCCGCGCCGGCGCCAACGACCGTGTGCAGCTCGTCGATAAACAGGATCACCTCGCCTTCAGACTCCTGGACCTCTTTAAGAACCGCCTTCAACCGTTCTTCAAATTCACCGCGGAACTTGGCACCGGCAATCAACGCGCCCATATCGAGAACGATGAGGCGGCGATTCTTGAGGCTCTCCGGCACATCGCCGCGCACAATGCGCTGCGCCAGTCCTTCAACGATCGCCGTCTTACCAACACCGGGATCGCCGATCAGCACGGGGTTATTTTTTGTGCGGCGGGATAACACTTGGACAATCCGGCGAATCTCGTCGTCACGGCCAATCACAGGATCGAGTTTGCCTTGACCGGCCAACTGGGTGAGATCTCGACCATAGCGCTCCAGCGCTTGATAGGTCGCTTCAGGATTGGCTGACGTAACCCGCTGGCTGCCGCGGATTTTCTTGATCGCGGCGAGCAGTCGCTCCCGGGTCAATCCCAAAGGTCGTAACAACCGAGCCACCGCGCTGCGTTCGTCGGAGATCATGGCAAGGAGTAGATGCTCGACGCTGACATACTCGTCCTTGAGAACCTTGGCTTCGTCTTCGGCCTGGGCTAGGAGGCGCGCCAAGCCCTGGGTAAAATACACCTGCTGCGCTTCCATGCCCGGTCCGGAAATTTGCGGCATCGCGTTGAGTTCCTGCTCGACTCTTTCGCGCACGGCGCTAGGCGCAATCCCAGCCGCGGCGAAACAGCCGGCAGCCAAGCCGTCCTTTTCTTCCAAAAGCGCCGCCAGCAGATGCGCAGCGTCAATGCCCTGGTGATTGCGGCGCACGGCCAACTCTTGCGCCCGCCGTAACGCTTCCTGCGATTGTTCTGTCAAACGATTGAGATCCATGTTGATGAGTAACCTCGAATGAACCGATTTCGCTGCTTCTCACAACTGCACATCGGAGCAGCCGTCTTTCCTATAGCTGCGAAGAACGCAGCCGACCTAAATGCATCATTCCCTCGAAACGCACAAAGCATACCAGGCAGAACCACTGAGTTTGGCAATGGGGTCGACTTTTAAGCAATGGCATACGCTTTGCCACAAAATCATAGCGATAGGTGATCTTATGAACAAAAAACAATTGGATTCGTTTAGCCAGCTCCTACGCGAGCAACGGAATCATTTCCTTCAAGAGTTCCGTAGAGCGGAACAAGGTTTAGATGTCATTGCCGAGGAGCGCGAAAGCGAACTAGAAGAGCATGCCCAGGAAGAACAAACCGCAAGGCTATTGATCCGTCTCGATGACCAAACGTTGCACACGGTAAAGGAAATCGACGCAGGCCTGCAAAAAATCTTGGACGGCACCTACGGTAAATGCGAGGCTTGTCACAAGTCGATAGCGATCGCCCGCCTATGTAGTTTGCCGGCGGCCCGTTTCTGCCGACGCTGCGCCGCAAAACGCGAGACGCCGCCGGTCGCGGCGGGCGGTGCACCCGAGGCACCGCCGCAAGGTCCAGTCCCAGCGGATCTGAGCTTACTTAGTGATCCTGAGCTGACCGAGGCGATTAAGGAACACCTGAAAGAAGACGGCCGGATCGACTTGGAAGAGCTGCACGTCGTCTGCCGCAAAGGAATCGTTTACTTGTCCGGCCTGTTACCGAGCGAAGCGGAACATCAAATGGTGCGACAAACCTTGAGCGATGTTATGAGCATAGAAGAAATCGTCGATCATCTGGAGATCGAAGAGCTGCTTTGGCAGACCGAAAAGCGCAGTACAAAAGAAGTCGCTCCGGAGATCATACCACGCTGGCAAGAACTGCCGGGCAGCGAAGATATTGTCGAGAGCATGGAAGAGGACAAGGAATTTATCGCACCGGCAAAGCCGACGCCAAGTGAAGAGTGAAGGAACGTAACCAACTGGCCCACACAAGTGAAATGAAAAACGATTCGGCTGGTAAGCATCTGAATTTCCGCATGGCGCGCCGGCTTGAGGAAGTTGCGCAGATACTCGAAGCACAGGGGGCCAATCCGTTCCGCGTACAGGCCTATCGACATGCTGCGGACACCTTGAGACATCTCACACGCCTCGCCGAAGAAATTCTCCGTCAAGAGGGTGAACCGGGCTTGCGCAAGCTCCCCGGCATCGGTGAGCGGCTGGCGCGATCAATTGCGACACTTTTGATCACCGGAAGACTACCCATGCTCGATCGGCTGCGCGGCAAGAGCGAGTCGGGTGCTTTGCTCGCCTCTGTTCCAGGAATTGGCAAAAGTCTGGCCGCGCGACTACACCGGGAACTTGGTATCGATACCTTAGAGCAGCTTGAGTCGGCCGCTCATGACGGAAGGTTAAGAGCGATCACCGGAATCGGAAACAAACGAATCGCCGGGATCATCGATTCTCTCTCCGCGCGCCTCGGTCGGGTTCGACCATTACGGGTAGCACGGAAGGATGCAGAACCTTCCGTTACCGAAATATTAGACGTGGACCGCGAGTATCGTGACAAGGCGGCAGCCGGCGCATTGCCGACCATCGCGCCGCGCCGCTTCAATCCCAATCGGGAGACCTGGCTGCCAATCCTGCATTCAAAAAGAGGCGATCGGCATTACATGGCGATGTTTTCTAACACAGCTCGCGCGCACCAAATGGAGCAAACGAAAGACTGGGTTGTGATCTACTACGATGGCCGGGAAGGCGAACGACAGTGTACTGTGATCACCAGCCAGCGCGGGCCGCTTATTGGCGAGAGAATCGTGCGCGGACGGGAAAGCGAATGTCTTGAGTATTATCGGCAGACGAGAATTCTGGGCATGCCGACTAATAACGCACCCCAGGACGTTCAAAATTCGGCACCGACTCACGTCGCGGCTGGATAACGCCACTGTCTTTAGGATTCGATTCCATCGCGAGAGCGATTGTCTTCTGCAACCACCTGAGGTTGGACCTACTAAAAGGCGGGATTAAACCTGCATCTGCACCGCGCGGGTTGGCACGCCGCCTGCGTAACAATCTAAAATGAGGCGAACGATGAATGGTTTAGATTGACACCAACGAGCAAGCATGGCGACTTACGAGTTTCATTGTCAGAAGTGCGACCTGAACTTTGCGCTGATGTTTTCGTTCGGAAAATATCAGAAGAAAATTAAACCCATTCGCTGTCCTAACTGCAACAGCACGAGGGTGGTTCGGCGCATTTCCTACTTTGATGTAAGGACCTCAAAGAAAAGCTGACGAGCAAGAACAAAAACGGGTCGCCCCCGTCCCGATCACGACTCATCATCGGCAGATGTCATCGGTGCGAAACTATCGCCCGTCGATCTGTCACAAATGCAAATGACTTTGAGTGTTAGCCGAGAAACGCCGGCGACTCTGCGTCGGATCTAGCGGCATAAACTTTGCCTAACAACCGGTCAAACACATTCGCGGTTCGATGAGTCAGTGAGAGAGCGACCACTCGACGGGTTATTTCAACTTGACGGGGAAATTCGCCATGTTTATGCCGCAGCACAATGAGACGCTTCGTACTGTTCTTTGGGGACTCGGCGCCATTGGTACCGAAGACGAACAACGGACGGTTGACGCGGTTTATCGGGCCTTGGAACCAATCAATTTCTCCAAAGGCTTCCGCGAAAATATTTCGAAAGTTTACCCCGAGACGATCTCAGATTTGCTGGCACCTCAGGTCGTTTGGAGGGACTGGAGCTCGCCGCAACGGCTTCTGGATAGTCAGCAGCTCTTGGGGCTGCGTCCGACGCGGTCCGATGCAGACCAGTCCCCGCGAGCGCATATGACGGGAGTCTACCGTTCACCTTTTATACCGTCGCCTCCGCTACCCAAGGTTTTGGGCGGTCGCTACGAAATCACGGTGACGGTCGGCGGATTCGCCCAAGTCATTCCGCAGACAAGATAATTGCGTTCACTAACGAATCCGCAATTCTCGTCGCCAGAATCACTGCGCTTCGTTACGTTGAATCAACTAATGATCCTCGATGTGCGCCAGAATCTCCGTACGGTCGGGCGTTGCGCCTGCGGGAGCGCTCCGTCCTAGTTTACGCAACCCCCTGGCGAGCTGTTGATTGCCCATGACCTCACCCACCCAGCCCGAATGTTCAACGCTTTGCACCCCGATGGACGCGCAACGCATGTGCCACGTGAATTTGCCGTCAGCGCGGATACCCCTTCGCGCAATTGAGAATATACCGAGCCTCCGTTGTCACAGCGCAAATTCACTACACGGTGATCGAGACAAGCGATGGAGGAATTTCTATTTCAAAAGTCTACGAACACGCCACAGTCGCACGTGTCGTCAGCCGTGATTCATGCTAGTGATGCGCAGCACAGTCAGTGATGCGCAGCGCAGTCGATGACAAATCACTCGAAACGAGGAGCTACTAAACGTGAATGCCAGGGAACAACGAATTTACCAGCTCGAACTCAAACTCATCGGAAAATATTTCACAGGTCTGCGACCTCGGCCGGTAAAACTAGCTAGGAAACTCGAGCTCGGTGCCGACGGTGAGGCGGGCGAGCCCAATTTGATTCTTAAGGATCGAAAGAGATCGTGGCAAGAACTGGAGACGCTACTCAAACACGAATTGATTCATTACCAGCTCAAAGACCGGGGCAATGTTTATCACGGCCATGGCGCGGCTTTCCTGAAACGGGCGCAAGAACTGGGGATCGTTAACAGCTACGTCTTGCAGCGATGCTTCTCATCGGAGGAATACGAGCATACGCCAACCGTGCGCCGGACCAGGAGAGTTTCACTGACCAAGTTTAAACGACAAGTCGATCATTGGTTTGCCCACCTACTCGAAGCGGCGCTGAATCTTCCGAGCCCACACAACACCAGGCTCTATCCTTATGTCCAGAACGCCTACGTCGGTTGGATGACTTACTCAGCCGCGGTCAAGGAAAGATCAGACCATGTGATCCAGGAAATTTGGCAGATCAAGAAGGGGCCGCGCGGCAAGGAGCTTCACGAGCTGCAAAGAGAGTACGCAGTCTTGCAAAGTCAGCGCCGAACTTTGCTAAAAAAAGGCAAAAGGAAAGTCAACCGGAACCAGGATGAAGCAGCCAATCGCCAACTCACAACCATTGACGCAACACTGTTGCGAATGCGCAGAAAAGTAGAAAAAGACTACGGGGTCTTGCTCAGCTGAGCGACTTCATTTGTGTCGCACGTTAACGTGCTTCCGGCCTCGGTGTGCATATTAAATTGCCGTCGCCGCCGGTAAGCGTGGTCCTCATGTTCCCCACTTCAGCGCAAAGGGCGGCCCGTCATGAGGCGAAGTATTGTTTTGCACACGTCTTCGAACAGCAATGGTTTAATCTAATAATTCCCCGCAGCTTGCTGCGGGCACCCTATTGATGGGGAATCCAAAGGGGGCGAGCATCCCCTTTGGTCGCGTGCGGGGTTAATACCCCGTACGCGAAATGCTCCGTTTATTCGGAAATCCGTGAACACCGAGCTGTTGGGCCTCCAGCACAACGCGTTCTGAGTCCTGTGCACTCATGCCTAAGATGACCGCGGCCGACAAGGTGTCCCGAGCATGAGTTACGACGGAGCGCCAGGACGGCATGTCGACATCCAACATGATCACCTTCACACCGGGATCGTTGTTAATTTGGACAATGGCGGAAGTGCTGTCAGGCGCTTCATGGACGCGGTGTCCCTTATCTCGGAAAAGTTCTGACAAACTAGTTCTCGCAACCGATTCCGTTTCTAAGACGAGTATCGAGGCTTCACCGATATGAATCTTTGAACCGTGCCTATCGATTGTCATGGGTGATATTTCATTGCCATTCGTTTTCCGACCCTTGGGGAAAAAATTTCCCAACTCTGGTTCAGATGCGTTAGCGTAGCAAGAAGTAAACCATGGCCGTTTGCTATAATTTTGTTTTTCACTGTGAAGCTTCTGAGCCTCATTGCTCTCCCTGAAAGTTGGATCCACGCAGGCGGTTGCGACCGCGAAATGGAGATTGATTAGTCACAAGCAACCTTATATAGCTAATTTGTAGCCATCGACGACCTGTCATAAAAAGAGTTTTTATGATTCGTCGCTGATTTCATGCTGCCGTAACATTGAGGCGCGGTGGTTTGTGTTATTGGCCTGGTAGAAGCGGAGGGCTAAAGCCCATGGAACGACCCGCTGAACAAGTCACCGATCGCTTTCGAGATAGCACAATAGAAAATTCTCTGCACGCTCTGGTAGAGGCCACGCAAGACGCGGTCATTTTCATCGATCGGCAAGCCTGCATTGTTATTTTCAATCCTGCCGCTGAACGAATTTTCGGGTACTCACAAGCTGAAGCCCTGGGACAGAAGGTCAACATGCTCATGGCCGAGCCCTACGCCGGCGAGCATGACCAATATATCGAGCATTATGAAAAGACCGGCGAGAAGCGCGCCATCGGATACATCCGCACGGTCGCGGGAAAACGCCGGAACGGTGAAATCTTTCCGATTGAGTTATCGGTAACCCAAGTGGCCAGTGGTGCAGAGGTCAACTATGCCGCATTCATTCGAGATGTCTCCGATAAAGCCAAGCATCTTCGAGATCTCGCTGAGAACGCCCGGCTCGCCTCCATCGGAGCAACCGTGACCAAGTTGACCCATGAGCTTGGCAGCCCATTGAACGGTATGTACATTACCGCTCAACTTTTGGAGCGGCTCGTTAACAAGCAAACAAGCCTACCGGACGCAAAAATCACGTCAACCGTTAATTCACTCTACCGAGAGATCCAGCGCCTTAATTCGCTGCTGATTGAGTTTCGCTCCGTGTCACGCGCTGAACGTTATGATTTCAAACCAGTTTCTCTCCCCGTGGTAATCGGGGAAGTTCTTTCGCTGGAACGGCCGCACTACATCAACCGAGGTATTCTCATCAATCAAAACCTGCCCCCTGATCTCCCCTCGGTCGTCGCCGATGCCGACAAGCTAAAGCAGGTTATTCTCAATCTCTGCAATAATGCGGTCGACGCTATGCCCAACGGCGGCGAGCTAACTCTGCGCGCCACTGGCGACGATCATCAAGCAATAGTTGAAGTGGCTGACACTGGCGCCGGCATACAGGAAGGCGTTGATATATGGGCGCCGTTCATGACCACCAAGAGATCGGGCACCGGCCTCGGTTTGTCAATAGTACACAACATCGTCACTGCTCATCGAGGAGCCATTGAATGCACGAGCGAAGTTGGAAAAGGCACAACCTTTCGGCTGACCTTGCCGTTAAACAGTGGCTATCGATCAGCGACCGTCTAGGTTTGCGCGCCCATCGGAAAAGCTCCACACGCTGGGGCGAAATTCGGCCACACCTCCATTTTATCCCCGCCAATTTCACCGCTGGTTTCTGTCTGGTCACACAGCTCGCAACTTAGACCGATCAACCGCGTGGCATAAAAATGGCACCACCTAAAAGTTGGATCGCAGAATCGCCCGTCGTCAACTCGGGCGGCTGGAGGTCAAACCAATGAAAGTTTTGTTGATCGAGATCATCCTCGACAGATATGTCGCGAAAGCTCAGAAGCGCCAGAAAGACTGGAATCCGGTGGAAGTTGAAGCACTGTTGGTGAAGCTAAGAGACGAAGTTCTAAACTGCCTGAAGTGATCGAGGACGAGCCGGGAGGTGCTTAGACGCGGCTCTAGCACTGCCCAAGAACAGCATGTGGATTTGCAGCAACGACAATGCCGCCGCGATGCGCAAATGCTTAGGGTGATGCTTCAGCGGTGACAGTCTCACACCCGCTCGCCGGTTTTTTCGTAAGAGCGATGGCCGCCATGGTCAATGCGCTGACAAGAATAGGAAACCACACTTGGGAAAACCACGGGACTGGGATCAGAAATAGCACATCCGGTGTCAACAAGGATGATGGCCAGCCCACCGTGCCCCGTAGCCCGACATAGTAAAAAACATCCCAGACCGCAAAGGCCCAGAGAAATATCGCCCACCGCTCCCGCGCGGCACTGACTGTGAGAAGAGCTACACTAATCAGCATGATTATCGTCGCGGCTTCCCGGACGATTTCGACGGTTAAAAAACTTTTTGGCAACGCACCAAGGAAATGAGCGTTTTGATAGATACCCGACGACAGATTGGTTACATCGGCGAGGTTTTCAGAACATCCGGGAAGAAGTCCCATTATCGCGCGAAGGTAAACCACGACCGAGGCCTCGACAAATCCAAAGGCAGCCCCGAAAAAAGCCGTGACAACCAAAGTCCGACTGGCAAGGGCAAGTCCGCTATTCCTCCACGAGTAGAAAGAAACGACGGGAACCAGGAGAAGAAGATTTACCCACCAAGGTTCAGCAAAATGCATAAATGACTTCGTCGGCTATCGAATCAAGTCTTGCTTCGCCCCGAACAGAATATCACGTGAGAGGAAGTGGAACCCGGGCCTGCAAAACAATAAACGGAGCATTTCGCGTACGGGGTATTAACCCCGCACGCGACCAAAGGGGATGCTCGCCCCCTTTGGATTCCCCATCAATAGGGTGCCCGCAGCAAGCTGCGGGGAATTATTAGATAAGACCTGGTAATGGGTCCGAATATCCATCGACCGTCTATAGGCCGACGACTCCGCGAACAACGCCCTCACAGACTTTCGCCATGAAGTCGATGTCGAGGGTCTCAATTGTATCCGTCGCGCCGTGGTAGTTTGGATTACGATAAAAAGAAGTGTCCGTCATCATCAACGCCGGATAACCTAGATCCCAAAATGGCGCGTGGTCGCTCAAACGAACCGCAGGAATAACCAAGCCTTTGCCGGGCACCGAAAGTATTTCTACGGGAAGATTCGCAACCTGACGCATCCCCGCGGCACACTTTCGAAGCAGTGCATTCGATCGCCAATTGCCAATCAGAGCAATGAAGTCGCCGCGGTCAGGATAGAACCGGCTGAGGCCCACAGGCAGCTTCTGACTGCCAGGCCGTGAATCAGTGTAGCCGATCATTTCCAAAGAAATCATCGCCGCCACTTTCTTCCCAGCGGCCTTCAGCTTTCGCGCGAATGCCGTGCTGCCGATCATGTTGAACTCTTCGAGATTGAAGGCACAAAAGACAATTTGAAACTGTAAGTGAACCTGAGAGAGCAACCGCGCTGTTTCTAGCAGGACCGCCACGCCGCTGGCATTGTCATCGGCGCCTGGCGTACCGATAACCGAGTCGAAGTGCGCTCCAATAATGATCAGCGGATCGCTTCGCGACGGGCGTAACCGTGCAATGATATTGTGAAAGTTTTCGCCGGCATAAGAAAAGGAATTACTTTCGACGTCAAGACCAAAACTTTCGAACTCTGCCTCTATAAACTTTTCGACTGCGGCCAAGTGGCGCGCGCCACTATAAGGATTCCTCTCGCCGACAATTATCCGCAGATGGCGGCTGAGCCGCTCGCGATCAACGTCGATATTCACGGAGCGTTTCAATATCGTGATACTGGACTCTTAACGAAACCCGCTCGATGGCTGATGAGCGGCAATTAGACCGATTGAAATAAAATCTTTTCCCAGAAGTCTATTTTGTACAAATCTGCTTTCGGGGAAAAGAGCCGTGACGCCGCCGCTGATGCCGGCGACTTGGAGCATACTTGGTGTGGGCCAAAACAAGGCCTTGAGCACTAGCCACACCGTGCCAACTTCCCCAGGACACTACTGAGCATCGCCTCGGCCAAACTCCAGATAATCCGATTCGAAACGTCAATCGAACCGATGACATCAACCTTAAGCCGGTATGGGCGGGCGCAAAACGAGCATAGGAACGAACCGAGTGCCGAATTAAGGTCTCCGCCACGCTACCCAACGCCAAACGTTTCACACCGGACCTGCCATGGCTGCACATGACGATCAAACTCTCGGGGGGGGGTATGGTCTGCTACGGACACGATCCCGTCGGCCGCAACCCCTTCCTGGAGAAGATAAGAAATCTGTTCGACGCCTCGTTTTCTCTGCTCGGCGATCTTTGCTTCGAGATAGTTGCGCGCCTGGTCGCGGATGTCCTTCATCAATTCATTGACATTCACCGCATAGTGTCCACCGCCGCTGATGAAAGGGCTGTAGGGGTAGCTGTAGGCGCGGATCAAGAAAACCTCTCGACCAAGTTTCTTGGCGATCCGGACAACGGTGGGCAACACAGTTTCCGCCAAAGCGGAGCCATCCAATGGGACAACAATAGATTTGACGCTTGCTTGCTCGCTGGCTTTGCCCCCATGGTTTGTTCTCACGAGTAACAATGGATTCGTCGTAGCGCGTAGGACTTTCTCCGCGACGCTCCCCAGCAGCCACCGATTTAGCCCAGAACGGCCATGAGTCGTCATCGCGATAAGGGTAGATTTATCTGCTCCGGCTTTTTCGATAATCAGTTCCGCCGCGCTTCCTTGCTCAACACTGCGCCTCACTCTGGTTGCGGCGAAGCGCCCGGAAATGCGTTCCAGGTATACCTTGCTCTGGTGCGATCCTTGTTCGACCAACTTGTCAAAGCGCCGGGCTTGGTCAACGGAAGTAAGAAACGCCCCGACATCAACCACCGCCAATAGCTCAACCGGCAATTTAAAGCGATCCGCAAAGGTACGCGCCCACGGCATCACTTGCTCTGCCGTCTTTGAGCCGTCGAGCGGTATCAGTAATCGCGTGAACACGGCCTGGGCCTCGTCAATAAACGGAGCATTTCGCCTGCGGGGTATTGACCCCGCACGCGACCCAAAGGGATGCTCGCCCCCTTTGGATTCCCCATATAATTGGTGCCCGCAGCAAGCTGCGGGGAATTATTGGATTTAATCCTGTCCTGTGGTAGCGGTGGGGTCGTCTTCCACCTTCACCTTGACTGACTTGGCTTTCGCCGTTTCCGCCATGGGCAACCTTATTACCAGCACGCCATCGGTGAAAGACGCTTTCACCTTCTCACCCTGAACATCCCAAGGCAGTTCCACTGTCCTGGAGGAACTTCCATAAGTGCGCTCGGCGTAGTAGTAGTTTTCTTCCTTGACCTTCTCCTTGCGCTTTTTCACCCCTTTTAGGGTAATCATATGATCGCTCAGGTTCACCTCAATATCATCCTTGTTCATGCCAGGCAGCTCAGCGCTGATGACGACGTCGTTTTTGTCGACGTAGACATCGACGCTAGGCGCGTTGACCGCCATCGGTTCGGATCGAAACCATCCTTCTGGCCACCAAGGCTTCATGGTCCTACCGAAGAACTGGTCCACCATCCGCTCCGTATCCCCTTCCCATCGATCGAGATCCATAAACGGCCGCCACGGTGTTGGTGCCTCGGTTTTCACAGCAAGTGCCTTTACCATTGTAATTTCCTCCTGTATTCAATCTTGAGGACTTTTCCTTTGTTCTAGGGCTCATGCGCAAGCGCTGTGCCAGCTCATAACCTCTCGCTTCTTTTTTATTCTGGACCCGTCAATTTCACATTCCTGAAGAAATCATCGTCTCGGCTTCGCAATGTTGCGATATACGGCTAATTTCCTGGAGCCCCACCGGCTTGCGTTGTTGGCTTGTCTCTAATATCCAGCGCGCCGATCGCAAATGATGCTCATCGACCTAGCGTAAAGACGGCCGGCGAAATCCTAGGAGACGTCCGATAAGCAAAAGCGCAAAAATCAAAAAAACCAGAAAGACGCCGAGCACGGCGGCCTTTTCTTGATTGGCCTCGGCGATGTAGTCGAGCATCAGCAACGCGAGTGTGCGCGACTCATGAGTCGACAAAAAAATAACCGTCGGGATATCTCGAATTGCAGAGATAAACACGATGATTGCAACCGAAGCCATGGTCGGTTTCAATAGCGGCATAAGAATCCGGCGAAAATAGTCGACCCAGGTCGCCCCAGCGGCGCTGGATGCTTCTTCGAGCTCTGGACCAATCTGCTGCACCGCTGCCTTGATGATCTGGGTTCCGAGGGGCATTTCTTTGATAATGATAGCCAGTACCAAAAGCGATACGGTCCCATAGATAAGCTTCACATACTCGCCCGAGCCTAAAACCGCCCAGAGTAGCGCCATGCTGATCAAGACTCCTGGCAATGCCCATGGTAACCACGAAAGAATATCGATAAACCCGCGGCCAGGCAGACGGGATCGAACGATCAAGTAACTGATCAAGGCGTAGACAAGTATCCCAACAATGGCGGCGCCGAAGCCGAGCACGATGGTGTTTTTCAGCGCGCGCAGAAACATCGGGTCGGTAAACGCGCCGGTCCAGTGGCGCGCGGTCCACGTCTTTTCTAGATCAAAGTGGCCAAACAATTCCATAAAAGTACCCATGATAAGAGTGGCTAGAGGGAGCACGATCATGAGCATCACGAAAACCAAACTAAGGCCGCAAGTCAGCCAACGCCAACGACCCAGTGGCAAAGTTTCAACCATGTGACTGCGGCCGCTCACGGTGGTAAACTCCCGGCCACCGAGAAAGGCGCGGTGAAGCCAGACCAGCAGAAAAATAAACAGCAGAAAAATACTGCACAAGGCGGTCGCGCGGTCGTAGAGCGGCGGCTCCCAGTGGATGAGGTCCCAAATCTTGGTCGGTACGACGTATATCCCGGCGGGAATGCCGAGCACCATTTCGATTTCCAGTGATTCAAGACTTCTGATGAACCCCAAGGCGGTCGAAGCCAATACGGCCGGTGCCAAGGCCGGAATCGTCACGCGCACTAAGACTCCCGCCCGGTTGCTGCCACACACCAGTCCCGCTTCTTCTAACGTGGCGTCCATGGCGCTAAAGGCCGGCGTCATTAACATGAAACGCACCGAAGTGCTGAAGGCCAGGTGACACCAAATGATTCCCCCGTAGGAATAGATGTTCAGCGGCGATTCTGAGAGACCGAAGAGGTTAACGAGGAGCTTATTAATCAATCCGTTGTGCGGATCGAGAAGCAGAATCCAACCCATCGTCATCGGCAGCAGCGGCAAGAAGAAACCAAGCCAGAGCATAATTTCGATGAAGCCCTTGAGCGGTGTGTCCGTGCGCGTAACCACCCAGGCGAAAAAGATCGCGAACACGCTGGTGATGACGACACGCGCGAAAGCGAGAAAAAAAGTGTTGCCTAGAGCGATAGGGAGTCTCGCGTCGGTAAATGCCGCTACCCACCCGCTGACCGTCCACACTGTTGGTTGTCCCGGCCGGCTGGCGACAAGACTTCTTAGAAAGAGCAATCCTATTGGGTAGGCCAAAAGAAGAATCAAGAGTCCGATGAGCAGGAAGGCTGCAACCAAACGCCACGAGAATCTTGGGAGTTTGAACTTTTTTAGACCAGCCGGCTGGCCGACCTCGATCCCGGTGGATTCAAGCAACGAGCTCACTGTCATTCCTCATCGGCCAAAGAGTTCTTTGATGATCGCTTCTTCGCGCGCAGACCTGATGGCGTCTTTCTCATAGTAACTAATCCAGTAATTGCCGCCGGGCTTGACGATCAAGTACGACGGTATGTGATCCAATGGAACGTCGACGCGCCGGGATTGCAAACTCAACACTTTGCTCCAGCGGGTCTGGGAGTCGCGGTTAAGAAACCAGTTAATAAAGAGTAGAGCGCTGTTTCGGTGTGGCGCGCGATTCATCAGCGCGATACAGCCCGAACCCGTGCCAATGTGGGTGCCGTAATCTTTGAATTGCGGCAAGACCCCGAATTTGAGTCCGCGCTGGGCCAGCTGAAACAACATGCTGTTGTTCGGCGCAAGTAACCAGGCGTACTTGCCTTGAGCGACCCATTCGAGCTGCCGCCGCTGATCGCGATCCACGGCTCCGGCCTGAGCGCGGATCTTTCGAAAATAATCGGTCGCCTTGTCGGGGCCAAGAGTTCGCCATAACCAGCGAAACATACTTCCCGCGGCGCCTGCGGGAAGCGGATCGTTAAGCACGACTTTCCCCTTCCACTTGGGATCGAGGATCTCGTATAGCTCGTCTATTTCATTGACGTTGACTTGCTTGGGATCGTAAATAACCGGCGGGTTGGGCTGGCTGGTAAACACCACGGTGTAACGCGTTGACGGATTGGTAAACTCATGTCGCCCGTCGCGCCAATATTTGGGCTCTTTGACTTCAGGCAGTATGAACGCCGACTCGATCCGTTCCAACGCGCCGTAGGAGCCAAGCTCCATCATCGTCACGCCGCCGCCGATAAACACGTCGACGCTATAAACGCCACCATCGCGTTCAGCCTTTAGCCTCATCGCTTGCTCCGCGGCGCGCCCACCGACGTATTCGAAAACGATATCGGGGAAGGACTTGCTAAACGCCTCGACTAAAGCGTTGCGCAGAAGCTCGCCCGCCGGGCCGAACACAACGATCTTGCCTTCCTTCTGGGCCGCGCTAACGGTCTTGTCCCATTGCAGTCTCCAGGAAGCCGGCGATTGGGCAAGAGCTGAGGATACGCCAAGGGTTAGTAGCGCCAAAACGTAAAATCGAAAGGTGTGCCAGTTAGCCATTCTAGGCACTATCGCTTTGAACTTCATCATCTTTCGATCCAGACCACAGCATGCGTTCGTTAAGAATTGCCATGTTTTGTTATGAGACAGTAAGCGCAACTGGTATGCCAGCGGATACAGACGGCTTTTCATTCTTCTGCACCGGCAAATTCGCAGCGGTGAAAAAAAATTCGCTTCCTAGTCGCAAGGTTGTGAATGGAGGAACCGAAGCACCGTTAGATGCCTATCGTGGCTCAATGGATAACTAACGACCCATCAGCTGTTAATCCTGTCAACAGATTCGATCGAACCGGCAAAATCCGGACGCATCCCAACTTTTGTTGTTGGCGCGAAAGAATCCAACCGCGGCACTGTAATTGCGAGTTCGATCATTTACACCACAGGCTCGCTGTGGTTGTCCGCCCAACGATTTCCAGCGGGCCGCACAGAGTTTTGGAGCCGAATTGTTCGCAGTGAGGCGCAAGATTGGCGCTTAACAGAACGGATGCAGAGATCCCGCAATGATTGTCTCAGCCAATATTATCGAGACATCCGCTCCCCTCGACGTTCCAAAGGAAGCTCTGCTCTATGAGCAAGAAGAAAACGACGCGGTAACCTGCAACCTATGCGCCCACCGCTGCTATATACCCGCGGGGCGCGAGGGCATTTGTAAGGTGAGAGAAAACCGTTCGGGCGTGTTGCGCACGCTCGTTTATGACCGCGTCATCTCCGCGAATATCGATCCAGTAGAGAAGAAGCCTCTGTTTCATTTTCTTCCCAGCAGTTCCGTGTTTTCAGTCGCCACCGTAGGTTGCAATTTTCATTGCCGCTATTGTCAGAACTGGGAAATTTCTCAGCTGCCGAGAATTCACGCTAACACCGTACCCGGTGAAAGACTCACACCCGACGAAATCGTCAATCTGGCGCTTGAAGCAGGCTGCGAATCGGTCGCCTATACCTACACCGAGCCGACAATCTTCTTTGAGCTTGCCTACGATACGGCAAAACTCGCCGCCGAAGCCGGCCTGAAAAATATCTTCGTTACCAACGGTTACATTACAGCAGAAGCTTTGAGAATGATTCAGCCTTACCTTCATGCCGCCAACATCGATCTCAAAGGTTTTGACGACAAACGCCACCGGCGCATCTCAGGGGCAAAGTTGCAGCCGGTGCTCGATTCAATAGCTCTCGTCAAGGAACTCGGAATCTGGCTGGAAGTGACCACTCTGGTGGTTCCAGGACACAACGACTCCGACCAGGAGCTACGCCAGATCGCTCGGTTCTTGAAGAGCGTTGACCCGGAAATTCCTTGGCACCTAAGCGCCTTCTTCCCTGCCTATAAGATGATGGAGGTCGAGCCCACCGATCGGGAGTCATTATTGCGTGTCTGGCAGATCGGCAAAGATGTCGGGCTTGCCCACGTCTACTGCGGCAATATTCCGGGCATTCACGAAGACACGATCTGCTATCGCTGCAACGCGAAATTAATCCAACGAGTGGGATTCAATGTCACCTCGAATCGGCTCGAGCAAGGCCAGTGTCCTTCGTGTCACACAGCCATTCGTGGAGTGTGGCATAGCGCGAGTTCCAATGTCGTCATCCCAGCACCGACAAACTAAAGGAGTAGACTTATGAGCAACGTTATTTCGGAAGTCTTCGATGCGTCACTGCAAAAAACTCAGGTATGGTTCAACGATTTGATGGCGGAGTTGGACTGGGAAAACCAACCGCAGAGAGCCTACCTGGCCCTGCGAACCGTGCTCCACGCTCTGCGCGATCGGTTAACGGTTGAGGAGGCGCTGCAGTTGAGCGCACAACTACCGATGCTGATTCGCGGCTTTTATTTCGAAGGCTGGAACCTTAAGGGAAAGCCGCACAAAGATCGCCATGAGGAGGATTTTTTCGAACATATCGAGAATGCCTTCAAGAAAGATCCATTGGTGAGCCCACGACGTGTCACCCGGGCGGTCTTCAAAGTGCTCGCCAAGCATGTCAGCGCCGGCGAGATCGAAGACATTAAACAGATAATGCCTAAAGAGCTCCAGGAACTCTGGCCGGCGGAGAAACGCATATGAAATCCAACTCGCCACAATGCCGCTATATCCGTTGGTTTGATGAAATCGGCCTCGACGACGTGCCGCTCGTCGGCGGCAAGAGCGCATCCCTTGGGGAGATGGTTCGGGAGTTGGCGCCCCGAGGAATCAAAGTGCCCAATGGGTTTGCCATTACGGCGGAAGCTTATTGGCATCTTTTGCGTGCTGCCAAAATCGAGCAGCAAATCAAGGAAATAATTTCCGGCCTCGACACACGCGACACGGCAAATCTTCAAAAAAGAGGTAGCGCGGTTCGCCATGTCATCATGGCGGCGCCACTACCACAAGACCTCCAGCATTCGATTGTGAGCGCCTACCACGAGCTGAGCAGAGGAGCGGATGGATCGATGGATGTCGCAGTCCGCAGCAGCGCTACGGCGGAAGATTTGCCGGATGCGAGCTTTGCCGGTCAGCAGGAGACCTATCTAAACGTCCAGGGAGATACGGCCCTCTTGGAGAGCTGCAAGCGCTGCTTTGCGTCTCTGTTTACCGACCGGGCCATTTCCTATCGGCAGGACAAGGGATTTGACCACTTCAAGATTGCGCTTTCGATTGGAGTTCAGCGCATGGTCCGATCCGATCTCGCGTCGTCGGGGGTCATGTTCTCCATCGACACCGAAACCGGCTCTCAGGACATCGTGCTGATCAACGCTGCCTTTGGACTCGGCGAGAATGTGGTCCAAGGTTCAATCAACCCCGACGAGTATTATGTTTTCAAGCCGACGCTCACGCAGGGCTTTCGGCCTATTCTGCAAAAACGTCTAGGCAGCAAAGAATTTAAACTGGTTTACGACATCGGCGGAAGTAAGATGGTGAAAAACATCCCGGTCCCGCCGGACGACCGGTCTCGCTTCGCCGTCACCGATGATGAGATCCTATCTCTTGCCCGATGGGCCTGCCTCATCGAAGATCATTACAGCCAAAAGCGGGGTCAATACACACCGATGGATATGGAATGGGCCAAGGACGGACACACGGGAGAACTCTTCATTCTCCAGGCGCGCCCGGAAACCGTTCAGTCACAGAAATCCTTGGATATGGTCGAGGTCTACCATCTAAAAGAAAAGGGTCAGGCGTTAGTGCGCGGTCGTAGCGTGGGTGAAAAGATCGCTCACGGGCCTGTGCGCGTAGTCAAAAGCGCGCACAACCTCAACGAAGTCCAGAAAGGCGATATACTGGTCACCGACAAGACCGATCCGGACTGGGAGCCGAGCATGAAGAAGGCCGCCGCGATTGTAACGAACCGCGGCGGCCGGACCTGCCACGCCGCGATTGTAAGCCGCGAGCTTGGACTGCCGGCAATCGTCGGCACGGAGAACGCCACCGAAATATTAAAGGACGACCAAGCTGTCACGGTTTCCTGTGCCGAAGGAGAGACCGGATCCGTATACCAGGGTTTGCTCAAATTCGATGTGCAACAATTCAAACTTCACGATCTGCCCCGGCCGCACACCAAAGTGATGATGAACGTGGGTAATCCAGAGGAGGCTTTTCGTCTCTCCTCCCTGCCAAACGACGGCGTTGGATTGGCGAGGGAAGAATTTATCATTTCGAATTACATCAAGATCCATCCGCTGGCTCTTCTTGATTTCGAGCGCCTCGAAGACCGCGCGCTACGCGACCAGATCGAACAGCTTACGGTGGGCTACCAAGACAAATCTCAGTTCTTCGTGGATAAGTTGGCTCAGGGCGTTGCGATGATCGCGGCCGCTTTCTATCCAAAGGATGTCATCGTTCGTCTGAGCGATTTCAAAACCAACGAATACGCCAATCTGATCGGGGGAAAAGCCTACGAACCGGTCGAAGAGAATCCGATGATCGGTTTTCGCGGCGCGTCCCGTTACTACAATCCGCGCTATCAAGCGGGCTTTGCCTTGGAATGTCAGGCAATGAAAAAGGTGCGCCAAGAAATGGGGCTCACGAATATCAAACTCATGATCCCCTTCTGCCGCACCGTTGAAGAAGGTAAGCGCGTTATCGCGGAGATGGAAAAGCACGGCGTCAGACGCGGCGAAAACCAGTTGGAAGTGTACGTCATGTGCGAGATTCCCAGCAACGTTATTCTCGCAGACGAATTCGCAGAAATCTTCGACGGCTTTTCCATAGGCTCCAACGACTTGACCCAACTTGTTCTCGGAGTCGATCGCGATTCTGAAATCGTCGCCCATGTCTTCGACGAACGTAACCCAGCGGTTAAAAACATGATTGCCAGTGTGATCCATGCGGCTAAAGCCAAGGGAAGAAAGATCGGTATTTGCGGCCAAGCGCCTAGCGATTATCCGGAATTCGCCGCATTTCTTGTCGAGTGCGGTATCGATAGCATCTCGCTCAATCCCGACACGGTCCTCAAGACGACCCTGAAGATTGTAGAGATGGAGTCAGAGATCGGTCGTTCACAGGCAAGAGGTTCAGCGGAAACCGAACAGCAACGCGTCGCTCGCGCCGTTTGAACGGTAGGTTTCAACGGTAGGCCAATCCTTTTTTAAATAGGAGGAATGATTATGCGCATCCGGCTTTGGGACAATCAACCGCGATGCCCTAGGAAGTCGAAAAGATGGTTAGCAAAATGACCAGAAGCGTTCGACCAAGAGGATAGTCAGCGCCCTGCATCGAGACTTCCTCAGCATTGGCGAACGGATCACCGCCTGCTCTTGTGCAACATCTGAAACATCGAGGTTTCGGCCCGGCGCAGAAACAACAAGACGGTATCACTAGCCTCTGACTTGGTCATTAGGGTGTCAAAATCATCGAGTGAACGAATGGGTTGGCGGTTCACTTCTTCAATCACGTCCCCATGTCGCAGCCCGGCAAGGTCGGCGGGACTCCCTGGATCAACCGCAGTGATAACAACCCCCTTTTGCTCCCATTCGAGTCGATAGCGGCGTGCGACTTCTGGTGAAATGGCCATAGCCACTAATCCCCATCGACTTACCCGCATCTCCGGAAGGGTGGCCTTAGCCTGGGGTGAGGGCAATTGCCCTGGGATTACGGAAAATACCTTTTCTCCCCCTTCCCGAAAAGCGGTCAACGCCGCCGGCTTGCCGACGACAGCTCGTGCGACGAGCGCCGGCAACTCATGAGACTCTTTGATAGAGACTCCGTTGAAACCGGTAATAATATCACCGCGGCGCAAATCCGCCGCCTCCGCTGGGCTAGCTTTAGCAACCTCGGTTACGAGTGCACCTTTGGCGTCGCTCAATTGAAATGCGTGGGCAAGGTCCGGCGTCACCGGTTGGACTGAAACGCCCAGCCAACCACGGGTAACCTTGCCAGAAGACTTGAGTTGCGAGATGACCGATCTCGCTTGTTCCATCGGAATGGCGAAACCGATACCGATATTGCCGCCGGAGCGGCTAAAAATGGCTGTGTTAATTCCGACGACTTCTCCGCGCATATTAAGCAGTGGCCCCCCGGAGTTACCGGGATTGATCGACGCGTCGGTTTGAATAAAGTCGTCGTAGGGTCCAGCGCCAATGACGCGCCCCTTGCCGCTAACGATACCGACTGTCACCGTCTGTTCCAGCCCAAACGGATTGCCCACCGCCACAACCCACTCTCCGACCCGTAAGCTGGCAGAACTACCTAATTTCAACGCCGGTAAAGCGCGGGATGCGGCGATCTTGATCAACGCAAGATCGGTCAACTCATCGATTCCAACGACGGTTGCCTCGTACTCTTCAGAATGGGGCTTGGAGAGCCGGGCCATGATTTGCTCGGCGTTACGAATCACATGGCTGTTGGTGACGATGTATCCATCCACACTAATGATAAAACCCGAACCCAGGCTGCGCCGCTGGTTCGGCGGCGAACGCTCTCCGAAATAGCGGCGAAAGAATTCTTCCAGAGGATCTTCCTCACCATATGGGCGCGGCCCAGGCTCGGGAAGCGGCCAGGCCGGCCCTCTTGCTCCCGAGTCGATTTTTTGAGTTGTCGAAATGTTAACTACGGCGGGCATCACCCGTTCAGCGACATCAGCGAAGGACGCCGGCGGAGTGGTGGGCGTTGCCGCTGGCGAAACAGAAGTCACTGCGGCGTAGGAATGCGCGTTGCCCACACATGAAAAAGCGAATCCGGAGAGAATTGCAGCAATGACAAGGACAGCAGATCTCGTCAACCATCCACAGCGCTGCCTCGCGCTGCTCATTAGCTTACCCCGCTCTATATCCATTTCGATCATCTTCCGTCGCAGCAATCGATTGACCCGCCGTCAGAACGTTCGCGCTTTCACATCCCGCCTCGCCGTTCCGGCTGACAAACTTAACTGAGCAAACAGTGAGCCACACGGGAATCGAACTCTACTGAGAGTTGCGGCAATGGTTCCTTGATTTTATCTCAAATATGAAAAGATTGGCCCTGACCCGTCGCAGGACTGCGACAACGCTCCGTCAGGTCGGAGACATTTAGTGGCGTTATCTCGCGAGATTCTTCGTGGCATCCGATTTGCCTTTGCCTGGGTTGTCGATTGACAGGGGCTTCGGAGGTGGCACCGGACGCGGCGATTGCCCCTTGATGCCGATAAGCCTTACCATTCGCGCAGAGTAGCCTCCATGCTCATCACCAAAGGACAATTCCGCGTCGACACATCGGGTTACCCGTATGACCACTGGCGGGGAGTTTGTTATCCGGAAGGTCTGCCCAAAAAGAACTGGTTCGCGTACTACGCGAGTCACTTCGATACCGTCGAAATCAATAGTACCTTCTACGGCCTGCCTTCCGCTGAAATGTTTGATAACTGGCGGATACAGGCGCCGCCCGGATTCTGCTATGTGCTCAAATTCAGCCGTTACGGCTCGCATGTGAAGCGCCTGAAAGAGCCGCGCCCAACGATCAAGACTTTTTTGCAACATGCGCGCCGGTTGAGAAAATCTCTCGGTCCGATTCTGGTTCAGCTGCCACCGAACTGGAACATGAACATTGCTCGGCTCCTAGGTTTCCTGAAAGCCGCGCCACGCTCGGTTCACTGGGCGTTCGAATTCCGGGATCGCCGCTGGTTATGTGAGGATGTGTTTTCCATTTTGCAGAGCCATAACGCCGCCTTGTGTATTCACGACATGATCGAGGATCATCCCCGGCGAATTACCGCGACCTGGATTTATCTACGTTTCCACGGCGATCACTATAGCGGGAGCTACCCGCCGCAAGCGCTGCAGCATCAAGCAAAGTGGATTAACCAGCAGCTCGCCGACGGAAGAAACGTTTTTGCTTTTTTCAACAATGACGCGCAAGGCTACGCGGTTCAGAATGCCGCCGACTTGAGACGGTATGTCGGTGTATAAATGTTACCGGCGATCCCGGTAAAGCTGGCATGATGCTCGATCCAAGCAATGGCAATGGAGGCGGCTATGGCCATCATAGCTCAAAGCGACAAACAGATTTCCGACGGGAACCGTTATCCGTTGGGCGCAAGCTTGACGGAAGATGGCGTAAATTTCGTCCTCTACACGAAGCACGCTCCCGCAGTCTCCCCAGCCGCACCGTACTGCTGGTAGCGAAATGACAATCGCCGCCGAAGAAAGCGCTGTGAAATGGAAAATATTGAGATCGCCCGAGTCCTGAACGAATACGCCGATCTGCTCGAACTCAAAGTCGAGAACCGCTTTCGTATTCGTTCCTACCGCAAAGCCGCGCAGATGGTTCAAGGCCTGTCCACGCCCATCGCCCAGCTGATCGAACAAGGCAAAGACCTTACCGTGTTGCCGGGTGTCGGTGACAGCATGGCCGAGCACATCATGGAGATCTTCACGAGCGGAACTCTCAAAGCGCTCGACGGACTTCGCAAAGAGATTCCCGCCGCAGTGAGCGAGCTTATGGAGATCGAGAGGTTGGGACCCAAGCGGACCAAGCAGCTCCAAGAACAACTGGGGATAAGCTCCATCAAGGACCTTCAACAAGCGCTCGACGCCGGCAAATTGGTGAGGTTGCCCGGCTTCGGCAAGAAGAGCATCGAGAAACTGCGCCAGGCCATTCAAACATTTCAGAAGCGGCCCAAGCGTTTCTTGCTCAGGGATGCCGAACAATTGGCGCGGCCACTCATTGAGCATCTCGGCGCGGGCGGCGATATCGAGAAGGTCGAAATCGCCGGGAGTTATCGGCGTCGGATGGAAACCGTGGGCGATATCGACATACTCGTCGCGAGTGAGAATCCAGAATCGGTGATGCAGCGTTTTCAATCTTACTCGGAGGTCGTGCGCGTGCTCGCCGCCGGGGCCACGCGCGGAACAATTATCCTGCGCTCGGGATTACAAGTCGACCTGCGTATCTTGCCACGGCGTTCTTACGGCGCGGCGCTCAATTACTTCACCGGCTCCAAGGCCCACAACATCGCGCTTCGAAGCCTCGGCGTAGAACACGGACTGCGCATCAACGAGTACGGCATATTCCGCGTGCCGAGGGGAGTGAAGCCCGCGGATCCCGAAAAAGCAGAAGGCGAGCGCATCGGTGGTGCCGACGAGCAGGATGTCTACCGAATCCTAAAGCTCGACTACGTACCCCCGGAATTGCGCGACGCGCGTGGCGAGATCCAGGCCGCCCGAGAGCACAAGCTTCCGGAATTGATCAAGCTCAACGATATCCGGGGAGACTTCCACATGCACAGCAAGTGGACGGACGGCAACAATACTATAGAAGAGATGGTCCGCGCCTGCGAACAATTGGGCTATCAATATTGCGCCATAACCGACCACAGCCAAGCGGTTCACGTAGCTGGGGGCCTCAGCGCGAAGGAAATCATGGCGCAACTCGAAGAGATTAATAAGCTTCGGGCCAAGATTCACAACATCAGACTTCTCGCCGGCTGTGAAGTCGACATACTGGCCGACGGTTCCCTCGACTATCCCGATGATCTCCTCGATCAGCTCGACATTGTGGTCGCCGCCGTGCACTCGAAAATGGCTATGACTAAGAGCCAGATGACCAAGCGAGTGGTAAAAGCTCTGGCCCATCCGGCGGTAAAGATTCTCGCTCACCCCACGGGACGACTGATCAATGACCGCGAGCCATATGCGATCGATCTCGACGAAGTCTTTAGAGCCGCCAAAGTATTTGGCGTTGCCGTCGAGCTCAACGCACAACCTGACCGGCTCGATCTGAACGATAAGCATGTCCAGAGAACGAGGGAGATCGGCGTGAAGATCGCAATCAACTCGGATGCTCACAGCGTCGGACAGCTACGCTTCATGAGCTATGGAATTGATCAGGCGCGGCGCGGCTGGATGGAGAAGCAGCAGGTCGTGAATACGATGACCTGGCCACAGATCGGGAAGTGGCTCAAGCAGCGGCGCCAAAGACTTGATACGATGGCTGGATCGTAACCGGGAGCTTTGCACACCGCGCACTTGTTGTGCGGCCTTCGGCTCAAATTTTTCTACTCAATTTTTCGAACTGGTAACAAATAGTTCGTCGCCGTTGCGCTACTTCCAAGCCAGGATCTCCGGATCCTTTCGCCTCGTGCGCGGCTTTTCCTGGGGACACCCACGATAATCGGGGCGATGGCGGCGCACTCGGCTGGGATGCCGAGCTCGGATTTTAGTTTCGGCCCGTTCGGTGCCGGAACGGCGACACCGATCACACAGGAGCCAAGTCCCATGGAACGGCAGCGAGCAGTAAATTTTCTGCAGCCAGCCTATAATCAGCAACCACGAATGGCCCCTTAGGTTTACCGCAGATGATGATCAGCTACCGGCGTCATAGAAAATGTTAAAGTCGGGCTGGTCGAGAATTTCGAGTAGATGGCGCGCTTGATCTGGATGAGCGTGCTCGGCCTCTGCTGTGAAAATCTTTTTTTCACGATCCGAGAGACGCCCCAACACCGCTCTGTCCTGCACAATGACAAACGCCCATGTCTCTTCATGCACCGCCGTCACATGTCCGATGTTTTGTGGGCATTCGTCCTACACGTGCTTAGCAAGCTCAAATGGGTCGCCATTAGCCTTCAGAGCCCATATCCCTCTGAAGCCAGTAACGCGAACGCGCGCGCCAGGAATCGCGCGTCTCAGGGCAAACTTGAAATGTCGGCCAGGCTAAAGACCTCGGCTTGTAACTACAAGCTATACGTTTGCGTGTCGGAAGACTTCAGCCATGGATAACTTTAGCAAGACCACGGAGGAGAAGATAGTTAAAAAACAAGGCAAGGCCTGTGCGAGATGATTTTTTTCCGTTTGTCACGACCGTTTCTTTCTATGCTTCTTATTAATTGAATGCCGGCGCTTTCGGCACTGGAGTTGTTAACCCTGAGAATCCGCAACGATGCTATTTGTCATCGGCGCCAAATCCATCGCTTTGAGACGGCCACGAATATTTTGGTTGTTCTGCATTATCAAAGGGTTAAATTTACCAGCTTGTTCTTTTCTTCAGGTACTCGTTTTGCACACAGATATCAGCACCGGTGAGAAGTGTCCGCAGAATTGTTTGTTTTCAGGATCAAACTGAAGGAGGCGGCTAATATGAATAATTTTGATGTGAGGAAAGGCTTGTTAACGCTCGCGGTCATATCCGCTTTGGCGTTGTTTCAGGCATGCGCAGCAACACGAGGTTCGGTTGGAGACCAGATCAGCTCTATCAATCAGCGGTTTTCAAAGCTAGAGGGGCAGGTAACACAAATGGAAAACCGTTTTCCTGCGATTGAGAACCGGCTTACCAGCAACGAGAAAAAAGTCGACCAGGTTGCGACTACAAGTGAGCAGGCCAATGCCAAGGCTGATCAGGCCCTGAGTAATATAAGTAACCTACGCTTGGAAAAGCGGCTGGTTTTGGATCTCAAGGGCGAAGTGGTATACGGCCTCGATTCCGCGATGCTGACGGATGAAGGTAAGAAGAACATTGACGTATTTCTGAGCGATCTCAAGGGCGAAAGTAATGGACATCAGACTTTCGTCGTTGGTGGTCATGCCGACAGCACCGGGACAGATCGATATAACTACAACCTGGGGCGCAAGCGAGCCGATAGTGTGGCCCAGTATCTGATTTTGGACAAGAAGATTGATCCAATGCAGGTGGTCACCGTTTCTTTTGGCGAGAGCTCGCCCCTGGCCGACAATAAGACTCCTAAGGACCAGGAAAAGAACCGTAGAGTCGAGATTCGAGTTTACTCCGACGTCATTACCGCAAGGTCCGGGATGACGACGGCTCAACGCTGAGTAACAAACAAGACCGCGAAATCGCTCAAACCTCCTCACCGGCCCCGCTCTTCTTTGGACTTCGCACAATATGGACGACGTGAAGTCGGTGGGCTATGGAGTGCTCTTTTTTTCGCGCGGGAAAATCCTTCTGGAGGAGACCCGCGCAGGCCACCCGCAGAGCACGGCAAGAGAAACCTTGGAGAGTTGTTTATTACCATTGCTCGAGAGCCGCTCTCGCTTGAATGAGACGAAAACTAACATGACGGTCCGGCGTATCTATGCCATTTGTCTCCGACAGTTCTAGTTCTTCCTCGAAAGCCCACAACGATTCGGAATTATTTTCGTCCATTCGATTCTCGATTATCGTCTTGCGGGGATTCATCGCCCGCTACCTCGATACAGTAGCGCGTATCGTTGCGAAACTCATTCCAGCTTCGTATGTCTTTGAAGGCATGCGTATCGTTCCATCAACAAGAAAGACCTCAATTACTCCGGTGCTCATCGGAACCGCACTGGCATTCCTTTAGGTTATTTCGGCGTATTTTTTTTAAGCCACGTCACACGACGCGCGTGCGCAGCTTACGCGCGCTCATTCCCTGGTCGAATTATCAAAACCGGATTGTCCGAGTGACGCACTACCTTCTCCGCGACACTTCCCAATACCCACCGCGACATACCGGACCGACCATGGCTACACATCGCGATGAAGCTGTCAGGAATCTGTTGACCCAAAAGTAGAATCTCATCTGCGCTGTAACCCTCAGGACAAACCACGGAAACTTTATCGAACCCCTGCCGTCTCAATTCCCCGGCTTTCTTCTCGAGATAGCCATGTGCCTCGGATTTGAACCGCTTTCGGATCGCGTCGTAGTTGATCGCGTAGCGGCCCTCGGTGCCACCGTACAGGGTCGCAGGAATGTCAAAAACACGGATTAATAGAACTTCCAGATTCAGTACCTTCGCTAGTTCCAGGACCGCCGGAAAGACAAGCTCGGCAAGTTCAGAACCATCCAGTGGTAGGATCACACTTTTCAACGTTGCCTCGCCGTCACTCATAGCCTTTTCATTCGCACGCACGAGGAGTAACGGGCCGCTTGATCCCCGGAGAACCTTTTCGGCCACGCTCCCTAACAACCACCGATGAAGCCCCGACCGACCGTGCGTGGCCATCGCAATCAACGTACCTTTGTTTGCACTTGCCTTGTCGATGATTACCTCTGCCGGCCCGCCTTTCTCGACAGTGCACTGAACAGGGATGCCAGGAAAGCGATAGGCAATGTCTTCTAAGTAATCTCCGCTGCTCCATGCTTCGTCTTCGGCGATCGTATCGAGAAAGCGACCTTTACCAGGCGATATTTTGCTAATCATCTCGGAGATATCGATTACCCGCATGAGTTCGACGGGAACATTTAGACTGCCAGCGAAACAGCGAGCGTAGGGCAGAACCAGCTCCGAGAGTTGCGATCCATCCAATGCGACCAGTATTTTTTCGTACATAATTTCGTTCAATCGGCGCGGTGTCGATTACTCAGGCTTTTGGCAATTTTTATGCCGGCTGCGACTCTTGGCTTTTTCACTAATCCTGGCGCCGTTTGTTTCACAAATGACAAATTGACGTCGATCTGTTTGTCAGCTTTGAGATTTCTCCGAGAAACACTCGGGAAATCCACTGGTCCGTTACTTGCTCCCCTCGTGCAACATAATCCTGGAACTTGGAGGATGATCGTGAGCCCGCGTAAGCAATCTGGTATGACGGATGAGCTGTGTACAGTCACTTTTTCATTGCCAAATGCGGGCGTCGCGTCAGTTCGCACTGTAAATATCGTTGGCGACCTCTATGGTTGGAATAAACATAGCAACCCTATGACGAAGCAGAAGAATAGCATTTTCGCCGGCAGTATTTCTCTTGTGTGCGGCAGAGAATATCGGTTTCGCTATTTGCTCGACGGTTAACACTGGAAGTACGACGGGAAAGCCGACAAAGTCAGCATAAGTGCTTGGTTGGCCGCCGCGGCACACGAAGTCCCCCGGGAGCTTGGCGATTTCGGCATCTTGATTCACGGCGGCTGGAAAAAGCGCAGAGCGCTGCGCAAGAAGATCCACACTACGCTTACGGCACGGGTTTGAGACAAGGCATCTGGAGTTACGTCGGCAGAGCCGAGAACGCGAACGGTCGACTACCCCAGGCCAAGGAATCCTTGGAGCGAGCGCTAGCCGCGAATCCCGAAGAGCCTATCACCAGACTTTATTTGGGTTTGACGTTGGCGCGTGGGGGCGACCGGCAGGGGGGGCCTCAATGAGATCGAGGATGGATTGAAGGGAATTTACGACTGGCTTGAATACGTCACGCAAACTTTCGAAGTCTTGAGCTAGTTTTCTCGTCGTTACCTCGTTCATAAGTATCTCCCTTCACGATTTCTTATCCGCCGAAAGCACACAAACACTGCCCATCAGTCATTCCCAAGTTCGCGCTTGCGACCGCGAGTCGCCGATGATTTTACTGGCAGGTTTCAGTTCTGGCCCAGTCATCCGTTCCGTCTAAACTAGGAAATCTCGCTTACCCACTACCGCAACTTGGCACTAATTCCTGGCCTCAACGTTGCGCTCACTTGAGAATGTTTGGTTTGGCCAGGATAATTCGTGAATAAGGTCGCCGACGTTGCAAATACGTATCCTTTGGCCAGTCCCAGTGACAATACGGCAACTCATCATGATTGCGGTACTCGGAGTTCCGCGGGTTCAATTCTGCTTTAGGAGCGTTTTCTCCTTCATCGTGCGAATGAGCCCGTCGTAACCCACCGGAACCCGTCTCAGCCGCAACGGTTACGATCGGTTGTTAATATTCTCGGGGGAGAGAGAGTCAAATTCGTCAAGCGATCGGCGCGACAAGCTTGACCAGCGTGACGACATCGTCGTGACTCCGCTTCTCGATGATGCATAACACAAGCGTTCTGATACGCGCGCCCATGACGATTCCTTGTGTGAGGGTCGCTGACATCCTGCGACTCTGGCGTCGCCAACGCCATTTCTATGTTACATTGGCATGATCAAGTCGTAGATCTTGATGAAACAGATGCACTCGCTGTGGGTCTGCGCTTAGGTGGAGTGCATCACCGCGCTTTATTTGAGTCTGCGCCGACAAACGCGCGACCAGTTTCAGGTTATCGCAGGACAGATGCACAAAGCGATCCGATCCGAGATCTTCGACAAAGGTAACTGTTCCAGAAAGCCAAGCCCTGTCTTGTTTACAAGGATGAAAATCTTCGGGTCGGATACCAATCGTGACGTGCGCACCCAGGTACGCAGGGCCAAGATTGGAAAGTATACCGGAAAAGTTAAGACGCATTGACCCAACTTTCAGCCATTTACTCGACCCGTCTATTTGCCCTTCGATCAAGTTCATGCGCGGATTGCCGACGAAGCCGGCGACGAAGGTATTGGCCGGCCGATGATAAATTTCCGCCGGCGTACCGCGCTGCTGGACCGCACCTTGGTCAAGCACGACGATGGTGTCGCCCAGCGTCATCGCTTCGGCTTGGTCGTGAGTGACATAGAGCATCGTCGCGCCCAAACGCTCGTGCAGTTTGGCGAGCTCGACGCGCATGGTCGCGCGCAGCGTCGCGTCAAGATTGGACAGAGGCTCGTCGAACAGGAACAACTTCGGTCGGCGTACGATCGCCCGCCCCAATGCGACGCGCTGGCGTTGACCGCCGCTCAACTGCTGCGGCTTGTGTCCCAAGAGCGAGTCGATTTCCAACAATTGGGCAGTCTCCGTGACACGCGCTTGAATCTCGTCTTTGACTAAGCCGCGAAGCCGGAGGGAAAATCCGAGATTCTCCGCTACGGTCATATGCGGATAGAGCGCGTAGTTTTGAAAGACAAAGGCAACGTCGCGGTCGCGCGGCGGCAAGCGTTCCACAGACTCGACACCGATCCGAACCTTGCCGCTTGAAGCGTGCTCTAATCCCGCGACGATGCGAAGGAGCGTCGACTTGCCGCAGCCCGACGGGCCGAGCAAAACGCAAAACTCACCGTCGGCGACAGTAAAAGAAATCTCGCCGAGAACGCGGCTGCGGCCGAACGACTTTGAAAGGTTTTCTATCGAGAGTGAGGCCATCTTTCGATTTTGGATTTTCGATTACTCGGATTGTTGAATTAGGAAGTGTTCCGCGGTGTCAAATCCAAACTCAAACATCCAAAATACCCATTATCCTTTCACCGCTCCCGCCGACAAACCCTGCACGATGCGCCGTTGAAAGATCAGCGTGAGCACAATCAAAGGCAGCGTCGCGATGGTCGACGCGGCGGCGATTTCGCCCCAGGGCATCGTGTACTCACCCGGAAACAGCGCGATGCCCACCGGCAACGTTTGCACCGCCGGGTAGGTCAAAATGATCAACGCGAAGAAAAATTCGTTCCACGCATGGATGAAAACCAAAATCGCCGCGGTGAAGATCCCCGGCGCGGCGAGTGGAAAAACGACGTGGCGTAGCACCTGCCAGCGGCTACAGCCATCGATCAGCGCCGCTTCTTCGATGTCGTAGGGCAGTTCTTTGAAAAACGTCGTGAGCACCCAAATCGCAAAGGGCAGGGAGAGTGAAATATATGCGGCGACGATGCCCTGATAACTGTTGAGCCAGCCCAGTCCGCTCAGCAAACGCCAAACCGGTCCGGCGATGGCGATTTGCGGAAACATCGACAGCGCGAGCAGCAACAGCAGATAATATCGGCCCCAACGTAGCTTGAAACGGGCCAATGCATAGGCAGCCAAGGACGCAATGACGATGCTGATGACCGTCGTGGCGCCGGCAACGATGGCGCTGTTGGCGATATAGCGGAGCAGCCCATGTTGCGCCAGCGCGGCTTGGTAATGCTCCCAGTGAAAGTTCGGCCACAGCACCGGTGGGATGGCGCTAATCTCGGTGGCGCTTTTCCAGGAAGTCGTGACGAACCAAAGAAAAGGCAGCAAACCAAATGCGCCAATGAGGAGCACACCGGCCAAGACGGTGATTTTTTTCATGCGGGCTGCTCCTTGGCCAACAGTCGCGCGCCGAGCAGCCGGATGTAGACCATTGCCAAGATCAGGGACAGCAAAAACACCGCCACGGCGATGGTCGAGCCATAGCCAATCATGCCTTCGGCGAAGCTTTTTTTGTAACCGTAGAATTGCAGCACATTGGTCGTGTCCGCCGGGCCGCCTTGGGTCATAACGAAGACCAAGTCGAAAACCTTGAACGCATCGATGGTGCGAAACAGCAAAGCCAGAAGTAAAGCGGGCTTCACCAGCGGCAACGTGATGAGGCGAAACTTCTGCCACGCGCCGGCGCCGTCAATGCTGGCCGCCTCGTAGAGTTCGCGTGGAATGCCTTGCAGCCCCGCTAGAATGATCAGCGCCGCAAACGAACTGGTCTTCCAGATATCCGCCACCATGATCGATAGCAGGGCTAAGCCAGGCTCCGCCAGCGGCGCCCAGTATCGATCGGTGGCGTCGCCGAACATTACAAAATTGAATAGGCCGTAGCGGTCGTTAAAAATGAAGCGCCACATTTGCGACGCGACGACAGTGGGAATCGCCCAGGGCACCAGCACGATGGCGCGCAGCCAGCCGCGGCCGCGAAACGATTCGTTCAGGACCAGAGCCATGCCGAGGCCAAGCAGGACTTCGATGGGGGTGGTAACCGCGACGAAAGTTATCGATGTGAGCAGGGACTGAATTGCCACCGGGTCGCTGAGCAGATCTTGATAATTCTCCCAACCGACAAACCTCTGACCCAGCCACGGCAAGGTTAGAATCATCCGGTAAAAGCTCAAGCGAAAGGACTCGATAATCGGATAAAGCGAAAACAGCACGACGAACAAGAAGCTCGGCGCGAGAAACCTCCAAACCGGATCGTTCGATCTTTTCACGGGCGTGGCCTTTCACGCAGCAGATCCAGAACTCGATTCATGTCGCGCGCGGCCACACCGGCCATTTGGTCGATGTTGGAATCGGGGATGGCGATCGCCGAGCTGAAGTAGCGCTGCATGATGTTGGAAAGCGGCAGGTAGACCGGCGTGCGCGGCCGCGGTTCGGCTAGAACAAAAGTCTCGTAGCGCGCGCTAAAGTGCGGGTGCTTGGCCAAAACCTCGGCGTCGCGATACAAAGCCGCCCGCGCCGGCCCGCGGCCGGTGGCGAGGGCGATCTGTTTTTGCGCTTCGCGACTGGTCATATGCTGCACGAATTCCCAGGCCAACCCTGGGTTGCGCGAGAAGCGGCTGATGCCAAGCTGCCAGCCGCCCAGGGCCGCGACACTCTTCTGGCCAGGAAATGACGGTAACGGCATCACTCCGACATGACCGGCGACTTTCGATCGTTGAGGATCGTTGGCGACTTCCCAGGCGTAGGGCCAGTTGCGATGAAACAGTGCTTTCCCTTGGGTGAACAGCGCCAGTGATTCGGGCTCCTGATACGCCAGCACGCCGCGATGCGAAATCGACCGAATAATTTGGTCTCGCACGAAGCGAACCGCCTCCGTGGCTCGGCTGCTTGCGAGTGCGCTGTTAAGCGTTTGTTCGTCCCACAGGGCCGCGCCGTTGCTCATGAGGAATTCCATCATATTGCAAACCAGCCCCTCGTATTGTTTGAACTGCGCTGAGTAGCCGGTGAGGTAAGGGTCGCGCTCCTGCGCCAGGATCCGCTTGGTTTGCTCGACCAGCTCGGGCCAAGCGCGCGGCGGCGCGAGTTTGTACTTGGCCAGCAAATCTTTGCGAAAATAGAGCATGCCGGCGTCGACGAACAGCGGCACGCCGTAAATCCGGCCGCGATAACGGTTAGCTTCGATGGGCGCGGTGAGAAATTCTTTTTGCTGGGGGACGGAAAAATACTCATCCAACGGCAACGCCCAACCCGCCGCGGCGAATTCGCCGGGCCAGATGACGTCCATGAAAAACACGTCCATCTCCGGGTCGCGGTTGCGCAGCTTTTGGGTCACCAGATCGTGGAACTCAGTAGAGGAATGGGGGCCGACTTCTCGAACGACCTTGACACCGGGATGACCGGCCTCGAAATTCGCAATCAACTGTTCCCAAACCACCGCCGCTTCCGATCTCCAGCTGACAAAGCGCAAGTGAGATTGCGCCGCAGCCGCGGAAACGAGCAAACAGAGGAAGAGGACAGCCGTCACTATTTTCATTTGTAGACTTGGCCAACGAAAGCACCGCGTCACGGTGACCTTTGGTCCAATAGGTTTTCGATAGCCTTGCGCCAACCCTCTGGTCCGATGGCCTCGGTGCGCTTCACACTCGGCAGATGTGTCGTGACCTCGCCGTTCCAACTGCCATCCCGATTGCGCACCAGCACCGCGATGTCTGTTTGCCGGAGCAGCTGCAGATCGTTGGCCGAGTTGCCTAAGCCAATGGCTAGCAAATATGGATACTCCCGCCGGTAGTAATCTAGCAAGACTCTTACCGCATCGCCTTTGTCGTGACCGCCAGTGAGATGATGGAAACGATCTCCCTTGGTGACCGTCAGCCCTCTCTCCCTCAGCGCAGCTAAAAGAGTTTCTTCATCGCCAACATCGATGAAAAACGGTTCGTCGTATTCTCGCTGCCGGGCTTGGATCGCCTGATCCAGCGTCAGACCGGTGCGGAACATGATTGCTTGAAAGGTCATAGTTCCAAAGGATTGAATCGTGGCACCGCAAGCTTGAGCGGTTTCTTGCAAGACCTGGCGCAAATAAAATATTTTCTTGCCGAACTCGATAACATCCAAGAATTTTCGAGGTTTCAGGGCCGCAATTGCGAATGGGAAATACTTCTGCGGCAGATAGATCGCGCCGCCACTTTCGCAGATAAAGGGATCTTTCAGTCCAAGCTTACGCTGCAGCGGGATAATTTCAGCGGCAGTTTTGCTCGAACAGAAAACCAGCGGGATTTCTCGCGCGCGTAGCCTTGCAACGGCCGCCAAACTTTGTTCGTAACTGTACGTCCGTTGGTCGAGCATCGTGCCGTCCAGATCGGTGATGACGACCAAGGATTTTTCTTTTAGCTTGGCGGGCATTCTGCCTCCGCGTACGCTGCTCGCTTAGCCCGATAGGCAGGGATCGAGATCATCGGCGGCCGCTCACGGTCCTGGATCGGTTTTAGTTCCAGGGCGTAGCTCGTTCTCTGCGGCTTGATCAGCTTCATCGAACGATTGATTTCATCCAATATCTCAATGCGGCTTTTCTGTTGCAGCCGCTGCACCACCACCTGGATAATGGCGAACGACATTTGACTGAGGGAAGCCAACGACTGATTGCGGTGCACCCGCTCCTCAAGATCCACCTGGGCGATGGCCGTGAGGCCGTATTTGTTGAATAGATCGATGAGCAAACCGGTCTCGACGCCGTAGCCGGTGAAAAACGGCATCTGTTCCAGAGCCGACCGACGTCCGGCGTATTCCCCGGCCAGAGGCTGAATCATGCCCGAGAGCTCGGGATAGAACAGATTGAACAGCGGCCGAATCGTCAGTTCAGTGACTCTGCCCCCGCCCTCCGAAATCAATTTGCCGTCCATCTCGATCGGCCGGCGGTAAAACCCTTTGACGTACTGGATCTCGGGCTCGCGCAATAGCGGTCCTAACAGGCCATAGACGAAACCGGGATAAAAATTCCTGATGTCGGTGTCGGCCCAAGCAATAATATCGCCCTTGAGCATATGCAGGCTTTTCCATAGCGCTTCGCCTTTGCCGCGAAAGGCGCCCTCATCCGGCAAAACTTCTTGGTGCACGACGACCGGAATACCGAGGTCCTCGGCAATCTTAACGGTGTCGTCCGCCGAACCTGAATCGATCAGCACGATCTCGTCCAACAGCGGCGCTTCTTCGACTAGCGCCGTCTTGACGATCTGAATAATGTTGCCGACGGTTTCCGCTTCGTTGAGCGCGGGCAGACCCAGGCTAATGGTAAGATTCTGTTTTCGCTTCAAGTCGACGAGTTTCGCCAGGTCGGCAAACTCTCCGCGGTGAAAAGTGTTCTCGGCGAACCACTGGTCGACCTGGTCGGAAAGATTTTTGGGCTGGACAACGCGCCGAGTTTCTTTCCATGTTCCGAAAGTCTCCGGTGTTTTGACGACCAGCAGCGGCTTATCCAGCGATAGGGCGATCTGCTCGACCACGGGACCTAGAAAAAATGATTGCGGTTCGGTTGCCGCCCCGGCGCCAACGATAACGGCGTCATGGGTTGCAGCATGTTCCAGGATGGTTTTCTGCGGGTCGCCCCGCACGGCGAGAAAACGCGTGACATGAGATTGGTGCCGCATGCGGCGCAAGAACGTGTCGTAGAATGCCTCATTGAACTCCGCTGATCCAAAACCGCACTCGCAATGGAGCACGGTGATTTCCGCCCCGAGGGTAAAGGCAAGCCGATCGGCAATCTGCAAGGCGAACTCTGCGTAGGGTCCGCCGCGAACGGGAAGAAGGATTTTCTTCCAGCTGGCTAAGTTGCTGACGCGGGCAACCATCACATTGCACGGTGGGGCTTCGACCAGCCGATCGATGGTGCGGCCAAACAACAGCGTTTCGGCACTGGCCCTGCCTCTCCACGGCAGAATCAACAGATCGGCGCTTTCAGCGGCGGCGCTTTCTGCGATACCTTCAGTGACTCGATGGGCAACGCGCACCAGCGGCTTGAGCTCGACCCGTTTATCGGTGATGAGATCGCTAACTTCGTCCAACGCAGCCCGCGACGCGACCGCATCTCCCGTGCCTTCGCTCAGCGACATGTCATCAGCCACCCGCACCACTCTAAGGGCGACAATCTTTCCACGCGGACCAACCAGGCGCATCGCCAAGTCGAGGTTTGCCTTTGCCTCGGACTGGCTAACAACCGGTAAGAGGATTTTTTCGCAGCTCATGGCAGTTATCTATCTTCTTCTACCTGCTTCTAAACTTTTCAGACTTCCCTGCGCATCACCACTCAGGCGCGGAAAACCTGGTGCAAAGCGGGCGCCGTCAATCGCGCCTGACAAAATCAATGTCCTTGGCGCCTATCGTCTTATTGCGGTTGGTTCTCCCGATCTTCATTTGTGCCGTCAATGATTTAATCGGCTTGAACGGTTGAAACGACTGGAAAGAGCGTTCTCTTTTAGCTTCCACTGCCGAAAACTTTTTGCAGCACGCCCCAGCTCTTGGATTCTCCTTCTTCGGCTTCCCAATACTTCACCAAGTAAGGCTTCTCCTTTTCAAAAATCTCCGCCTGACCTTCAATGACCCGCTCCGACTCCGCCGTGGTCATCTCCGCGGTTTCGTTAATAAAGGACGCGACCCGGGCTTCGTACAGAGGACTCATCACGTCGACGAGTTTGGCACGATCCTTGGGCCAGTGGTGAAAGGTCGCCGCGATTTCATAAATAATATGCGCCCAACAGGTGACGTCCAGATAGAAAGTTTTCCGCTCTGCAGTGGTCAACTTTTGCACCGCGGCGTAACAGGGTGAGCTGAGAATATCTTTCCACAGCGCGCCGAAGTGTTGCTGGCCCGTTTTGAAATTCTGTATCAACAGCTCTTGATCGACCTTGATCGCTTCCGGTTCAAGAATCTCTTCCGTACCGAAGGTTTGCACGGCTTCGCTGCCGTGAACCTCTTTCCATACCAAATAATGCTGTTCCATCAAGGTAAACAGCGTCATCACCACCTGGCGAAACATCGGTCCCAACGAAAGTCCCGGGTCCTTAGGATCGTGCACCTTCATTCCCAGATTTGCCTGGCATACGCGCAAGCCGTGAGCAATGGCGTGAGTCGTCATCCAGATGTCGATCCCGAAGCGCGCCACTTCCGTGCCCCAGACATTTTGCGTTAGATAAGACTGAACGGTTCTTCGCGACAGGCCGAAATCGCCGCCGATGGGCTGGCGCAGCCGTTTGCCATAGAGCGCCCGGGTGAGATTATAGGCGACGTTGTTGGTAATAGTGCCGTCCCATTTGTGGCGTGAATAAGTCGGCGCGACGAAGTCATAATCTTTTTCCAGCACGGGCTCCAGCATATGATGCAGCCAGTCCGGCGTGATGCTGCGCAGATCGGCGTCTACCACGGCACAGGCGCGTGCATTCAATTTATCAGCAGCCTCGAAGATTGCCCGAAATGCCGTTCCTTTTCCGCCGATGCCACGATAGATAAATACGACCTTTTCCTGCCACGGCATGATCTCTTCCTCGCGGGCAACTTCGCGCGTGTCATCAGTCGAGCCGCCGTCGGAAATCAAGATAACCGACCTAGCGGACTTGAAATTATTCGCCAGACCGCGGCTGACTTGTTTCATCACGTTGACGATGGTCGTTTCATTGTTGTAGCAAGGAATGCCGACAACGATATCCGCCGCTTCAATTTGCTCGATGCGCTTTGCAAGATAGGGCCTAAAGGCTGTGTCGTAATTCACCGAGCGCCCTCCTCCGTCAAGACTTTGAGCGCGCGCCGCATCGGTGCTGGCCAGTTGTGATCAAGCCCTTTCACGCTTATCCCTCATCTGGGTCAAGCGACGGAGAAACCTGTAAACTTCGGTTGGGTTCTTGTGAAATAGAGGGGCTACGGTCTTTCGTGGCGTTTCCGCGACGAGAATAGCCATGCCTATTCCCGCAATGGCGTCAAACGCCGCTTCATCGGTGAGGTCGTCTCCAATATAGATCGGCAAAGCGGTTGAAGCATAGCGTGCGAGGATTTCGGTTATCGCGCCGACTTTGGACGTGCCTGTCGGTTTGGCTTCAATGACCTTTTTGCCGGCCAAGAGTTCTAGTTTAACGCCTTGCTGCTGATACCAGTGCACCGCGCGGACAAATTCCTCGCGCGCCACCAATGCCGTGTCGCGCTCAGCCCGCCGGTAGTGCAGGGCGACGGCAATGCCCTTGTCTTCCAGGACGATTCCGTCAGAGTCCGCTATAGCCCAGCACATCTCGTCGCGCAAAGAGCTCAGCGCGTCGACAACCGCTTGGTTCGGCCGCGACATATGGAACGTGCCGTCGGGCGCCGCCCGCTCCAAGCCGTGGCAACCGACATAATAGATCTGTTCTAAACCGATGAGCCATTTCAGTTCGTCAATGGGACGCCCACTGACGACTCCAATCGAGCACTGGGGTAACAATAAAAAATCTTTGAGCCAACGTTTTCGCGGTTCGCTAAGTAATGCGTCGGCCGGAGTTGGCGCAATTTCGGCTAGGGTGCCGTCAAAGTCAAGAAACACAAATATCGCAGGCGCCTCAACAACAGTCTTCCAGAGATCTTGATCGTCGCAGTTTAGGTGTTGTGGGACCGAACGATGTTGGTGCGATTGCTTTATGCGATATGCCGCCATGCACGTGTCCCCTCGATTGAGTCCGACGCCGTCTAAAGTGCTCTGCCCCTCCAAACCAAAGTGACGATCCGGACGCGGCGATTTCTTGCCGGCCGATTATTCTCTCGGAACAGCAGACCGGAATCTTGTCACCATAGCTTTGCGTGCAAATTCGCTTCGCAGGCATGACGAAGTTGAATTGTGCCGACGACCCCGTGAGATAAGGGTCCTTTTCTTTCGCCAAAATGTTTTGGGCTCGGTGCACAAGTTCCGGCCAGAGGGCCCGGCGGAGAGAAAGCCTATTGCTCCAGGACGACCTTGGCGTTTGCCTCATATGTCATGAGAACCGCCTCCGCCAAGAGCCTGTCTCAACTGTGGACGGCAGCCTTCAGCAGAATTATTCTTATTGCTACATGAATGCTGTTAGAAAATGCCCCTCAGCAAACCGCCGACCGCACGAAATGGAAGAGAAAGAACTTCGCCGACTACGTCGACCGTACTGCTTAACACACCCCCGGATTCGCTTTGAGTTTCCGTTGTCGTAGTCTCGGTCTTACTTGCGACATCAGCACCCGTCGGATGTTGTTGCGTCTCCGTCGTCACGGTTTTGGTCTGGGTGGAACACCCAGCGCCCATGCCCAAAATGAAAAGGAAAGTGGTTACCAGAGCAACTTTACGCATGATTACCTCCTACGCTATACCGCTTCGCGTGGCAGCGAGCGGAAAACCATCTGCAAGAATGGTCGTTGATTCCACGATCCTGTAATGAGCAAGGGGCGTACCAATTTCTACGGCGACGCTATTTCCCCGATTTAGTTAGAGATTTACGTGCGATCTTCAGACCGGCCAAATACTTGAAGGAGTTTTCCCTATCGATCTGGAAGGTATTTTCTTTTAGCGGCGGCTGAAAATTGCGCGACGCCGACCGCGAATCGTGGAGTTAATCTTTGCGATTCAGCGGAGCGAGGATAGGCAAGATGAGATTAGAATCGAGCAGATTGCCATATTGGCGATTCGAGATTCCGAGCGCAGCACGATCCTAGTCGATCTTCTTGAACTCTTGGAGTTTTATGCCGTGTTTTTTCAGTAGGTCATAGAAATCCGCCCGGTACTTCCCGGCAATCTCCGCTGCCTTAGCGGCGCTTCCATTAGAGTGTTCGAGCAGACGAATAAGGTATGCCTTTTCAAATTCCGCTCTTGCTTCTTTGAGAGATCTGAGGGGGCCTTCAGCCGGTAGCAAGTCACCTCGGATAGCGGACTCCTGCGAACCGACAGCCGTCGGGACTCTCGTTTCAAATATAAGATCTTCAGTGACGAGCTTATCCTCGGTCATCGTGACCGCGTACTCTAAGGTGTTCTCGAGTTCGCGAACATTGCCCGGCCAGTCATGAAGCATCAGCTTCTTCATAGCTTGAGGCGTGAGACCTTTCACATCGTTTTTTGTTTGCAACGCGATTTTCTGCAGCAGATGGCCTACCAGGTGTGGAATATCTTCTTTCCGTTCCCGCAGAGGCGGAAGACGAACCGGAATAACATGAATTCGGTAGAAAAGATCCTCGCGAAAAAGCCCCTTTTTTACTTCCTCTTCAAGGTCCTTCTTGGTGGCAACAATAACCCTGACATCCACCTGAATAGGCTTTTCGCTTCCGATGGGATAGAACTGCCGCTCCTCCAGCGCACGCAGGAGTTTAGGTTGAATGGACAGCGGCATGTCGCCGATTTCATCCAAAAAAATAGTGCCTTCATGAGCCTGCGTGAAAAATCCCTTGGTGCTGCGCACGGCGCCGGTAAACGATCCCTTTTCATGACCAAACAGCTCGCTCTCCAGCAAAGTTTCCGGGACGGCGGCGCAATTGATCGCCACGAAGGGCTTATTTTTCCTCTCGCTGGCAAGATGAATCGCCTTGGCAATCACCTCCTTGCCTGTGCCGCTTTCGCCGTGAATATAGACAGTAGACTCGGTCTGTGCGATTCGCGAAACCCCCGCCAGCACCTTCTGCATTTTGTCGCTCTTGGCAACGATATTGGTAAAATCAAATTTTTCCTTGAGCAGCTCCTTGAGCCGCATGTTCTCAGAGGCGAGCCGGCGATTTTCCAGCGCGCGAGCGATTTGCAGCTGCAGATCTCTGGGATCAATAGGCTTCGTGAGATAGCCGTAGGCGCCTCTTTTTATGGCCTCTACGGCACCTTCGATACTTCCATAGCCGGTGAGAATAATGACCGGCAGGGCAGGATTGATTGCATGCAATTCCTCCATCAGCGACATGCCGTCCTGGCCAGCAAGCTTCAAATCAACGATGGAGAGATCAATGCTGTCGCCATTGAGTGCTTCTCTAGCCTCCTCGCCGTTGACGGCCGTTAGCACCTCGTACTTGGCCGCCTCGAGCCTGGTCCGGACCAATTCGAGGAGATTGCGGTCGTCGTCGACGACGAGAATTCTTCCCGTGGACATATCAATCCTCTGGTGGGTCTTTTATCGCTTTAGTCGCCTGATCTCAATGCCGCTCAATCTAAGATGATTTTGTCGATTTGTCGTGAGCAGAATCTCGCCGTATTAAAGGGCAGCCAGTTTCTTACGCAAATTCAAGGCGTGTCGATTCACGATATAATGCGCGCTCCCGTATGTCTGAATCCCAATCCGATCGACAATCGAGAAATGACCGACTTCTTTTCGAGTTTCCTCGATCTCTGGAACGGCCTCGGCAAGATCCAGCAGGGGGCACAAGCCCTCGGGAAAACCGTCTCGATCAATCGCAATTCCGCACCGGCGGCAAAGATCGCTGACTTTGGCGAGAACAGTAACGACACTGCCGTCGCATTCCGTAAGATCGCGAGCATCAAAGATTACCCGCTGAAACCGCGGTTGACATGCAAGTTGTCGCTCCACTCCAAATATGGAAGGAAGCCCCCGTTGAAATCTCCACGCTCCTGAAAGCTTGATCGTAAGTGCGGTGTCTTTCGTCCGAGTCAACGAAATATCGTTTGGCTGAGGCATCGAGTTATGCGGTGAGCTTGTAATGACGTTCAGTTGTTTTAGCGGCCTTCCTCAGAATGGGAGGTAGCATAATGTTCATGCCTGAGCGCGAAAAAATAACTGGATCGCCCGGATTCAAACTGCTCTGTTTTACGGCGTGTAGCGACTGATGCTATCGAACTTAGAGATTATTAATCACGTCTTTGAAACCATCAAAATTTCAATCGCGATGAGTCGCGATTACACAGTTGATCGGCTTTCCGAACAAAACTTTTCGCCTGATCTGCTGTTTTTTGATTTAAAAAGATATGCCTTCAATCCAAAAAACGTCTTTCGACAGTTAGAATTTGCCAGCGCCCACATCCAGACAATCACACTGAAGGGCGCACCGAATAGCCACAGCACAAAGTAACGCATCACTTTTCCTTTTTATCTGCAGACCGAGATCTTGCCATATGCCCGCTATTGACCAATTTTTCTACCACCATCACCGGCAAGGAAACGATTGAGCCGTGTTTGACCTAGTAGATGATGGAGCCGCCCTCAATTTGTTTCTTCTGCGCCTCGTATTCTTGCCGCGATATTCTTTCGCCTCTGTAGCCATCTTCCAGCCTATCCATCTGCTGCTTGGCGTGGATCTCGTAGCCCGCACCGGTTGCGAGCGCTCCAGTGGCTGTTCCTGCGAGGAACTGACATCCCCACTGCGATGGAGCCGCCAACATCAAAAATGCGAGATTTAATTTCATTGTCGCTTAACTCACTTCCGACAATAAACAATCGTTTAAATGGTCATATGGGCAAAGGAGATGCCAATAGCGCCGGCTGAAAAGTCCCTTGATTTTCAAGCGAAAGCTATCGTACGGCATAATGACAAGACAGATTGGCGTGAAGGAAATTTCCTAGTTGAGAGGATTTTCCCCTACAGCCGGTGCTCCGGAATAGTGAAGAGCCGCGAGCGTTACGGCCGATGCTGCGGACCGGAATGGCGCCAAGTTCGTGTTGCACAAGCTCGCGAAATAACTACGGCTTCAATTCCGCGCTGATTGGGAGCACGAGACAAGACAATTTTTGACAGTCGTCGGTTGCGACTAGGATGCAAGTAATTCTCGATCAGCCTCCTTGCGTACTGTGGATTTCTGATTCAGCGGAAGATGTATTGTGAAGATCGCACCTCGGCCCGGCTGGCTCTCCACGTCGATCCTTCCACCGTGAGCTTTGATAATCCGGTCGCAGATGGGCAGACCAAGACCCAGACCACGTCTTTTTTTCGCGGTAAAAAAAGGCTGGAAAATCTTGGGCAGGGTGTCGGTATCGATACCGTATCCCGTGTCCGAAACAGTTATGACCAATTGATCCGCTGAGTTTGCCGCTGCGCCCACAGTCAGCCGCCCGCCCCGCGGCATCGCGTCCACGGCGTTCAAACACAGATTGAGCAACACCTGTTGGAGTTGCTGAGCGTCGGCATGGATTTGCGGCAGAGTGGTGACAATTTGGCTTATCGTTTCCACGTTGCTCTTAGTGGCACGACTCGAAACCAAATCCAAGGTTTTTTCGATAACCTCTTTGACGTCAGTGAGCGTGAAATCCGCGCTCTTTGGACGACCGAACTCCAACAGCTCCTTAAGAATTCTTTCGCAGCGTTGACCCTCTTCAGCGATGATCTCTACATGATGATAATTCGGGTCGGAGGCGTTCATGTCGGCCAACAATGCTTGAGCAAACCCAAGAATGATTCCCAGCGGGTTGTTAAACTCATGGGCCATTGACGCAGTCAGTTCACCCATGGCAACAAGACGGCCTGAGGCAAGGAGTTGTTGCTCCAGTTCTTGAGCCTGGTTACGCAGACTCTGCTCGCTATGACGTAGTGCGATTTCCGCTCGCGCCCGTTCGACGAACTGTCCGATCTCGCCGCCAATCGCGCGCACCGTTGTTAAAAGACCCTCATCCGGTTCGCGCACCTCAATGCTAAAAAACTCAATGACGCCGAGCACCCCGTCGCGCGATTTGATGGGGAAAGCGAACGCGCTGCGGATGTTGTCCTTCACTGCAACGGATCCGCGCAGAAATCCAGGATCTTTGTCAACGTCTGGTATCCACGCGGTCTCTTCGGTGGCCCATACCTTTCCGGGAAGTCCGACACCGCGCCGGAGCGGCGGGGTCGCATCGCGGCCAGAAAAATTGCCGGCGGGTGTATGCCAGGATTCCAGGCACTCGATTATTTGTCGATTCTCGCGAACGATCCAGAACCCGCCGATTTCCCATCCAAGCCCTGCGCCGATCGTCTGGAGTATTCTGCCCATAGCCTCATCTAAGGTGCTTGCCTCTGACAAAATCAGCGTTACGGCGTGCTCCGTCGAAAGCCGCTGGACGAATTGCTTACGGCCGGTGTTGTCCCGGTTACTCTCCAATACCAAACGGCGGCCGCTCCGCTCCCGTACCAGTCGAGCGTGACGTTCGACGATCAATTGGCGACCGTCGCGAGCGACGTGGATTACTTCGCCATTCCATTCACCCGTGTCGGAGAGCATAGGTTCTAGATCCAAGTCTATCCTTGGGAACAACATGGAGAGCAACTCGTGACTGGATTGTCCGACGGCCTCGCTACGGGGAATGCCGTAGAGCTGCTCGGCGCCGTAGTTCCAATACACGATCGGCCCCCCTATCTCCCATCCGAATATCGCCTCCCCTGTCAAATCCATCAGATCTGCCTGGCGCTGGAGTGACTCTTCTTTTTCCCGCAGCGTGGCCTCGACGCGGTCCCGTTCCTGGGAGCGTTTCTCGAGCAGATCGGCAGCGAGTTTTAGATCCTGCGCTAAGGCGTCCACTTCCGCCAGACTCGAGGCAACCGGAGTTGGGATGGGCTGCCCCTTTCCCAAGGCTTCTGCCATTAATGACAGCGATCGAATTGGCGCGGAAACTCGCCGCGCAAAGATTAACGCCAGTAATAGTCCCGCGAACAAGAACGCGATACCTGCGCTGCCGATCGTCCAGAGCGAGCGATAGAAGAGCGCATCGACTTCCGCAGCTGGAACGGCCAGCGCCACGGACCAACCCGATGACAATGATCGGCTAAATGCAGCATAAGAGGGAACACCATCTCGTCGGGTGGCGCCCTCTAGCCATCCCTCGGTAGCCTCATGGCTCGCCTTTCCGATTAGCGGGCCGGCCGGCTTGCCAACATACTGCTCTTGGGACCGGGTCCTCGCGACGATGATTTTCTTGCGGTCGAAGACCGTACCGACCCAATCGCCGGGAATCTTTTGGTGCGTCAAGATGTTGGTGAACACCCGCGGCTCGAGCACGGCAGTGACGACGAATTTTACTTTGTTCCCGCGCAACACCGGAACATAAATATTCACGCTGGCGCCAATGGCATTCGCCGCAAAGAGATTAGAGACCGCAGGCCTTCCGGTGCGCAGGGCTTCCTCAAAGGTTTCCGTTTCGACAACACCTGGGACCGCGGCTCCCGTCGGGCTCCCTGTGCTAAACAATTGATTACCCGCAGAATCGAGGAAGATTATTTTTTTCCACTGGCTCTGGCTTTGCAGCACACGAGAGGTTACATCGTAAAAACCGATCACGTCACCGATGCCCAAGTGTTCCGATGTAGCGAGCCCCTTCAATGCCGTGATTGAAGATTCAAACTCCTTGTCGAGGGCGACTGTCAAGGCTCGGGTTGTCTCGACGAGGCCGCGCTCCAAAGCCGCTTTCTCCTGCCGGGCGAGAAGAATGACCATCCCGATCGAAAAAATTAGCAACGGAAGCACACCGACCAGAATGAGCCTTAAAAGATGTGACTTCAGCGTTATCGGCCGAGCGCGCAGGCGAGAAAATAAGGAAACGAACAACGCCATCTCAAGATCATCCCGTCAGTCTAGATTGAAAGAAACGGCATCAATGAGATCAATAAGTGCAATACTATTCCAAAGAAGCCTCTTGTCAACGAGTTGCGCAGTGGCCATGCTATGAGGGCCCCATCAAGCGTCATTCGGGGATATTCACAGCGGCGCTACGAGAGCCCGTCAATTATTTTGAGCAATTCTTGAAGATCCACGGGTTTCGTCAAGAAGGCGGAGGCGCCTTTTTCGAAGGATTGTTTGATCGTAACCACCGTGGGATAGGCGGTCATGAGAATGACTTTGATCACAGGGAAGCGTTGCCTTAACTCGTCCAGCAGAGTTAACCCATCAATGGGTCCCATTCTGATATCGACGAGCGCCGATGCGAAAGAGCGGGTCTCGGCGAGTCTCAAAGCGTCTTCGCCATTTGAAGCGGTTTGAACCTCGTAGCCGCGGTTAGATAAAAACCAACGTAAGAGCGCGAGGAAGTTTTCTTCGTCATCGACAATCAATATCGATGGGGCGGCGGTTTTCTTTATAGCTACCGTCTCTTTATCATCCGGCGATGGAGCGCCTTGTGCAACTGAATTCATTTTTCTCGCATGATTCGTTCCTGAGTTTACCACCAAATTATTGGAACATAGTTATCGGCCCCATGTGAATCCCGGATATTTACCATCGAAAGCTTCTTTTTCGGACTCTACCGTCGAATGCAACGAGTTTATTGGTCGCTCACGGTAGCGGCGCGAATAGGACGAACCTACGCTGAAACCCGCATCGGGCGCATTTAAGATCTCAAGCAGCGAGTGGTAAAAGTTCAGCGACATCGGTAGCTCAATTTGACAATGATCGCACCGGCAAAATCTTTCCGTCTAAGCGTCTCATGAGTCTGAGAGAATTGAGAACGCGCCGGGGTTCGCCCCAGTCGTTCCAGATGACGCCAGGTACTGGAAGCACCGCCAGTCTCTCCGCATGCTTGGCCAGCACGTCTCGAGAAAAGTCTGTGTTCGGGAGTGCGTCATAAAGCGATTCTACGGCCCGAGCTTCTGCGCGGGTTCCTAGCACGGTTCGCAACTGCGAGAACGCGCGAAAGAGTTCAGGCGTTGCGACTTCAACCAGCCGGAGAATCGAGGGAATGCACGCCACCAACACAAAGGTGTTCCACAGACAGTCGTGCGCTAAGAGCGACTTGGCCCGCTCAAAGCGCGGTTTTTCCCAGAAGCGGCGAATTCGATAAATGCCAATGGCCCGTCGATTGGGTATTGACTCGCCCGGCTCGATCCATCCGTATTGAACCTCCGGACCTTCAGGCTCGATGCCGAGTAAAATCACTGAATCGGGGTTTTCCTGGACCGCGTCAAAAGCGACTCTGACATAGGCCATGAAAACCTCATCGCTCGAAACATAATGGTCCGAGGGAAAAATTGCGACTGACCCCGCCGGCGAGCGGGCCGCAATACGCAAGATACTGTAAAGTATAGCAGGGGCAGTTCCCCGGTTTGCCGGCTGGATCACAACCTGTGTCGGCGAGAGATGCTGTTGCAGTGGCGCGTAGAAGCGTTGATGGCTTCGGGTCACGACTTCAAGCGTGCGACGTCTTGAGATGCCGTGGGCGACCCGCTCTCGAGTCATTTCTAGCAGAGTTTTTCCATTTAGGATTGAGCAGAATTGCTTGGGCCTCTCATCGCCGGCAATCAGTCGCGTCAGCAGGCGAAGCCTCAGTCCGTCTCCACCCGCGAGAATCAGTCCCCATCGTGTCGCCTCACTGGACTCTTCCGCTAGGCGCGTGGCTTGTAATCTCGTTACGCCACACTGTGGGTTTCGCCCATGCGCCATCTATGACCTCGTGTCTAGCAACCATGTGCTAGGATTCTTCGTCGCCCGCTGTGCCTCAAGCTCGCAATCTGTGCGACACCAGCCTACTTTGCTCGAGCCGCGTCGCTATAGCGGCTATGAAATGCCGGGTAACCATCTTTAAAAGCAGAAGTCATACCAATCCTGCGATTCTTGTAATGTCATGAATTCTAACGGCTTTTATATTTTGCGCTCCGTATCACAGGCCCTCGCCTTGAAGGATTTTTTCTACAATTGAGGCAAATACCTATCGCGATGTTCTGAAATTCCCTGGTCCATATCGCCTCTCGAATGCGAACGTAAGCAAACTCAGCGACAGTTGCCGCCTGAAATCTGGAATGAGTAACAGTGGGCCACACCGCGATGGGCGCTGTTTTGTTAAGATTTCTAGCGGGTGATCCTAGGTCGGCACTTAAGCAAAGATACTAATCCACCGGTAGCGTAGGCGAGTGAGCGATGTTGAAGTTCAACACGATCACTCGCCCCGCTTGCCGAACCGGACATGAAAATTTCCCTTATCTGGCTCTCCCGAAGACTTTCGTCTCAGCCATGCGCGAGCACAAGTCGGGTACTCGTAGCCAAAGTAGTTCGCCCACACCAGGTCAATCAGCCGCGTCCCGTCCCGGTTGATCTCCAGCCCAATCCAGCTTCGAGTTTCAATTCGATCCACTACCCAAGCCGAGCTTCCTGTCGGAATGCGCGCCGATCTATCGACGGGCGAGATCATCGCCGGCCCGCAGTGCGCTGCCCGAATGCGCTAGCGGCTTGGAAACATCGGCGGCAGCGGTCGGCGTCGAGCTAATGCCATCGCGATAGACCATGATCTCCACCCGACGATTCTTCGCCCGGCCTTGCGGGGTGTTGTTGTCAGCCGCCGGATTGTTCTTGCCATAGGAAACTGGGACAACGCGCAGCGGATCGATTTTTTTCTGGGTCATCAAATAGCGCGCGACGCCTTCGGCTCGTCTGCGGCCCAGCTCGTAGTTATACTCTTCCGGTCCCACGTTGTCGGTGTGTCCGGCGACAATAAAAATCGACCCCTCGCTCGAAGCGAGTTCACCTTGAGTGTCGCTTAGAAAGCTATCGATCTCCTTTTTGGCGTCTGCGCCGAGAGCTGCCTTGTCGAAGGCGAAGTTCGCGCCCTCTTTAAAATCGATCACCAATTTTCGCTCCAGCCGGAGGTTCGCCAAACCGCTCAAAGCCCTTTCCGCTTTGACGTCGATCTGGCCGACATTTCCTTCGACTCCGTTGAGCCGGCCGTTGATAGCGGTGATCTGCCCTTGCGCCTGATTAATATGGGTCTCGCTCTGCGAAACCCGAGCCGACACAGGGTCCATCTGTTCCTTCACCCAATCGCGGGTGGCCAAGCATCCCTGGGCTAAGAAAAGCGGACCGGCAAGCAACGATGCACCGCTGATTGAAATAAGTTTCTGATGGTTTTTCATAGCGACTCCTCCTTTTGCTAATTGATCGGACAACGCTAATTTCCTCTCAGCACTTTCAGGTGATTCCAAACCGCCTAATTTTGAAAGAGCCCTTCACGCTTATCCTTCTACGCGGTCGATGATTCCCCTTAGTCGTCGCAGGTCGACTCACCCGAAGGACTCTTAGATTCCAGTGAGATCCTCACCACGCTGCCCCCGCCCTTCTCTCCTGCGGCCGGTAGAGTTAGGCACTTACCTTCAGCCGGTTATCCACTCTTTTAACGCCCTCAGTTTCCTGCGCCAGGCGCTGTGCCTCGGTCTTTGCGCCAGCTGTTTCAACAGTACCCCGCAAAGTCACGACACCTTCGATGACATCTACATTTATGTTACGCGCCGGCGTTTTTGCATTGCCGAGCAACTTGGCTAAGACCTTGCCATGAAGCCAAGCATCGTCGACTCCCTTGCCTACTTTATCTCCTACTTGTTTCGCTTTCTCCCATTCTTTCTTGGCCAAGTCCTCGGTGAAGTCCTGGCGTGCGATCTGGCGCGGCTTTACGTCGATCACCTCGTTCACCGTGAGACCCGGTTGTGCGGCCTTGGCAAGCTCGACGGCTTTAGCGCGCAGGGCTTCAGACTCCACCGATCCCGACAGCGTGGCTTCTTTGCGATCTGCGTTGACGGCAACGCTTAGATTTGCGGCGCGGAGCTGATCGTCGGTCTCAAGAAGGTCCGTGATGCGTTTTTCCAGATCCGTATTGCTCATGGCGGCTTTTGACCCATCCTTGACGGCATCTTCTCTGGGCTCGCAGCCTATCAAACCGATGCTTAACCCCACTGCAATGAGCGTTACCAATAATAAATTTTTCATATGACCTCCTTTTTTCTGACGGGAAATTTCAATTTATGCACGCACCGACCCACAGACACCGATAACGAGCGGATAAACCGCAACCCTACATCTCAGTAGCCGAAACATCATCGGGTTCAGAATCTCAGCTCTGTTTTCCAAGCGCCCCATGGCTGCCAGTTTATACGCATGAGCACCTTTGCATCACGGTTCACGAATCAGTCGAAATGCGACTCTCCGATGCTAGGAGGCTGCGCGGTAGAAAGATTGAACGAAGAATAATTCTCACTTACCCTATCGAAATCATGCTCACGCATTCGCTTGGGGCCCGAAAAACTCGCAGATCATGAGCATTGCGTCTCGCTTACTGAATCTGTCTCAAGGAATAAATGTTCTGCCGCGCAGACTCCTAGTGCCAACGTTTAGAAATCGGCTCTGTGTTGCGAAAAAGATCCGAAAGGATATAGGCGACCAGAATGTGTGCCGCCTTTTCGTCCGGCACATGTCGGGATGTCTCTTCGGTTAACGCCACGATCAGTTCTCCCAAAGTGGTTTCGGCCAAATCTTCATCTTCTCGTTCCATGTGCGGCCTCCTGTCACTTTTGCGTGCCTCTTTACGTCGCGTCATTGTTTTGTTTCCGCCCAACGCTTCTCCATAAGTGGGTCGCTTGCTGAACTATGAGTGACAGACGGGATTCATCTGTAATGGCCCGCTCGTCGTCTTATCTAGCGGATTGGTCCCGCAGCCGTTGGTTTTCTCTTCGGAGCCGTTCTAACTCGTTCTGGTTTTGATCGATTTGACGCTGCTGGACATCTTGCCTTTGTTCCTGACCCATGAGCTGATCACCGATGAGCGCCCCGGCAATAAGTCCGACCGGTCCTCCGATCAATGCCCCGACCGCGGCATGACCCACAGTGCTCCCGATGATCGCACCCGTACCTGCGCCTGCTGCCCCGCCTAGGAGCCCGCCTTTTTCTCTGGTGGTCAGAGGCGAGGAGCAGCCGGCGGCAACGACGATTGTGAGGACGACCGCGAAGCCCCATATTTGTTTGCGATTCATCGCTTTCCGCCTTGCCTTCGCGCCATGACTCAGGAAATTTGAAACCCCAGTAACATAGACTCTAGTTTCGCGCCCGGTTCCACGTGAAGCTTGACAATACGACCCGGAGAGTCCACGGCAATGAAGGCTTTAGGATTATCGACGACACAGTCTCCTGCACGGCATCTGCCGGGATAAATCACTAGGGCGAACAATCCCTTCGTGGCGTTATGAAACACCACTGCGACGTAGCCATCTTTGAGAGGGCTTACCGCACCCTCGACGAATTGGAAGTCGCGCAAATAATTCCACGGGTTTTCCCCTTGAGCTTGCAACGATGGTCGAACTGCCAGCAAGAGTGAAAAGACGATTAGCGCTGAACCAATTTTTTTTAAACAAGATCGCAAGGCGTATGACCTTCCTGTTCTGAGTGCCCGCGCGGCGAAATCGGCGCCGCGTTGCGCAATGAATCCGAAAGGATGCGAGCAACAATTATGCCCGGCTGTTTTTCATCACACGCAGATCGAAGAGCTTCCCTAGCCAACACGCCTATCAATCCGGTAAAGTGATTTCCTCTCCTTGGGATCCAGTCCAATGGAACTTCGCTATCCACGTCCGCACTACTGGAATTTTTCCAGTAACAAGCCAGCGCAAGCGCAAAGCGCGTGCCAGATGCCCGTCGTTTCGTTAAGCGTTGATTCTAGTGCGAATTTGGATTTCACTGTTAGCGTAAAAAAAACTTTTGAAGGAATTTCTCCTACAAAAAATAGAAACGAGTAGGAAGTTTTATGCTTGAGAATTTTTGATTAGCGAGGACGACACCGGCCGGCAGTTTTGCTGGAAAACTTCGATGCCCCAGAAGATTCCTGCGGTCACTGCGGCAATGAATTATATCTAGCTCATCTCAAAGACCTGAGCTTCCTGGCTGGCTAGAAACGAATTTCCCCTGCCCCATTGCTTTTCAAGTAAACGTTGAGCAGAGAATACTTTTTGGGCGTAAGCAAGGGGCACAGCTTCTTTCGCCGCGAGCTTTTGTCTCAGCCTGGTCGGTCCCCAATTATATGCGGTGAGTGTGAGCTTTATGTCGCCAAACATCTCATTGAGATGCTTCAAATAAGCAGTTCCGATCTTTACGTTGAAGATCGGATCGTCGATCCCGTTTGCGGCTTTCCCGCGAACGTCCGCTTGCCCCAAGACGACTGTGGCAGCGACGGGCCGGATCTGCATCAGACCTCTCGCTCCCTTGGGCGAAACAGCTCTGTGATCAAACTTGCTTTCCACCTTGATAATGGCAAGGACAAGGATGGGATCGAGAGAATGTTTTTCACTCTCCTCCTGGATACTTCGAGCCAATTTCCAAACGGTGGCATCTTTCAGCCTCACGTCATTCGCTTTGAGGGCAGCGTAAATGTCGGCTATTTGATGAAACCTTCTGGCTTCGAGTCCATCGATCTCGCCGATCGCAACATTAATCGCTCCACCCCACGGATGAATCGGCATGAAAAGAAACAAAGTGAACGATGAAATAAACCAGCCGCAAATCACCGGTCCATGCCAACGCCACCTACGACAAGAAGTTTTTCCCATTTTGAGTCGTTTCTCTTTCGAATCGATTGAAAGTTGTCCACCATTAGTGAAGCTCGCTTGATTGGAAAAAGTCTCGGGATCTAGACGCCGTCGCCGGGGTGTCTACGGTCTCAGTGTCAGCTATGACCTCCGAGAAGTCGTGCTCATCAAGCCAAAGCTTGTCGCCGTCGATACCTCCTCCCGGATAGCGCCCGTCAAATTGCACCAGCCATCTTTTTTGTCCATGGCGCTGCTGGTCGATTATCAATCCATTTTGATTGGCACGCAGCCCATGGTTCGGCGAGATAGTCACACGGGCCAAGAGACTACATTTTTCCTTGGCCTTCATTTCAAACCTCCTGCTGTTCCTTCAACTCGTCTGTGGGTTCTGCATGAGTGTTGAAACCAAACAAAGGCAAGAGACGTGCCACGGGTGCTAAAACGACGCAGCTGCAAATGCAAGGATTTTTTTTGGACAGGAGTTTTGAATTTTCGGTCTCGAAGGGAATTTCCCTACCTACCAACCCTGACAAAAGGACTACCGAGAAAGTGGTCTCACAGGACCGCGATGGGAAAGGCGAGTTCAGAATAAAAAAATCAAAACCTCGAAGAATAAAAAATAGAGAACTTTGATTTTGGCTGGACCATAATTACAAAGGCAAGCCCGCCGGCACATATACTTGCAATTATTGGAGATGTGATCCGGCGGGCTTGCGATTTTAAGACTTCAGTCTCATGTGCCACGCCCGAGACAGTCGATTCGAGACTTCCTTATCTCCGAGGCTCGCGCGGGGGCGCCTCCCGCATCGCAATCGCGGGCATGTCCGCCTCTGTAAGCGGTCTAGTACTTTCAACCTCAGCCTCACGCGCGGTAAGCACACGAAGGTCTCCCAGCTGCTTCGTGTAAGTCTTCACTAACCAGACCCGCCCCGTCAGGCGATTCATCTTATACGCGGCATCCACCGGCCCGTTGGGGGCAGTAATGGTATAAAGACCGCCAAGTGAAATAAACAGAAGAAACACGACTATCCCCGCGCCGACAACACCACCGGTAATCCAAATCATTTTGCGATTCATTATTGGAGCCCTCCTTATCGGGATTGGATCGATTTCAGTCGCCCCAGCCACTGACACCATCATTTTCCCATTTCTATCCTTGCGCCGAGAAAATAACGCGGCTCGAAAAAGGCGCAGGATCTAACCGATAATCTCTTCAATACTCTCCCTGCTGGCGTCTTAAGCGCTCGGTCTCACGGCGCTGCCGATCGATCTCGTACTGATTGCGTTGGATCTGCTCCTGTTGCCGGTAGTTTTGATTCTCTTGCCCCTGAAGCTGGTCGCCAACCAAAGCGCCCGCCCCAAGACCTAAGCCCCCACCGATCGCGGCTCCCGCTCCCGGATGGCCAACGGCACTGCCGATGAGTCCTCCCACCGCGGCTCCGCCGAGGGCACCGACCCCTGCCCCCTTCTCTCTAGTCGTTAACGGCCCACCAGCACAGCCCACGCCGATCAGAGTCACGGCCACAAGTATCAATGTAAAATTCTTGATTCCTGCGTTTTTGCTACTCATTTAAACTCCTTTCATTCCGTAACCCGCTTTCTCGTCCATCTCCTATACCCGCCATTCTAATGCGCGGAAACCAATCTCATCAGTTCATCCGCGGAAAAAGGCTTCGCGAGAAGGTTTACCTCGGGTCTTCCCTTCTCCTGTTCAACCTCTGACTCGAACCCACCCAAATCCGCGCTCATGTAGATCGTTCTAACGCTGCGATTACTGATCATCCTAATTCGCCTCACGAGTTCCACTCCGTTTTCTCCCGGTAACTGAAGATCCGAAATCACCAGGTCTGGTCTGAAACGCAGATAGATGGAGAATCCTTCCGCCGCATCCCTCGCTGTTCTAGTTTCACACCCTTCCAACTTGAACCTTTCCTCGAGAAGGAATGACAGGTTCTCGTCATCTTCTACGAGTAAAATTTTCTTCGCCTTCATAAAGTTCTCCGACTCACCCATTGAAACACCTAGCTCTCCAAACATGCTTCTCCGACTCATCATTCTTAAGCGCTTGGTGAATTTTCCGGGAGCGGCTAACAACCAAGTAGCGCAAGGCAGGTGCCAATCGCTACTAAGTCGATTCTAAAGGATTTTCGCTAATGGCAAGATCTGGAAAACTCCTCCTTGAAGGACTTTTCCCTACGCCCATCAGAATAGATTTTGCAGAGCGTCGAATAGTTCGATGGAGATTCATCGATCGAACAATAACGGTTTCAGGATAGAGCGCTTCGGCCCGATCAAACGCGATTGTTTGGCGAATTAGATTTCATTGAAGCACCACGTTTTCAAAGGATCGAGGCGTTGTTCGTAACTATCGGGGTAAAGAAACCAGAGTGTCGCGGCAATACTGCTGAGTAGGGAATTTCCATCCTGCGGCGTAAAACACATGCCAACCACCTCTGTGGCACTTTTTAGGAAGAGGCTTTGCTTGACGATAACGGTCTGATTCAGAATGCGCCCGAAAAGACCATGATCTCTGCCAAATGAAAATATCGATGCTGAGGATTGCTTATTCGTCAGCGCAATGTCTCCGTTAGCGCATAGTCTATGCATCACTTCGTCTAGTGTCACGGCCCGACGCAGCTGTAAATCGAAATGAATCGCGTGCATGTACTGAGAGTTGATCTTGAGCGCGGACGAGAAGATGTCAAGATCGAGCCCTAGGGTCTTGAAGAGCAAGTGGGCGTCTCTTCCTTGATGAGTGCCAAAGCGCTTATCGTCGTGCTTGCCGATCTCCGGGGCGGGAATGAATTCGCCGTCCTGGCTAAGGTCATTGGCGCGACGCATACAGACGAATCGTGCTTCTTGCAGGTTGTTTTCCTTCTCCGTACCCAATGCGATGTTATCGATTAACGCGGCCAGGTTGTGAGTGTTACAACTCACAACTTGAATGAATCGGTCGTTTTCTCGATCGAGTGCACTGTCGTTGATGCCGCGAGCATACATTTTACCAAAACCGAACTCGCTACCCTGCGCGATGAAGCCGCGGCCGTTGCCGGCGTATCGACTGTAATACGTCTCCTTGTTTTCGTTCCCCACCGGGGTGCAGTCGATGACAACGTCCGCCCTGTCTATGGCGTCCTCGGTTTCCAAGCAGGGCTTCATCCCCAAGTCTATGAATTGTTGCCGGCGGGTAGAGTCGACACAGAGCTTGGCGCCCATTTGGGTTAAGGTCATGACCTTCGACCTGTCGGTCAACAAAGGAGTACGTTTGTGAAAAGTTACCTCGTCGATCCCGAAGGGCTCGCGAAAATTTGCCAAAAGGCCGATCAGAGGTTCGCCAATGGTGCCGGTTCCGACAACGTGAACAATTTTCTTTGCCATACTCTCCTCGCTATCGCCGTTAGCACGGTGAAATGACCCATTAAAGTTTGCAATCTGTGATTTTATATTCGTCCTGCAGCGACGAATATAGCTGCTTGTAGTCCGATGAGCTTGGTGCGAACTGAGGTGGAAACGCTGCTGACAATCGTCAGCCCAACTCCTCCCGTCTTCTTATTGCGCCAGTCTCCCTTAATTCCCCGATCGTCACGTTGAGAGTGAGCTGTTTTTTGTCGCGCAGAATCTTTAATTGCGTTTCCTATCGACGGGCGCGCGCGCGACGATGAGCGGCAGCGCTCTCGCGTCCTTGACCGGGTGCCCATCAAATTCGATGATGACATCCGCTGGCTGGATGCCGGCGCGGTGCGCCGGCCCGTCCTTGGACACTTCGCTGACAAGAGCGCCGTGGGCGCTGTTTATCCCAAGAGACTCCGCGATCTCAGGAGTGAGTCTTTGAGTATTGACACCCAACCAACCCCGAGTTATCTTTCCCGCCTTCTTGAGCTGAGGCAAAAGCCCCTTGACTAGATTGATCGGAAGCGCAAAACCGATACCGACGTTCGCCCCTGTGTTACTCACGATGGCGGTGTTGATCCCCACGACTTCGCCGCGCATATTGACCAACGGCCCGCCTGAGTTCCCCGGATTTACCGAGGTATCGGTCTGAATAAAATCATCATAGGGCCCGGCGCCGATAAATCTTCCTTTCGCGCTGACTATCCCGGAGGTTACAGAATTGTCCAGACCGAAGGGATTGCCGATCGCCATTACCCACTCTCCTACCTCCAGCCGATCTGAATCGCCCAATGGCGCCGTAGTGAGACTTTCTCCCCTCTTGATCTTAATGACGGCGATATCGGTTCGTGAATCTTGACCGATGACCTTAGCCTCTAGATCCTTCCCGTTTGACAACTTGACGACAATCTTTTTCGCGCCTCCCACCAAATGCTGGTTGGTCAAGATCGAACCGTCGCGGTCGATGATAAACCCGGAGCCTTGGCTCCTGCGCTGACGCGCAGTATTGGGAGGTCGTGGAAGACCAAAAAAATCTTCAGCAAGATCATCTTCCCCGAAGGGACTCGAAAAACCTTGGGGTTGTCTTTCAGCTTGTGTGGCAGAGATATTGACGACCACGGGGCGTAACGTTTTCGCCAGCGAGACAAAGTCCGATAAAACCTGCACTCCTGCGCTGGGTACGGGCTCCGAATCTCTTGAACCAGCCAATATCCGAAGTGAATCGCCTTGGGAAAGTTTACCAATGCCTTGACTCACCCCGATACCTACAAGTAAAGCACCCACACCGACGGCAGCGAGCGTTCTATTTTTTACTTTGTCGTGAGCATCGAACCCTAGACTCATTCTATTTGCCCTCTCTCGATCGCGCCGGCGAATCTTCCAGGCGCTACTTTACAAACGTATCGGTCTAATCCCACGCTGCCGCTCGGTGATTGATGCGCTTGTTGCGAGACGCTAGAGCGAACCGCCTTTTCATTTTCTTGCGCTTGCCTTCGAAGGGCAAAATCTGGGCTCCACAGTTCTGAGCTAACCGCTTCTCTTTCCAGCGCAGCAAGCCACTCCGAACAAATCCCGGCGACAGCCCAAGAACCTCACAGACGTTCTCAAACGAAAACAGCCAACCATTGTCGTTTTCCACGATCCACTGCTCTGCCTCTCGGAACAGGCGCTTTCTTTTCCCGCCCTGCGCCAAGAGATACCTCTGGAAACAACTGATAGCTTCTTCCAACACAGCGAGCATAAGCGCCATTTCCGGTTCCAACGAAATGTGTCTGGAACAGTTCTGGCGGAATTCCCTAGGGGCGAGCATGTCCCGTTGAAACAGCAAGACTACATTCTTGTCAGCCCAGAAGACGCCCATCTGATGTCTCAGTGACTCGAACGCTTCCCTACAACAGGATGCCCTCTAATCGCTTGTTCCCAATCTTCAGCAGTCCTGGTTTATAATTAAGCCTTTTTCCTCTCCTCCTCGATCAATTTGAGCGCCTTCTCGCGAACGGTTTCGTTTGCGTTGACGGTTTGAAAAATCCGAAAATAGCTTTCCAGCGTCAAACCCTGTTTCTCGACGGCCTTGCCAAACTTTGCCACGGCATCCTGCTCGAGCTTGCTTTTCTCCTGCGGGTCGCTAGCCTTGTTTATCGCAGACTCATATTCCATGCGGATCTTGTGAAATTCGATATAGGACTTTGCAAACGATCTAAGCTCTTTGTCGCCTACTTCCGCCGGTTGACGAGGCCGCTGATCTTTTGATTTTTCTTGAGCCTGGATTGCCGCCGTCGATGACAAGGTTAACCAAGTAAACGTCGTCATGACTAAGAAACTTATCGATACTGACTTTTTCATTGCGATTCTCCCTTGGCTAGCTTGGATTGAAAACATGACAGGCTCATGTTTTCAGTTTTTTTCCGGGTGCGTCGAACTGCTTTTCCTTCATCTTGCTCACCAGTTCTTCGTAGGACGACTTACCGATCACGCGGTTGAATTGAGAACGGTAGTTATTGACCAGGCTGATATTCTCAAGCACCACGTCGTAAACTTTCCAGCCCCCGTCGGCCTGATGAAGCTTATAATCGATGGCAAACTCCTCACCTTTTTTCGTGACGATTCTGCTGTTCACCTCCGCAAAGGTCTTATCCTGCTTGTCTTTTGCGACGACCACTTTTTCGCCATTGTAGGATTCGATCGCGTCAAGATAGGCCCCTTCGACAAGCTCAGTGAACACTTCTACGAATTGTTTTTGTTCCTCCGGGCTTCTACGTTGCCAGTGGGAGCCGAGAGAACGTTTGGCCATCTCAGCAAAGTCAAATCTCGGGTAAATGACACTTTTCAGCTTATTGCGGCGATCTCTTTGTTTTTCCGGTCCTTTAAGGTTCGGGTCCTGCAATGTCGCCAGCACATTTTCGATTGTAGCCCGCATCTCATCACCCGGAACTCCGGCTGTTACAGGCATCGCCACAGACAGGTAGATCATTGACACCACGGATATCCACCATTTCAGCGTGAGGATTTGCTTCATTTCTCCGCACCTCTTATTCTGATTTATTCAGATCGCATTTCTCAAACTTCGGTTCTTGAGAATCGCGTCGTTCTACGAGAAACGAGAAAATGTTATTCACGCTTCGGAAAAGCAAGCGTGATGCCACTGATAAACGGAACATGACATGCCTGAATTTGAAGGTATTTCGACAATGACCGACTTGTTGACTGGTGTCTCGAACAAGAGCTTTTCCTACAACTGGCAGGGATTTCCGAGTCTTTAGCTTGTCCATTTCTCCCAGTTATGCGGAACCTGAATAGCCAAAGATAGCCAACTTTCGTAGGCAGTTGTTGTATGTAACCCAAGGCGCGGCTGCGCCCGGAATAATCGAGATCTTCGATTGACCGGTTTGCATTCCTGTGACGCAGTTATTCGCTCTAGCAGCCCGTGGCGAAAGTCATCATGAGAACAAATCTAATTCGACGGACCTTGCAACACGCGCGTAAGTCTACATTCGAGGTTGTTAGTCGATATAGGCGTGTAAGCCGTGCCGACAACGTCACTGAGGGCTTTACGAACGACCAGAGAGCTACAAAAAATGCTGCCACGCGGCCCTGCAGGCGCCGCGGTGTGCCCACGCCGAACAGCGTGCGCATCAACAATCCGAGATTCAACGCGCCAGCGTGTAACAGTATGCGTTTGAGGATGTTCTCATGACCGCGCAGGTGGACGCGTCGCATCCCTCCGGTTTCGTACATATGCGCAAATGGGCGTTCGAGCCGTTCCCCGCGTTGGCGCATCAAGCGCCTGCCGCGCGTGCCGCGAATCCGGCGGCGGTTTCGATACACGGCGGCGCGTGCCTCAGGATTGTCCTGCCAGTGGCGTCGCCCGCGATCGGGCTCCGAGATGTAGCTGCGCACTCCTACCGCTTCGAGCGCCACCAGCGCTTGATTGCTATGGTATCCTTTGTCCGCTACCAACTCTTTTGGTCCCTTGCTGTCAGGTACGACCGTTTCGACCTGCTCGGCAGCCTCAATCAGCGTTTCGATACTGGTGCTGGTGTCCCCTTCATCTGCACCCTGCACGGTCACGCCCACCACCGCGCCGGTCTCCAGGTCGACCGCGTGCTCCGCCTTGTGCGCCAAGTGCGTGCCTCCATCCTTCATCTTGGTGATCTTGGCGTCCGGGTCATGGGGATGGGTCCAATCGTCATTGGAGCCTTTGTTCTTTCGCTTGCGATCGATGCGCGCCAAGTCCTCGCGAGTAGGCGTCTCTATGCCCGAGGCCTGCGCAAGCTTGGTGAGAAACTCCTGGTAGCTCTCGCCGCTGTCGCGCCGCACGATGCTGCGCAACGCCGCGTTGGCTTCCAACGTGGTTGCGTCAATGCCAATGGTTTTCCCGTTTACCAACCCCGCTTCGGCGAGCTGCTTAAGAATCCAGGTAAAAACTTCTCGGTGCGTCTCGAGGTCGATCAACCGACGCGTACGCGAGATCGTGGAGTGGTCGGGCGGCGCCTCCACCAACTCCATATCCAAAAATCGGCGCAGCGCAAAGGAGTCGGCCGCTCGCCAGGCGATAGCGCGCTCCGAATCGAGCCCTTCGAAGTACCCAATCAACAACAGTCGAAAATAGCCACCGGGCGCCAAACTTGGTCGCCCCATCGTCTGTGCATAAAACCGCGCGCACAACCTCTCAACGTGCGCATCAAACCCGGCTTTGTCCAAAATCCGATTCAACCGCTCATAAAAAGGATGCGCGGCCGTTGTCGGCAGATCGCTGCTGGCAATCCACATTGTCGATTGCCGCGAACCGCCTTTATGTTTTCCCATTGCCATGCGCGCGAGTGTACTACGACTCTCACATTCTCGCGAATCATTACTCAATTATTCGTAACTAACCGTGCAGACTTTCACCACGGACTGCTAGTATAACACTCCTATTTTTCTTGGATTTTGATGCGAAAGGTAAACCGCTCGCAGCGCTCTCCAAACGAGCAACGTCGAATCATTGAGCTAACGACGAGATCCGCATAGTCCCGCTAGTTACCCATTCTGATACCGCTCGCTGACTTGCGATATTTCCTTGCTTAGGCTTGGCAATTTCAATAGGCTCTCTGCCGACGTAAGAAGTGGAACAACCGTAGTAGCCCGACCAGTATAGTTACGTTGGGCAGTGAGATTCGCGGTGCAGATAGACAAACAGCAGCTTGGTGTAGAGCGAACTTCGTCCGCTGCGCGGCGATCGCGTCGTTCTTTGCCGATGAGCATCTGGGCGCTTGGGTTCGGTAGCCTGTTTATGGACACATCTTCCGAACTCGTCCACAGCCTGTTGCCGGTATACATGGTCACGATCTTGGGTGCGAGCATGGTCACGATTGGCTTCATTGAGGGCATCGCCGAAGCGACTGCCGCGATCACCAAAGTGTTCTCAGGTGTGCTGAGCGATTATTTAGGCAAGCGCAAATTCCTTGTGGTTTTGGGCTATGGGCTTGGCGCGGTCACGAAGCCGGTGTTCCCGCTCGCCACATCGCTTTGGTGGGTGTTCGGCGCCCGGTTCGTCGACCGGGTTGGCAAGGGAATCCGCGGTGCGCCTCGCGATGCGCTGGTGGCGGACATCACTCCACCGGAGTTGCTTGGCGCCGCATACGGACTGCGCCAGTCGCTGGATTCGGTGGGAGCCTTTATTGGACCGTTGCTCGCTCTCGTCTTCATGGTCTGGTTTGCAAACGACATCAAAGCCGTGCTTTGGGTCGGGGTTGTGCCGGCCTTTATTGCGGTGGTGCTGTTCGTTGTTGCGGTGCGCGAACCTGGCTCAGAATCCCGTTCAACGAACAAGGGCACTCCAATCACACTTGCGGACGCCCGGCGTCTGGAATTGAGTTACTGGCTCATTGTGCTACTCGGCGCCATATTTACACTGGCGCGCTTCAGCGAGGCGTTCCTCGTTTTGCGCGCACAGAACGTCGGCCTGGAGTTGGGTTTCGTGCCGTTGGTATTGATTGCCATGAACGTGGTTTATGCAGCGGCAGCCTATCCAGCTGGAGTCGCCTCAGATCGCATGAGCCGTTGGACGCTGCTACTTCTCGGGCTCGCGATGCTGGTACTTGCCGATCTAGTCTTGGCGATGGCCGCAACGCCGTGGCAAGTCTTTGCCGGTGCCGCGCTGTGGGGGCTACACATGGGACTTACCCAGGGCTTACTTTCCAAGCTGGTGGCGGACAACGCCCCTGCAGTGCTTCGCGGCACAGCGTTTGGGATTTTCAACCTTGTCAGTGGTGTAGCAATGTTGCTTGCGAGTGTCGTGGCGGGCGCGCTGTGGGAACTCGTTGGTCCTGCCGCATCTTTTATCGCTGGTGCCGCGTTTGCTGCGATTGCGGCGCTGGGGATACTAGCGTTACGGAGACGGCGTGGAGCGGCATAGCGCGGCGCGGCCACAAGTGTCCGCGCATCATCAGAGAAGGAATAGGTTTTAAAGCCCAGCCTGTATTTTCCCCGTGGAGCTACACCAAAATTTCCTCTCAAACCTCTTGAAGATTGCTTTCATGCAGGAAATATTCGACCGAAAGCAATTTCAGGAGGCATCATGGGTAAATGTCAACCTGGCATTCTAGCGCCGGTTCCGAAGCTGGCGCGTTTTATTAGCTGCTCGCTGAAGGCTGGAACGAAACCGGCCCGTGGAATACGGGCATTGGCTGAATTTGCCGACGGCGAATCTGTCGTCGTGGGCTTGGGACAATCTGTCGTGCGCGCGCTTGGTGGGGAAATCCCTGGACTTCGCGTCTTTCCGACGCAGTTTGGCTCAGGTCTGATTCTGCCGTCGTCGTCGTCGGCACTGTGGTGCTGGTTGCGCGGCGATGACCAGGGCGAGTTGTTGCACCTATCGAGAAAAGCCGCGGCTGCGACGGCGTCCGCCTTTGATCTCGAAAGCGTGATCGACGGTTTTAAACATGACACGGGGCGCGATCTAACGGGTTACGTCGACGGCACGGAAAATCCCAAAGGTAAAAAAGCCTCAGCTGCAGCGATTGTGCGCGGGGAGGGAGTTGGCATCGACGGATCGAGCTTTGTCGCGGTGCAGCAATGGGTGCATGATTTTCAACGCTTCAATGCGATGTCATCCAAAGAGCAAGACAACTCGATGGGGCGGCGCAGAAGCGACAATAAGGAACTGACCGGGGCGCCGCGCTCGTCACACGTGAAGCGCACGGCGCAGGAAAGTTTTTCGCCAGAAGCATTTCTTCTCCGGCGGTCGATGCCGTGGGCTGACGGTAATTCCGGCGGTTTGAATTTCGTGGCCTTTGGAAAATCCTTCGACGCATTTGAGGCGCAGCTCAAAAGAATGGTCGGCGCCGAAGATGGCGTCACTGACGCTCTGTTTAAGTTTACCCGTCCCATTACGGGCAGCTATTTCTGGTGCCCGCCGATGGCAAAGGGCCGTTTGGATTTGCGCGCTCTGGGAATCTAGCAGCGTTGAACAGCGGATTGCATGCTGCTCATGTGAGCACCTGAAAGCTAAAAGGTAAGTTCAATGATTGACGATTGCTGGCGCGGCATGGTTGACATCATCAAGCCGACGACACGGTCGAGTGCCTCATTATATTTGCCCATGGGATTGAGTGACTCCACTGTTTTAAGAATTTGAGCAGTGTGGGATTCCGGATTTCAAAAATACAAATCACCCTAAGTTTATGTGATTTAAGCAATATCAGTCAATCCGTGCACGAAAAATCCTATCACTTTCTGATATTTCCTACAGGCATTTTTTAAAATCCTCAAATATTGGCGTAAAATTCCAAAATTCCTCAGGTATCGGGCTAATTAGCGGCTAAAGCGGGTTTCAACTCCGTGGTACGCCTCTTGCGCAGTTCTATAATTGTAGCGTCTGCGCAGGTGGGGGTGTATTATGACTACGCGAAAACGTCACACTTTGATTTGGCTGGGATCTATCTTTGGTATTGCTGCGATTGCGCTGGCGATTTTCATTGCAACGCTCGATCAGAACACGGCGAAGAAATACATTTCGGCAGGAGTGAGCAAGGCCACGGGCCGGCTATTGAGTATCAGCGGGGATCTAAAATTAGATCTCGGTTGGATCTCCAGCGTGAGCGCGAGCCAGATTCAATTCGAAAACGCCGGCTGGAGCAAACACGCACAGATGGCCGAGATCGACAACTTCGACGTGCAAATAGATTTATGGCAACTCCTCACTAAGTTTCGCTTGGTTCTTCCCGCGCTCACTATCTCTCAACCCAAGGTTTTCCTGGAAAAAAATGCCGCCGGCTCGGCAAACTGGGAGTTCGGCGCGGCCGCCACAGTGACCGACGCAGTGGTGCCACAGAAACGCACTGGATTTCCCGTCATCGAAAAATTGGTCATTAAAAATGGAATGCTCTCGTTCGATAATCAGGAAACAAAGACCCAGATCGAATTAAAGGTGTCTGAGGCGGAAGGCACAGGTTTTTTGGAACAGCCGGTCAAACTCAGAGCGGAAGGCACCTATCAAAAACTGCCGGTCACCATAGCCTTGGACGGAGGTTCGTACGAAAGCCTGAGAAGTTCAAAGGAGCCGTACCCGCTGCGGATCGATCTTGGCGCCGGTAAGCTGAAAGCAAAAATCGACGGAAATCTAACCGAACCATTGGAGATGAAAGGCGAAGACGTCTCACTTGATATTCAAGGCGACGACATGGCGAAACTCTATTCGCTCATACACCTCGTGTTTCCAACAACGCCGCCTTACCGCCTCAAGGGTCATTTAAAGCACGACGGCAATGTCTGGTCATTCTCCAATTTTTCCGGCCGGGTGGGCGATAGCGACCTGTCGGGCAGCATCCGGGTAGATACAGCGCCGAAGCGCCCCTTCATGAAGGCCGACCTTGTTTCTAGCTTACTCGACTTCGACGACTTGGCCGGTTTCATCGGGGGCAAGCCGGGAACAACTCAGGGCGAGACAGCTTCGGAAGAGCAAAAAAAGGAAGCTGCCGCAGAAAAGGACAGCGATCGGATATTTCCTGATCAACGTTACGATCTCGAGCGTTTGAGAGCCATGGACGCAGACGTCCGGTTGCGCGCAAAAAAAATTCTCGCGCCCAAGCTCCCGATAGACGACCTCAACGCAACGTTAAGGTTGAACGATGGAGTTTTGAGCTTCGCGCCGGCTACGTTCGGCGTTGCCAACGGCCGCATGGAAATCTACAGCACATTCGACGGGTCCAAACGGCCCTCGAAGGTCAAGATCGATGCTCGGCTTCGGCAGTTGGACCTGAAGCGATTCCTCGTCGAGAGCTCATTCGCCCAAAAAACCCTCGGCCCGATCGGTGGACGAGTCGTCCTTACGGGTACCGGTGAGTCCTTTCGCGAACTCATGGCCACTTCGTCCGGCAACTCTTTCTTTGTGATGTCAGGAGGCCAGATCAGCGAGCTACTTGTCGAGTTGGCGGGACTCGATGTCGCACAGACACTGGGAGTAGTTGTCCGGGGCGACAAGCCCATTCCTATCCATTGTGCCTTGTTGGATCTAGAGGGGAAAGATGGGCAGATGGCTGTTCAAACCCTGGTCTTCGACACGGCTAATTCCATTATTTCCGGCGGAGGTGACGTCGACCTCCGCGACGAGAAGGTCAATATTGTCGTCATACCGTCTCCGAAAAATTTCAGCCCGCTGAGCTTGCGGTCCTATATCCGCGTGGCCGGAGGTTTTAAGAATATTTCTGTTTTTCCCGATCCAATCAAAACCGGGACCGATTCGCTGTTAAAAAAGATCTTCAATGTTATGACGATGCTGGTTATGAGTCCAATCCAACCGAGAGATCTCGGGCTGGGGAAGGATGCTGACTGCGATGCGCTGATCGCCAGTGTCGAGAAACAGGATCCACAAGGGATCGTTCTCAAAGACGTTCAAAAACCAGATAAACCGGCAGCCTCCAGCAATCGAGAGTCCGCACAGCGATATGCCAGTGCGCGCTGAGCGCTTAACATCTTCTTCACGTCGGGGACCAATCAGGTGGCGGCGCTCAAAGCGCATAAGGTCAAAAAAGGTCGGCGGCATCGGTTACGACTTTGACGATACCAGCATCGTCGCGCGTTACTTTACCGACGAGGGGTTCAATCTGTTTGAGTTGGAACCGTTGCCCAGCCCATGGGAAGAAGTTGGCCGATTGTCTTCGAAGGATATCGAATTAGCCGCATTGCTCATTCAACCGGAAACAGCTTCTTCCCAGTTCCCTCCTCCTCCAACGCGATCGCTTTGGTCGGACAGAGTTTGGCGGCGAAGAGAATTTTCTCGTCGGTGTCGGCTTTCGGATCGATCACTTCGGCGATCATCTTGGCGTCGAGCTTGAAGACTTTGGGCGAGACTTGGATGCACTTGGCGTAGCCCTCGCATTTGGTTCTGTCGATGGTGACTTTCATCGTTACTCCAGAGCGCTGGTGATTAATTTTCGATTCGGTAAAGCTTGGCGGCATTCTCCCGATTGAGTTTCCGTTTGACCACGGCATCGATACCTTGGCAATTGCGGTCGACGGTTTCTTTCGAGCAAGGCCAAGTGGTGACGCCGTGGGGGTAGTCGCTGGCCCAGAGGAAATTGTCTTTGCCGTAGACTGAAGTCGTCAGCACGCCGGCGCGGTCGTCTTGATAGGTGAAGAAAATGTTTTTTTTGAAATACTCGCTGGGTGGGAGTTTGTTGATATTCCGATCCGCGTCGAAGGTGCTTTCGCGGCTGAACCAGTAGTCGACCTGCTGCACCAAGTTAGCCACCCAGCCGACGTCAAACTCGGCGCAAACCAGTTTCAGTTTGGGATGGCGGTCTAAGTTCCCGGACAGAATCATGTTGCCTAGAAATTGCTGCGCGGGAACCTGCCTACGGGCAAAACCTATGGGCTCTTCTTTCGGGTCGGTTTCGCGCGGCCCTTCATAGTGCGTGCGCGCGACGCCCTGGGTCACGCTGGTATGCACGTTGACGATCAAGCCGGTTTCTTCTAAGGCGGCCCACATGGGCTCGTACTTGGGCTCGTAGTAGCCGCTGTCCTTGATGCGCGTGGGCAGCTGCACGCCGCGAAAACCGAGCTTGGCGTAGTGATGAATGTCGGCGACCGTGTGTTCCATGTCGAGGATCGGTATCAGCGCCAGGCCGACGAGGCGTTTCGGATTGGCGCTACAGAACTCGTGCAGCCAGCCGTTGTACGAGTGAAAGATCGCGCGCTGATAGGGCTCATCGGTGATGCTGTAGAGCTGGCGCACGGCGCTGGAAAACAGCACTTCGGCGTCTACTCCATCAATGTCCTGGTCTTTGAGGCGCGCCGAGGGTTCCCAGCCGCCCGGATAATCTTCGTAACGAAAGCTCTCGTTGAAACCGATGGTCTTGAAATGTTTTTCTTGGTCGACCGCGGAGATGCCTTGGGTTTTGTCGACCACCAGCCCTTTTGAATAGTGCGATAAGCCGACCGGCGGCAGACCTTCGATGATCAGCCAGATGCCTTTGGGCACGCCCGGCGGATCTTTGACGACTTTGGGCGCCCGCTCGCCGTATTGTTTCTGCACGCGATCCCAGGCGGCGGGCGGTTCGTTGACGTGACTGTCGGCGGAGATGAGTTTGAAATCCGGCATTGTCGTTCCCTCAATTTTTCAATAGATTCGCAGTGCAGCAGAGCCGCAACCAAAACAAAAAAAACAGGATTCACCGCGGAGGCACAGAGTTAGCAGAGATTATTTTCTTACTCTTCCCCTCAGCGTCCTCCGCGTCTCTGCGGTGAAGTATCCGAATCATTAGTAGTACAATCTGTGACGATAGTGTAGCCTGTGACGGATTTCAAGTTTTGGTTCTTCCGGATTTCCTGCTAAGAAGATTTCACCACAGAGGCGCAGAGTTCGCCGAGTTCGGAGAATTTATCAATCAAGAGCTCTTTACTCCGCGACCGCTGCGACTTCGCGGTGCAATTTCGCATCTCTGGTTCACAGGAAAGCCTGAAGACGCCAAGTTTTAGAGCGCTAGATTGACAATCGCTCATCAAATAGAGATATGTTCTGTAGCCTGAATAATGCATTTGAGGATGTTCCATGAATTTACTCAACCGTTGTTTACTGCTCACGTTGAGCGTCATCGTTGTCAGCTGGCTGCCGATCTACACGGCTTCGGCGCTTGGCGCCGCTGCTGAGCGCGACAAGCTGATTGAAGGCGCGAAAAAGGAAGGCCGCCTGGTGTTGTATACCGGCATGGAGACCGAGGAAGTCGGCATCTTTACCAAGGAATTCACCAAGAAATATCCTTTCGTCAAAACCGATGTATTTCGCTCCGCCGGTGAAAAAGTTCAGGCGCGCTTCATGGTCGAACATCGCGCCAACACCCATCTGGCGGACGTATTTCAAACCAGCATCGTGCAAGTTTATCAACTGAAGAATCTCGGCATGCTGGCGAGGTATATTTCGGAAGAGGCGTCGGCGTTCGCCGAGGGGTTTAAAGATCCGCAGGGATACTGGACCACTTTTTACCAGATTCCTTACGTGATCGGTTACAATACCCGTCAGGTGGCGGCTAAAGATATTCCGGGCAGCTACGAGGATTTGCTCCATCCGAAATGGAAGGGGCTGATCAGTTTAGAGACCGAGGAGTATCAGTGGTTCTACCAAGTGTTGCAAATCATGGGACGGGACAAAGGGCTCGACTTCATGAAGAAGTTCGCCGGGCAAAATCTGCAAATGCGCAAAGGGCACACGCTGCTGGCGCAGTTGGTGGCGGCGGGCGAATCGGCCATCGCCACGGTGGTCTATTCCAATCGCGTCGAACGCATGAAAGCGACCGGCGCGCCGATCGAGTGGGTGAGATTTAAAGGGCCTACTATTACCGTGATTAACGCGATTTCGATTCCCGACAAAGCGCCGCACCCGAACGCGGCGCGGTTGTTTGTCGACTTCGCCTTGTCAAAGGAAGGCCAGGGATTGCTGCGTGCGCAACGGCGCGTCCCCGGCCGGTCCGATGTCCCGCCGGACCCGCCGAGTTTGACGCAAGGTTTAAAGCTTTATCCCGCCCGCCCTGAGGGCATGATCGAGAACTATAACGACACCGTGGCGCGCTTCGACGAGATTTTTAATAAGGGCAGATAATCCGAGAGGGACTTCCGGTTCTTTTGTCCGATCGCGAGACTGGGTCGCAATACCGTTCATGGTTCGAGAACCTCACCACGAACGGTATTGCTCGATCACGAATTCAAGTACGTATCCGTTCGACCGATCCCTCGATAGGCTCGGGACTAAAGGCTGTCGAGGGGGCCTGCGCTGAGGCCCCTCGAAGGGTCGAAGGGCTCCGAGGGAATTGAGATACAGGCTCCGCGGGGGCGATGGACTAATCGAACTCTGTCTACAGTCCGAAAAATCGCTTGGCGTTCTCGCCGAGAATCTTCTTTTTCTGAGCTTCCGTAATATCGTTGCGCTCTTTGATCTCCGCGATCGAGTTGTCGCGGGCTTCGGCGTGGGGCATGTCGCCGGAGATCATCATCTTGTCGTCGCCGACCCATTTTAGTACTTCCGGCAATAACTTTTCGTCGCCCTCGCAGGTGAAATAAATTTCACGATCTTGGAAATACTCGGTCGGCGCGCGCTCGGGCAGGCCGGGGCGGTTGATCGCTTTCTCGGAGTGAAAATAGTGATCCATGCGCTGCAGCATGTAGGGCAGCCAGTCGGCGCCGGCTTCTAAGAAAGAAATTCTTAGTTTGGGAAAGCGGTCAAGGACGCCGCCGGCCAGGACGCCGTAAAAACCGAGCAGCAACGGCAGCGTGAAAGTGACGGCGTGAGCCGCCATGATCGTCGTGCCGCTGGCTCTCAGGTCCGGGTGGCTCCAGCCGGTGTGGGCGCTGACGGGGAAATTTAGTTTCTCCGCTTCGGCAAAAAGCGGATTGAACTCGGGCAGGTCGAGCAGCTTCTCGCCGACCGTGCCGTAGATGATCGCGGTCACCGCGCCCATGTCGCGGGCGCGCGTCAATTCATCCACGGCCGCCGGGACGTTTCGCAGCGGCATGATGGCGCCCCACTTGAGACGGCTCGGATCCGTCCTGCAGGCGTTGCAAATCCAAGTGTTGTAGCTGCGCATCAGGTCGGCTTCGAACTCGATGTCGTCGGTCAACGGTTCGAGAAAGACCGTGGGAAAGTTGACTTGAATATTTACCCCCGCGGCGTCCATGTCTTTCAGCCGCTCTTTGGCGTCGAGCAAAGTCTGGCTGCCGATGGAGAATTTCTTGTGGGTCGCGTGATAAGAAACCGGCGGCGTGCCGAAGACGGTGTGATTGTTGCCGGAAATTTTCGGATGGATCACGCCGTCGATCCACCAGAAAGCGTTCAAGTTGGCCAGGATCGGCCGGTTCGGCACCACGATCGGAAAGGGCCTGCGCTCCTGGTACTTTTGCTGCAAGTAGTTCCAAGCTTCTTCCGGTTCTTCGACATGTGAGTCGGCATCGATGACGCAATAATCAGACATGAGTTTCCTCCAGGGCTTTCTCTATTAGAAAAAAACGGTCAAGCCAAGTCGGTGCGGCCGCAAGCGAAATTCGGAATATCTCCCGCAAAGGCGCCAACGCCGCAAAGTTCGGAAAAAGACGTGAAAATTAACTCTAAAAATATATATCTTTTCCCTCCGAACTTGGCGTCTTTGCGCCTTTGCGGGAGGAATATCCGGCCCGTCGTGTACTTGGCCATCGTCGTGGTGAATCGATCGAATGGGAGAGGTGCTACTTCAAAAATTCTTTGAGTTTGGCGATCTGCGCCGGATCGAGTTTGAATATTTCTTTGATGTTTTGTTCCAACTCAGCGCCGTCGGCGGGATCGAGATCGAGCCGGGCCTTTTTGGCTTCGGCCACTAGTTCCGGGTCCTTCCAGCTGTCCACGAAAGCTTTGCGGAGAATCTGCACGCGATCATTGGGTGTGCCCGGCGGCATCATAAACGGACGTACGGTGGGGCTGTTAGCGCGCAACACCGTCGCCATAAGTTTTTTCGCTTCGTCGGTTTTTGCCAGGTTGTAGGAGACCGGGACGTTCGGCAAATCCGGATGAGCTTTAAAATTGGCTTGCAGAACCACTTTGAGGTTGCCGGAGTCGAGCTCGTTGCGCCAGGTAGATTTGGTCGATTCCCAAGAGTTGCTGGTGGCGTGAATCTCGCCGTTGTTGAATGCCAGACGCGTCTCGGCCGTGCCTTTGTAGCCGGAGACGACTTGGGCGGGGAGATTGATCGTTGCGGCCAGTATCTTCGGAATGTCATCTGCGCCGGAACCTGCGCCGACGCCGCCGAACTTGACGATCTGTTTGGACGCGATCCAGGCATTGACGTCGGTGATGCCGGTGGACTTATGCACGCCGATGATGAAATTATCCTGCGCCGGCACGCCGAGATACTTGAACTTCAGCGCATCGAATTCGATCCCCGATTTGCCCAACAGTTGTTGCAGCGCGATGCCGCCCAAGTAATGGCCGATGGTGAGGCCGTCGGGTCTGGCGATCTTGTAGAGATAATTGGCCGCGATGATGCTGCCCGCGCCGGTCATATTCTCGACCACCACGGCCGGATTGCCGGGAATGTGTTTGCCCAGGTGGCGCGCGAGGGTGCGCGCGTAAAGATCGTAGCCGCCGCCGGCGGCCAGGCCAACGACGATGCGGACGGTCTTTCCTTGATAGAAGTTCGCTAGCCCAACTTCCACACTTAGAAGGTCGGAATTCTGGAAAATCAACATGTTAGTTCTTCAAGTCGCCACTACATTTTCGCCACAGCGGGTGGGCGTAGCCGCTGTGGCAGGGTAAGA